>Ga0123353_10005517_pt1 | contig 16624 bp, 7 predicted proteins | sample TergutLab28metaG_3_FD_92763 | JGI IMG/M metagenome (GOLD analysis project Ga0123353, IMG submission 92763) | Labiotermes labralis P3 segment gut microbial communities from Petit-Saut dam, French Guiana - Lab288 P3 | ecosystem: Host-associated > Arthropoda: Insects > Digestive system > Gut ...
CAGGATGTGACTTATACCATCAGCATTATAGAGTGTAAGGACAGGATGTGACTCATATGCCATCAGCATACTAGAGTACAGGGACAGGATGTGACTCATGCCATCAGCATAACAGAGTACAGGGACTGGATGTGACTCATGCCATCAGCATAATAGAGTATAGGGACAGGATGTGACTTATGCCATCAGCGTTGTAGAGTATAGGGACATGATGTGACACTGATGCCATCAGCATGATAAAGTACAGGGACAGGATGTGACTTATGCCATCAGCATTATAGAGTGTAAGGACAGGATGTGACTCATATTCCATCAGCACACTAGAGTACAGGGACAGGATGTGACTCATGCCATCAGCACAATAGAGTATAGGGACAGGTCGTGACTCATATGCCATCATCACGATAGAGTACAGGGACAGGATGTGACTCATGCCATCAGCACAATAGAGTATAGGGACAGGTCGTGACTTGTGTGCCATCATCACGATAGAGTACAGGGACAGGATGTGACTTATGCCATCAGCATTATAGAGTATAGGGACTTGATGTGACACTGATGCCATCAGCAGGATAGAGTACAGGGTCAGGATGTGACTTATACCATCAGCATTATAGAGTGTAAGGACAGGATGTGACTCATATGCCATCAGCACACTAGAGTACAGGGACAGGACGTGACTTATGCCATCAGCATTATAGAGTGTAGGGGCAGGATGTGACTCGTTTGCTATCAGCACACTAGAGTACAGGGACAGGATGTGACTTATGCCATCAGCATTATAGAGAGTAGGGACAGGATGTGATTTGTATGCCATCAGCACACTAGAGTACAGGGACAGGATGTGACTCATGCCATCAGCAAAATACAGTATAGGGACAGGATGTGACTTGTATGCCATCATCATGATAGAGTACAGGGACAGGATATGACTTATGCCATCAGCATAACAGGATACAGGGACAAGATGTGACGTGTATGCCATCTGCGTAACAGTACAGGGATGGGATGCGACTCTTATGCCATCAGCGTAATAGAGAACAGGGACAGGATGTGACTTTTATGCCATCAGCATACTTTGTTGGCTGTGAATTGTATGTTCAGACGGAAATGGATAAGTATAGATTTTTTGAAAGCAAATTGTTCAGTGACCAAAACAAACATGTGAAGAATTGTGTTGACAATTTTAATGTGTTGCTCATATTTTTCTTTGTTGTAAGAAACGCCGTGAACTTCTGGTGGAAAGGCAGAGACTTGAGGAAGACTCAGTGATTCCAGAAGTAGAGGATGAATGTTCACCACAAGGGAGCATTGATAGATCTGAAATAAGTTAAGCATCCTACACCATGCAATAAACTTTAGTCTTGAGTTTAGTGCAGCTGTAATGAATGCCACTTGATTATGCTCTCTTTAAGTTACTGGTTACTATATGTACAGGTTAAGTTGGCTGATTTTATTTTCCCATTTTAGTATTATGTCAGCAGGGCAGTAGATTTAAATGATTAGTGCAGTCCATTATATTTTTTATCTGTAGTGGTGGCCGTTGGCGGCACATGGTGGCGCAGTTGGTTGAGGCACTGCCCTACAACCCGGAAAGTCACAGTTCAATTCCCGATGGTGTCATTGGAATTTTTCATTGACATAATCCTTCCATCTGCACTATGGCCCTGGGGTTGACTCAGCCTCTAACAGAAATGAGTACCAGGAATATCCCCTGGGGGTAAAGGCAGCCGTTGCATAGCGCTGACAACTTTACCACCTTCATGCGCTGATTTTCTTGAAATCTGGGATCCTCGGCCTCCTGGAACCCTCAGGGCCTGTTCAGGCCTGTCATGGGATTGCTTTACCTTTAGCGGTGGTCATTGAATCAGATTGGTGCTGTGTACTGTAACTATGTTTGAATCATGTATGCTTTCAATATTAATTTTTATTTATTGACCGTGTACCGTGTCCAAGTAGCCAGCTTAACCTGGACAGGGTCTGAGCAAATGTGCCACTAGTGTTATAGTATCAGTATGTCACTGAATTTACCACCAATTACTTTTGAGTATTGTTCCCATGATCATGTATGTGAGATTTTGACATTTGTTGTTTTCATCTTACATTTACTTAGGCGCAATGCTGAGGAATCATGATTCCAGTGTAGAGAGAAATGTAATTAGAAGTTAAAAATAACTTTCTTCCATCTTCTCTAAAAAAGGAAACTTGGTGCGTGGAAAGTACCAGTTTCCTTCTCACAATAACATTGATTTAAGTGCTTCCCTGTGCATTCTTTGTGCGTGTGTCAAAACGTAATTTCTTGTTACAGTATTTACTTATTGTATGCCAGTAATTTCTGTTAGATAAGTTAGACTTACTACACAAGTAAGTGCTGTGATATTTTCCTTTCTTTGTATATCATGCATATTTATAAGTGACTTTGTTTTGCAAGGACTATGCAAGCACACTGCATGTTCCATAACAGGGCCAGCTCTAGGCACCAGCGAGGCAAGCCCCCATGGTTTTGCCCTTTTCCAGTTGCAGTATTTTAGCCATCAGGGCTTTTTTTAATCCACTGCCAGTGTTTTATTGTAGTAACATCAGATTTTAATTTTATTTTTATAAGTTTTGAGCTGTGAGAAAAAGAGATTGGTGCAAAGTGCAGACGAGCGTTGGTAGACCCCTCGCCTGGGGGAGGGGTTTAGGGGGGAACTTGTTTGCCTGGGGCAACATAAAACATAGAGCAGGTGCTGATGAAGAATAAGGGAAATGCAGTGAGGTTGCATTTAATGTGAGTTATGCGTTGCAGAACATTTGCATAATTCAAGACTTATTTTTCCACTAGGAATATATGTAAAGTAGGGGGCATATGTTCTCGGAGCGTATAAATATGCAATTGTAGCATAGTTCTACTTTTAAAGCACAGTATAAATATATAAACAATGAACATTAATTATTTACATTATTTCAAATTTTGTGCATAGAGTGAGATTATATTAATATTTTTATATTGCACTGTTTGAAATCTGCGTATTTCAAATTCACGTACAATGTGACTGCACTTCATCTGTTTGTGGTTTGTGGTATGAACCTGTTTTGAAACTGAAGAGCTTAAATGGAAGATATGTTTGTGTAAGTCCAATTAATTCTTCAGTATTTTTCTCTCCAATTTGTCCCATCTGTATGAAATACATACAGGAAACTTTGGAAGGTTCAAACTCATAATTGAGTATGGTGAGTTTACATTTGCAAACGGTTGTATAGCCTCATGTATTGTATTTTTTTTTTCAGTTTCATTACATGTTGGGAATGAATGAAACAAAAGTAACAGTTACGAGGAGAATGTTTAAAGAAGTTACTGGTTTTATGTGTCTGTGGTACAGTACATTTTAATGGATTATAAAAAGTGTGTGAATACAAAAACGGAGAGGCATAAGACCGTCCTAACTGCATATTCAAGTCATAGTTGGTCAAAGAGTCATGTATGAGCCTAAATCATATGAAACTCTAGTTAACCTTTTGGGGCCGGAATTATTTTTTTAATTTTAGCACATCCTGTATATAAAATGTGAATAATACAGGAACCAAACAAGTTAGAATTATGAAACAAACTGCATTTTGAAGAGAAAAAAAAAACAGAGTATATACCATGTTTAAAATATTCGGTACCTATATTTGTTGAATATATATATAAAATGCAACTTTGAAGGTTAGCGGTGCGGTACGTCAACTATAGTTGATATTAGGCGTCTAAAGGTTAAACAGTCAGTAGTATGTCATCCTGGAGAAAGAAAACTTCAAAACAGATGGATTGTTGTAATAACCAGTTGTGTTAATTACACCTGTACTGATACTTAAAGGGACTGTATAATAATTTAGGTATTTCAGACTTATTTTTGGACAGTTTGTTTCTGAGTTACTTTGTTCAAAGATTGAACCACCTCATATTTTGGTTTTGTGGGCTATGCTACTGTATAGTCTGAAACATACAATCATACTCCTGAGATTATAGTGATCTGCCCTGAAGATGGGTGCAGTGTGGTCCTACGTGTTGGTATGCCCCTGTCAGACCGCACTGTATCACAAACCACAAGATCACAATGTGAATTTTCCCTACTGCAAAATCCGCAAATCTCATTACTGAAGAATCTGTAATTACATTAATGACATCCATTTACTCATAAAGATGAGGGGCATGTAGATCTTGCAGGAATCTCACATGGCCATATGCTCAATACAAGCATATCATGGAAACAAGCTGTGTTGCAAGTGGAAACCAAATCCAGTGATTTTTAAATTAATTCAATTGTATACAAGGAACATTTGTTGGTAAATATGGAGTAATATTTATCCTTGTGAACATTTGTATTGATCTCTTTGTTGTGTGTGTTTACGGACAGGTTTTCTCATGATATTATTGAGTTTTGAGTTTTTTTTAAAATACGAATCAGTGTGGCAGTATTGGTTGTAGATACAAGTACCACATTTACTTACAGCGATTACAATTTCTAATAATTTTATTGTTTGAAAACAAAATTCTACATGAAATTTTATAAGTAGTAAAATGTGTTACTCTGTAAGTCATTGCTGTTATAACATTTTGATGGAAAGTAATGATTGCAGGATGTAATGCATGATAAAATATACGTAAATATGTTTTGTGATTTTTTGTGGCAATTCTCCTTCACTGCTAAGTTCGTTAAATTAAAGTAACACATGCATTAGACACTGTCCATCAGAAAATGGTTCTGTCTCAATCAGATGAAAGTACACACTTATTTAGGTTCTTTGGGTAGAACTAATCTGTTTGTGTAGCCACCAGCAGTATTTCCAGTGGAGGGTATAAAGGTAACAATGTCCCTGTCCATACTGTGAAGGTCTATAGAGTGAGTAAGGTATATCTCCACCCATTCTTAACCTGGGCACACCCTGATTACTGTGTTTTACTGGGGAAGGAGCCTCTGCTACCCATTGAAAGGAGGCCGCATTGGCCTCAGAACTGGTTTGGACACTTCGGAGAAGAGAAGAATCCTAGCCTCTTTTGGGAATCGAACCCTGTATCATCCAACCCCTAGTCTAGTCACTGTACTGACTGAGCTGTCCTGGTGTACAGACTTTGTAGGAGGTCAGCAGTGAGAAAATTGTATGAATATACTTACTAACTAGAAGCTGTGTCCTGCTCTTAAATAAACCCAAAATGTATGAATCAATATGTAGACAGGAGTTGAGCAGACCCAGGTGCAAAATTCAGGAATAGTTATGTAGTAAAGTGCCAAAAGCAGAGCCACTCTTCAGCCAACAACCACAAAATATAGCAGTATGATAAAAGCCCATGGGTTGATCCCAACCAAATGCCCTGTAGAAATACAAAACCAAAAATCTATTACTTGTGCTGGAAAACTCATTGTGCTTGACGATCACACCAAATAGGACACTAAAGCTTAGCGGAATCTTATAAAATAGTCATGAGAGCAGATGGAGGTAACACGGAACCGAGCTGCCTTATGAATTACCAAATTTGTTGTTGCTGATAGAATTCAAGATAGGAGAAATTTACAGTGTAGGCAGATTAATTGGACTGGCTGCATGAACTGAGCGGTCTAGTTAATTGTGTTTTATACATCTGTTGTTTGTTTTAATTTTCAGAACCTCAGCTTCTTTCTAACTTCCTGTGTATTATGGGCTTCTTTGTATGCATGTTAGACGAGTTTCAGTTTCTCCATCATATCTGTCGTAAGGCTGTGTCTTATGTTCCTTGCTATTCATGAGGTGCTGCCTGTTTGGTCAATGTAGCTCCTGCCACATTCACAGCGGATAATGTGAACACTTTGACTTGCATCACTCAGTTGTTTTATATTTGTTTGTTTGTGTGTGTATGTGTGTGTGTGTCATTTAATGTATGCCTCAACATCATGTTTTAATGAAGCACTAGGTTTAAAGAATTCAAGGCAAGCAGTTTCAATGCAACTAAGAATTTTTTCAATATGCAGGTACAGTGATGTATACTCTTCACCCACCTTCTTTAACTGTCATGTAATCCCTAAAAACTTGTGGAAAAATGTATTGGGCAATATGAAGTGTGTTTTAATGTTCTGTACCACTGTTGTTTGAAACACTTTTGCTGCAGTAAATATTTATTGACATGTGCGCAGAAATGCATATAGGTCTTCTTGCAAAGTGTCCGTTATTTTTGCAGAATTTATCCCTATGTAAAATGGCTCCAGTATTAAACTTCACGAACTCTGCTAAGGGTTATTGAGTTGTTTCATGTGTATGTACTGATAGGCAGTGATTTTAATATGCACCCAATGAGATATGATTGTGCCTAAAAACCATTTATGGGTTTTAGGAGGAGGTAAGAGATACTTCCCATTCTTATTTCTTTTTAGTATTAGTGGTGTGCATTAAACACAGTTAAAAATATTGACACGCGGTATTTATATAGGAATGTTTGACACTGACATTTATGTGGCTTACAGCTTTAGGTTGTAGTTCATATGATGTATAGTATTCATGAAAGTAAAGTAAAAAGTATAGAGGAACTCAAATTCAGCATTGAAATATGTCTGAGAAGGCTGATGCACATAACATTTTTTAATATGTAACTCGGCAATATTGTTTTCACAAGCTTATAGCTGATGTGAATTTTAAAGTTGCTCATGCTTTGGCATTGTTACTTGTAGAAATAGTTTATTAGATAGTGCAAATACAGACAAATTTCAAGGACTGGGCATTGTATTTGAGATTTGAATGAATAACATTGCTCTGTGGGAGAATTTTTGGAGGTTCTATCATTCTTACAATAAAACCAACTAGATGCATTAATTTCTCAAATTTATTTTTTGAATAAAACTCTACATGTTTCGGACAGTTCCTCTGTCCATCATCAGGAGTTTTTCACTGTACACCCAGCAGTGGTATATGTCATACAGGTTTGCAAACCTGTATGACACATACCATTGCTGGGTGTACAGTCAAAAACTCCTGATGATGGACAGAGGAACTGTCCGAAATATGTAGGGTTTTATTCCCAAATATAAATTTGAGAAATTAGTGCATCTAGTTGATTTTACTACAAGAGTTTATCACGATGCATGGTCATTCGAATGTTAAAATGTGCACTGATTTCTCAAACTTATTTTTAGGAATAAAATCCTACATATTTCAGACAGTTCCCCTGTCCATCATCAGGAGTTTTTCACTTTACACACAGCAATGACATATGCCATTGCTGTGTGTACAGTGAAAAACTCCTGATAATGGACAGAGGAACTCTCTGAAACATGTAACAAACACAGCAGTGGTATATGTCATACAGGTCTGCAAATCTGTGTGACATATACCATTGCTGTGTGTACAGTGAAAAACTGATGATGGAGAGAGGAACTCTCCAAAACATGTAACAAACACAGCAGTGGTATATGTCATACAGGTCTGCAAACCCGTATGACATATATGCAAACCTGTATGACATATACCATTGCTGTCTGTACAGTGAAAAGCTCCTGATGATGGACAGAGGAACTCTCTGAAACATGTAGAGGTTTATTTCAGAAATAAATTTGAGAAATTAGTGCATCTAGTTGGTCTTATTATAAGAATTTATCACGATGCACGGTCACATGAACGCCAAATTCTATAATTTTTTACATTTAATTCACATATCTCAGTACCCTTCATCATGAGCCTGTTGTTCAGCGTATATTTTAGTTGGTTAAATGGGATTGAGAAAACGGACACACTGAGAATTTATTTTAAAGCCACGTAGAAGTAAATATGCCATGTTAAATAAGTCAGCTAAAGTACAGTATGAATTTTACTGTCTGCATGTATAGCCTTGAGCAGTATCGACACAAGCTGGAAGATCTTGATACAAAATATAGAATATTCACATGTACATAATCATGATATTAGTGTTCTGAATGGTGAAAGAATATACTCATTGTAGAGGTTTGTTATGTTAATAATTTGTTGCCTGTCTGCCGCCCATCCTGGCAACAGCATCTGTTGTTACTTAGTTTGTGAGTTATGCTATGATAATTCACATATTTTTATTGTAACTACATTTAATTGCATTGGCAAAGCAAGATAGAATACACCAAGCCCTTGTTTTTTTTGCCTTTATGCCCCTTGATAATTTACACTTCTTAATTTGCGCTCATTTTCTGTTTTAATGCCTTTTGGCTGGCTGTGTTCTATTACGCTGACCCCTTATTTGTGATGGGAATATCTTTTTTGATTTTTACCTTCTTGATTTATGCTCACTTTTTCAGGAATGCAACTAAGGCATAAAACAAGGGCTGGGTGTCTAATTAGTCCAGCTGTTTTATGAATTATAAAGGTGCAGTCCAGAAGTCACAATCTCTGTTTTATGTGATGTATTAAATTAGTATTTTGTATAGTTAAATTTACAAACACCAACGTAAATAACGGTGAATATATATATATATATATATATAGGTATTTTTTATTTTTATTACTCTTTTGTTTACACCAAAGTAAAGCAATGCAACGACACTGCTGTGCTTATGTAATACGGAAGACAGTATGTATATTACGGTACTTGACAGATACTGACTTTGAATTGCTTGCATTTTCAAATAACACCAGTACTCAAAAATGTCTTGCAGAAGGAAAATGACAGAAATGAAGTAAAAATCAGTTATGTAATAAATGAGTGAATTAATGATGTATAGTTGATGATGGCTGCATAATAGGAGTGCCTTTATTCTTTATATGTAATTCAACCATATGGATAACCAAACATTACCACTACAGAGAAAGCTGACATGCCTTGCAGTATTAAAGTATATGTTGATTATTTAACTAGAAGCTGTCATGTACTAATGGAAAATGTACATCTTTGATTGTGAGATTTGGAAGTTTCAAATGAGCATTTTGTTTCTGTGTAAAATCAAAATGTATTTTACTCACAGAACTTGTGTATTTTGACAGTATCTTTGAAATTAGATATAAGGCATAGGAGATAAATCCAGCAGTGATGTTACACTGTTAAGTGTGGTTGGATTATTTTGACTTTAACAAGTCATTTTTTATTTCACATTTAGAAACTCATTGACATCTGTCAAGACAAGCAAGGGGAACTTAAAGAATTCATCATACAGGTCATGACAAGACCATCTGTGCACACTTAATTTAGCTGAAATGATGCTTATACTGTAATAATTTGTGGTTTGATGTACATCCGTTTTCTTGCAGTTTGTAGAAAATTGTCCATGCCTTAAGTAGTGTTGCTGGTGTAATATCTGAATTAAATGCACAGTCTGGTATGAATATTTTGTTAAACAGTAAACAAGGAAAAGTTGTCCCTGCTCACACCATGAAGGCATAGAGAGGGAGTAGAGGTATTGTTCCACTCATTCTTAACCTGGATGCTAGGTGGAGTTGAGTGCTTCACAACATACCCTGGCCACACTAACCCCAGTTAAGAATGGCGGTACCCGTTGAATAGGAGGCTGGGTGGGCCCCTGAGCCAGTGTGATATTTAGGAGAAGAGATAATCTTTTGCCTGTATCAGGATTTGAACTATAATTTATCCAGCCTATAGCATACCTGCTGTACCAACTGACTACACTCTCCAAACTCCCTATAGTAGATGTCATAAAATTTGTATATTAAAGGAACTCACACTGTGTGTGTGTATGTGCATGCCACTGATTCACAAAATTGCAGAGGACAGCACTTCTGCTTTATAATCACATAGCCTCTGGTTTAAATCATGTCTAGTGGACTGCACACCCTGTTGAAGTTTGACTTGGTCTCTCCAGGCAGATGTTGGGATAAAACCTTACGAGAGGTCACTACCACCCACCAATATCCTTTGCAGCTTGTAATAACATTCTTTATTCAATTGTGCAACTTGTACACTAAATGAAGGCACAAAAATTCACGATATGGCTGTTCATGGGACTTACATATAAACTCTCCTTGTGTCACTCTGTACAGTACAGTCCGTGGTACACCCAGCCTTCTATCCAGGATCTCTGTAATGGGAGTTGAAGTGCCTGGAATGTGGATCTGATCACTTGGCTCCAGTTTTGTGGTACTGAGGTTAAGAACATGAAGATGAAGTTGCTGTATCCCTTATGGTGTACTGCCTGGATGCAGTGATAACTTCTACCACATACTTGTGATAATATGCAGCTTCTAGTTTGAGAACAAATGCATTTTCTGTATGTGACCCAGTTGCTTGAATGAAGATATAATTTGACTTTTGGGGTTTAGCTGTTCTGGGATACTGCATTCAGCATATGTTGCAGTCAGAGTCAACTAACGGAACAACCAACCAAACAGCTAAGGTTGGACACTGTCCATTTGGCCATACCTGTGTACTGAATGCATTGCTGGGATTGTGCTGACAGTGGCAAATTGCGTACCTTGATATGATCATATTAAGAAGTTGTGCTGTAAGAGGCAGTATGTCTTTTTTTGGGGGAGAAGTGGTAAGTTGAATGGCTTTCTGAGGTGTAAGTGCATAGAAAGAGATTATGGTCCAGTATACAGGTCTCACAGCGGTAGTAAGGGTGGGGTGTTGAGCATGGTGCTATCAAGTGGGAATAGTAGTGTGGCCTGATACATTGCAATAATAAGAGTGGGCATGGATTGATGGTGCTGTTCAGTGGGAAGGGTTGCTGATGTTAAGAGGGAAAGGAGTTTAAACCAGACTTTACTCAGTTTGTATCCGTCCTCACACTTCAAATTGAGGGGCTATTTGATAATTTCAGTGCTTTCCCTATACCTGACAGTCATTTGTTATAGTGCCAACACTGCTGGATGTTTGTTATATAAATGATGTCACCATGGAATTTGAATTTTACAATTATGAAAGTACATTAAGCAAACTAACAGAAGTAGGTTCTAGTGTGTGTGTGCTGTATGAAGAACAATGACTTCATGGTTCAAAAATTGTTGTTTTACTGATCTGGCAAGTACAGCAATAAGTGAAACTGGGTACGTTGGTGACACGACAAGCAGTGTCTGCACAGAGTGGAACTTACGAATGACAGATGTCACAAAAAAAGTTGTATGTGTAATTTATAGTGTTTTGACTCATTAAATGTAGCATTGTTCATTGTTCTATTATTGTTTTGTATGTATAGCAGGTGTTTATTCATGTATAAGTTGTTAACATCTTGATATGAAGTATCTTGTGGTTATGTTTGGAATAACCAAGGTTTGACTGTAACATGCTAATTACTGAATTTGATAGACTGCAAGACACACCAGATTCTATGACACTCCCACACTTTACAGGGAAAATAGTAGGAAAAAACACTGCTGTGACTGTGAACTATGAGAGACATGCAAAGACTTTACATGGACAGTGTGTATTTTGTGTTCTCGAAAGTACAATGCTTTCACATCATGTATGTGCAAGGTAATGTGAACAGTAGCTTATGTGTCATGTATACGAGGCATCTGAACATGAAAATAACTGGTTCTTACACGTGGTGCCACGGACTTAAAACATTAAATTCTGATCAGTGAGGTTACATTACGCATTGTGTATTTTTATTGGGAGAAGTCTACCCTGTCTGTAGATGAAGCCTTGGAAAGTGTGGCTTTAAAGGTGAGATGATAGCTTTAAAACTGCATATATGATATTTTAATTTTGAATTTAGATAATGTTTTAATGTTATTATTTGTTCTGTGTAATCGTTTACTTTCTATGTCTATGCATTTGTGAGGAGTAAATGTAATATTGAATTCCTGAATGTTCGGAATGAAACATCTTATTATTAAATGTTGTATGCTTTCTAGTTAAGGTATTTTTACCATATGCAGCGATGTTAATGAATGCAACCTCCCGTTTAATAGGAGTCTCCTGTATAAATACAGTATTCAGAAGGGATAATATAGATGTGAAAATAATATTAAAGTAACAAACCTAAAGGCACATGGATTTTTAGTGCTATGTACCAGTGTTGCTTACTGGAATATCTTCAGAACACACAAATAAATACAGTATGCAATAACAAACAGTGAGGGAATAGCATAAAGTTGGATTTAAGATACATTATTTAAATTGAACCCTGATTTAGAACTCAAAACAGACTGGAATCTTTGTTTCTAAAAATAGAGCACTGTGTACAATAGAAGAGAACTGCGCTCTTCTGGGTTATTATGCAGCGAGTAGTGGTAATTTTGTACCAGAATTCCAAGATGGCCTATTGGAAGCCTGAAATCACACTATGTACATTGCGCATGTGTATGTATGTACATACATGGGTGCATATAACACAACTATTCTGGTAAAAATTGAAATTGAACTACACTTTGAATACAATAATACTCATTTATTTTCATATTACTAATTTGTATAACTTCTATAAAACATATAAGCAACAATCCAAGTTTATTTCATATAACTTAAAGCCTTAGCACAAAATCAGTCATTATAAGTCAGCTTTTGGACCGATATTGAGAGGAATGGCTTGCAGCTCTGTCCTCATACAAAGAAATTCACCAGACACACACATGATGGTTAGACACACCAAGTTCAGCAGCCACCACGAGAAGGCGCTTGGAAAGTGACCGTTATAATACCAACACACAATCAAATGGATGAGATGAGCTGTAGATGAGAAGTCCAAGCATTGCTTTGTTCGCTGGACAATAAACCATAGCCCAAGAGCTCTGTAACATGAACAAAAAATGTCTTAAGTATCACAAAGTTAGAAATACTGCTTTAATTTTAAGAATAACTTGTAGGGAAAACAAGTGCCTGTAAGACATGAAACAAGTGAGGAAAGGTGGATTATTGTCTCATGAGCTTAGTGATGATTTGTGTCATGATATAATTACTACAGTTGCTTTTGTTTTCTGGTTTACATAATTACACTATGACAGCTGCATAATATGTATATTGTTGAAATGCAGGATGACTGTGAATGATGAATGGAAAGTAATTACAGTGACAGAAGTCATTATGATGTCTTTAAAGGTACTTTCACCCCTCCTACCATCTTTTGCCTCCGTAACATGACTACACCAAATGTTACTATAGTTAGGATATGAAGCTAGGACCATCTAAATGCAGGGGTCAACAAATACTTGCTCATTCACCACTTAGACAAAAATTCTAAATTGCCGGACATTTCTCCACGAGAATCGCTGTACCTCCACAGCAGCCAACCTAATATCACATAACATACAAAATGCATACAGTCTGGTTTTGTCTTTGACATCTGTGGAGAAACAGAAGAGAGTGGAAATTAATATTAAAGAAATAAATTCAAAGGTTTCTTCACTTATGAGCCTTAACTGTTCCTTTCTCACAGATGAACTTTGTTGAGTTAAGCCTTGCATATGTAGTATGTTCTATAAATAATGTTGGTACAGCATGTCATCCAGAGCTACAGGGTGCATGTAGAACATATATTTGAATGTTTTGCAACATTAATGAGGTTGCATATACCATACCCATGAGTGGCAAGACTTATTCCTTTCCAACAGTGCTTAAAGTAATAAAACTGTATGTGCTTATTACTACAGCATTATCTTAAAAGTGAATTTTCCAGCTACTGAACATTTTGTCCCATCAGTAACTTACCCAATTAAGGCATTCAAAACAAATGCTGTTATAACTAGTTTGCCTCCAAAATCCCGTACATGTATCTCCTGTAAAAACAGAAAAAAAAAACAAATACTGATCACACTCAACCATAATCTCAAGGGGAAGTGCTGCTGTCAGTAATGGCATGTATTGAAAAACCAACTTCTTCAGAACCATTCTGTACCCAGCTAACAACCAATTTTCTGCGACCTCTTTAAGGACCAGTGACAGTTATATCCATGATATATTTTGCACAGACCAAACACATTAAACATGACTTAATACAAATACTGCGACTACTGTAATCATTTCCTCAATTAAACAGTTTGGTCAGCATAGTGACTGGATTGGTTGACTGTGTAATTGATCCTGGTAGGGGCAGAAATTTCTCCCTTCACTACATCCAGATTAGCTATAGAACCTGGTGGGCCTCCTATCGGAATGTACTGGAGGCTCTATCCTTGGATGTAAAGTGGCCAAGGTGTTAAGCTGAACACTCATTTCCATCATGTGCTGAGGTTAGCATGCATGCAGCTATACCTCCCCTTCAGACACATCGTCTTCACGACACTGCGTTCACTTACACAAACGAGACACTATTTCTTTGTTTGACTGTACATGCCGGTATAACCTTTTACTTGAATGATACTTACTACAAACATCAATTTGCTTGATACAGATGAACGCGTAATGATGTGACGAACATGATAATCAGCATAAGTTACCTGATATTTGAACAGATGATCAAGAGATCTAGACGAGCCAACAAGAAGGTCCATGAAGACCGTCCACAACCCTAGACCAACATACATCACACACTGCAAAGCTATTATTTGTGATATGATAAGCAGCGGATCCCATGTTGTATTACGAAACTGCCCGGTCACCTTCTTCATTGCAACAAACGAAAATGCTGAGATCAATCTACTCGAACACAACCATAAACTATGTTATATGATACTCTTTTTCACGTATTCAACATTGCAATTTATCAACATATTGTTTAAGAAAAAAGCTGGTACTTCTGGACACACAAACTGACATTCCTCGTGTAAAGTCGGGGAATACACTGTTCTAACGTCTACGGTACTCTAAAGCACTTCCAACCTCACATAACACAACTTTGTCAATTGCACTGTAAGCAGATGGTATGCAGGTTTCCAAACCTTGTAAAACTTTTATCAGAATGTTGCGATTTTCACTGGAAATGAGTACATATCTCCATCTAACAGTATCCTATAGGTTTATACATTTCTAAGCCTAGCATTTTGCGCTGTCATGTGAACCGTGAGAGAAAATTACATCTGTCACACTCCACGTATTGCACTTAAGTGTCAGTGCTGCTCAGTACAGATGCTGACGTAATTTCTCATATTACCGTGGATCACTAGGGATGCGCACACACTCACGGGCGCACTGAGGCTTGACATGTGTGTTAGGCGTGGATGATGTACGTTTAGATGTTACGAGAACTAAAGCAATACACGTACCCTGTCAGGGAAGCGGAAAAGTAAAAGTGGTAAGGTGGTATACTGTGAACGTTGAGAGTAAAGTATATGAAATAGGAAATTAGCGAGTAATGTTGGTGAGTGAGTTATTGCAGAGGCGCAGATTTTGCGACAGTCGTGCGTAAAAGACGTTAAAAAAAAAAAAAAAGATTGGAAGCGTAATTTGTAGATAGCGATACGTTGAATGAACTTCAGTAGCTGTACTAGATGAGCTGTGTTAGTGGTGGTGTTCATGTGATGAGTATCGCTTTTGGTTCTAGTAGAGAGAGGAGGTGCATTTATTGTGAATGAGAGATTTGTAGGAGTAAATAACTGGCGAGCAGAAAACATGGCTAATAGCGAAAGTATGTTAGGTAAGTATCTCGATTAAGGTTTATTTGCTGCAATGATGTATACTATGACAGAGAGAAATTACCGAATACGAGAGACCACATGTTAACACCAACGAGGATGTCTCATCTTAAAATTGTAAGAGTAGGAGAGCGTTCGTCTCTAATGTTTAATATAGCTAGAGTAAAAGGCTGGAGAATGAACTGATCTGTGATCATGGTCAATGTGGAGCTCTTATGTTAGCTGTAATGAGTCTTTTGTTTTCATTACCACGGAAATTTCCCTTCGTAGGTGTTAATGTCCAATGTTTTTAAATAGAAACTGTGGCAACTTTACTGAGGGTATTCAAGTGTTATCATTCATTTTGTAATTATGTTACTTATTTTCAGATACTATATGTAGTTTAATTGCTGTTGGTATTCTCTGGGGAGCCACAAATCCTTTTATCAAGAAAGGAAGCGCTGGAGTAGAAAATGTCAAAGCTCCACGTTCTTCACTGCAGCTACTGTGTGAGGTTAAATACCTTGCATGTAGATGGCAGGTTGGAATTTACTTCTAGCATACAGTGACTGACTAGTTTGTACAGAGGGAATCGTATGGTATATGAGGTTCTCTCAGTTATGTTGCTGAAGATCCAAGTTTTATGGGAAGTTATCGTGTGTCAGTTTGTAAATGGTTACTGACATTTTAAAGAATTATAGTACCTTTATCTTCAGGGTGAGACAGTCCAGTTGTTGGACGGTTTACCAATCGACATCATGTAATACTCCAGAAGACTTGGGCCTTTGGTTGGCTATGAGATTTGAAATTAAGAGGATGGAGTTTGTTAGTGATAGAATATCCCATATAATACTGTTGTCTTGCTGGCATTTTGTGATATGTTCTTATCAATGCTGAGAAATTCCTGTCTGTATACAGCACTGATTGACTTGTCACATGATGACCAGTCATGTAACAGCTGGAGGTTTTACTTGTGAGTTCTGGTCCACCACCATGACGTTTCTTGTACAGTAGTATGTAATTCTGACTGCTTTTGCTTGTGGCTACATATATGGGCAGTGTTAGATTCTTCTGATTGAGCTGGGGCTTTCTGTTTTATGTGGTTGGGGGGGGGGGGGGGGGGGTTTCCAAAAGCCCCCGGGACCCTGGGTTTTTTTGGGGTAAACTCCTTTTGGGGAAAAAAAGTATATTTTAAAGGAAAAATGTTGGGAAATCAATTCTTTTTTTTTGA
>Ga0123353_10005518_pt1 | contig 16624 bp, 13 predicted proteins | sample TergutLab28metaG_3_FD_92763 | JGI IMG/M metagenome (GOLD analysis project Ga0123353, IMG submission 92763) | Labiotermes labralis P3 segment gut microbial communities from Petit-Saut dam, French Guiana - Lab288 P3 | ecosystem: Host-associated > Arthropoda: Insects > Digestive system > Gut ...
ATCGGAAAAAGCGGGACCGGCAAGAGCTTTCAGGCCATAGGGCTTTGCGAGCGCGAAAAAATCCAGTGCATCATAGACGACGGGCTTTTCATATCGAAAGGCACCGTGCTTGCGGGCGAATCGGCCAAAAGGCAGGCGACGAAAGTAGGCGCGATCAAGACGGCGCTGTTCGCGAGCGACGATCACAGGGACGAGGTGATGGAGAAGATCAAGACTACCGCGCCTGATTCACTGCTTGTGATCGGGACGAGCGACCGTATGGTAGACCAGATCACCGAACGCCTCGGAATTGGCCACGCGGATGACCGCATCTATATAGAGAGCCTTACGACGATGGAAGAAAGAAGGATCGCCGATTACAGACGCAATGAGCTCGGGCAGCATATCATCCCCGCTCCGACGCTCGAGGTGAAGCGCGACTTTTCAGGGTACTTCATACATCCTTTGAAAATATTAAGGGATATGCGCGACGGGAAGCCCCAGAGCGCCGAGCGCTCGGTCGTTCGCCCCACATACAGTTACTTCGGAAGCTACTCCATATCGGACGTCGCCATCGCCGACATCGTGCGCATCGCGGCCGCCGACATACCCCAAGTCGCGGGGGTCACATCGGTATTTGTGAAAAAAAGGCAGGACGGAGTCATAATCGACGCCGGCATCGTCGTACACGCGGGAGGGCCGATACTTGAGGCGGCACGTCACTTTCAGAAAGCGGTAAGAGAGAGTATAGAAGCAATGACGGCCATGAACGTGTTGGGGGCCGACGTCGATATCAAGAGTCTGGAATGGCCGGCGGAGTCTGCCGTGCCGGCGCCGGGAGGCGGTTGACGCACTGTGCCGGATACAGGTCAGCTTACGAAACTCGTGATGGAAGGCGTCCGCGATTTCAGCGCGGAGCAGATTTTCGAATCCGGCCAATGTTTCCGCTTCACGCGCGAACCGAACGGCAGTTACACGGGCGTCGTCAGAGGGTGCTTCGCAAACATCGCGTACGACAATGAAGAAGACCGTCTTACGATTTGGAGCGACTACATGCCGAAAAGCGAGGCTCTGAGTATCAAGTTTTGGCGCGATTATCTGGATCTTGACCGCGACTACCGTGAGATCAAGCGCGCTCTGTCGGACAAAGACCCCGTGATGGAAAAGGCCGTCCTTGCGGGAAGCGGGCTCAGGGTGCTGAACCAGGAACCCTGGGAAACACTCATATCATTCATAGTGTCGCAAAACTCAAACATCCCGAAAATAAAGGGCAGCATCGAAGCCCTTTGCAGGCTTTACGGAAAAAAGCTCGGCCGTTTCGAGAACCGCGATCTCTACTCCTTCCCGGCGATCAAAGATCTCGCAGCCTCCGACATCGAGGAACTCGAAACCTGCAAGCTCGGCTACCGAGCGCAGTACATCGCCGAGTCCGCGAGGCAGGTGGACGTGGACGGCGGCGCGTTCCTCGCCACGTCCGCGAACGCAAACACGGAAAAGGCGGAAGCATACCTCCTCTCCTTGTCGGGCGTCGGCCCGAAAGTCGCGCATTGCGTCTTGCTTTTTTCGATGAAAAAATCCGATATATTCCCCGTTGACGTATGGATCGCGCGCGCTATGAACCGTCTTTACGGCATCGACGAAAACGACCACGACGCGATGCGCGCGTACGCAAAAGAGCGGTTCGCGCCGTATGGCGGAATCGCTCAGATGTATCTCTTTGAGTTCATGAGGAAGAGCAAAGGCGGTCAGCCCGCCGTGATCTCCGTCGGCCCGCCTCCGATATCCGTCAAATAAAACTCGGCTTTGTACCCGATTTTGCCGGCGTATGCCTCCCCGACTTTTCTTATGATCTCCCCGGCCTTGTCCCTCTCCGCTATACAGATCGCGCAGCCGCCGAAACCCGCTCCGGTCATTCGCGCGCCGAGCGCGCCGTCCTGTTCCCAGGCGGATGACACGAGGGCGTCCAGTTCCGCGCCGGTCACCTCATAGTCCTGCTGAAGGGAAATATGAGACTGGTTCAAGAGTTTGCCCATCTCCTCGAGATTGCCCTCCTCGAGCAGGGCTTTCGCCCTGATCGTCCTCGCGTTTTCGTATACTACGTGCTTTGCGCGCTTTTGTTCCGTCTCGTCCTTTATCAAATACTTGTATTCTTCGAACCGATCCTCGTCCAAATCGCAAAGGTGGTTTATATCCAATTCGAACTGCAGCCATGAAAGCGCCCTGCGGCACTCCGCAAGCCTTTCGTTGTATTTTGAGTCCGTCAGCCGGCGCCGCTTGCGCGTGTCCATTATCAACAGGCAATGCTTGTCGAGAGAAACCGGGACGTACTCATACGAAAGATCCGCCGTGTTCAGGAAAACCGCGTGACCCGGCTTGCCCAGGGCGGCCGAAAACTGGTCCATGATCCCGCAGCCCATGCCAACGAAAATGTTTTCGGCCTTTTGCCCCGTCAGGGCCAAATCGGCCATCGGTATATTAAGGCCGAACATTTCGTTCACGGCATAAGCCGAGACCACCTCTATAGACGCCGAGGACGACAGCCCCGACTGGTTCGGGATGTCGCCGAGAAACGCCGCTTCGAACCCGCTTAGCGGCTTCATGCCGCCTTCGGCGAGCGCCCAAACGACGCCGACGGGGTAGTTGCTCCACTCCGCTTCCGCGCGATGGGCCAATTCGCTTAAATCCCATTCCGCAATGCCCGAGTCCGAGAAATTTCCCGAATAAAAACGCAGCGCGCTGTCCTCCCTGCGCCTCATGGCGCAGTAAGTCCCCATCTCGATGGTGCACGGCAGCACGTAGCCGCCGTTGTAGTCTGTATGCTCGCCGATCAGGTTTATGCGCCCCGGCGCGAAAAAAACGCGCGCGCCTTCCGCGCTGCCGAAAGCTTTTTCAAATTGTTTGAGGAGTTCTTCTGCCATTTCATTGTGCATGATATTATTTTACCTTCTTAGCTGGTTTTGCGCCGCGTCAAGGAAAGCGATGATGTTTTCCGTGGGCACGTCGTTTGGGATGGCGTGCGTCGGCGCGACGATATACCCTCCGTCCCGGCCAAGCATCCCCATCATACGCCGCGTCTCTTTTTTGACGCAGCCCGGCGTCTCGAACGGAAGCAGGCGCTGGGTGCTTATCCCGCCGTAAAACGTGACGTGCAAGCCGTACTCGCGCTTCATCTCTTCCACGTCGAAGATCTCGGGCTGGAACGTATTGTATATATCCATGCCCATATCCACGAGATCGGGAAACACCTCCCTGACGTCGCCGCAAGAATGCTGTGCTACATACATGCCCTTGCTTTTCACGTAGTCGTACTGCCGTTTCAGCCTCGGGCGCATGAACTCCCGCCATATGGGCGGCCCCATTATCAGCCCCTTTTGCTGGCCCCAGTCGTCGCCGAAAAAAATACAGTCGACGGCATACTCCGAAACAATATCCACGACCTTCAGGTTGTATTCCACGATCCTGTCGAGGAGCTCGTTCGCGAACGCCTTCTCGATGAGGAAGTCCATGAGTATTTCGTTGAAGCCGCGCAGCGTCCAGGCCCTCTCGAACAGGGAAAACCCTATGATATACATCGTGAATTTATCGGGCTGCGCCGCGAGGTTTTCGCATTTTTCCCTTATGAGCTTTTCGTCCGGCTCGGGGAAGACATAGCCCCCGAACGCAGCCTCTTTGAAAACCCTGTTGGAAACTATGCCGAAGTCCCCCTCCTGCTCCTTGCACCAAAGGGCGCCGAACATATCGTAAAACTCGGTCTCGCTTACCTCCGTGAAGCTCTCGTTCCTTTCCTGCGCCAGATGGGAGCCGGTCTTCGAAAAGAAATCGTCGTCGCGAAAATACTCCTGTAGCCTTTCGTATACGAGGTCGGTCAAATCCAATTGGTACGGGACCATATCCGGCTGCTCGTGCTTAAGCGCCGTAAGGACCCTGTCTCTTTCAGTCATGTTTCGCCCCTGCTAAAACGGGTTTTCGGTCTCGTAGGGGATGCTTTTCGGCCTATTGTACGAGATCTTCCCCGCCCCGACATACGCGAAAACGTCAAACAATGTCTTTCCGACATGGCCGAAAGCTACCGCGCCGTGGTGCGGATAACGGCCCTCTATGACGACGTGCCGGTAGAAGCGGCCCATTTCGGATATGGCGAACACCCCTATGCCCCCGAATGAATTCGTGGCAACCGGCAGGACCTCGCCCTGCGCGATATACGCGTTCAGGCCGCCGTCCGCCGCGCCCTGCAAGCGGTACAGCGTGACCTTGCCCTCTTTGATATCCCCTTCGAGCGTGCCGCGCGTGACGCGGGGTATATTGTCCTTTTCTATCATGCGCGTCATGATAAGCTGGTGTTTCAACTCAAAGCTCTTCAGGAAGCATGACGGCGTATTGCCGCAGTGGAAGCCCATGAAAGTCTCGTTTTGGGCGTAATCGAACCTGCCTTTGATCTCACGTTCGTACATGCCGTCCGGCACGGTGTTGTTGATGTCAAGCAGCGTTACGCCTTCCCCTGTCACGCATGCGCCTATGTATTCGGAAAGCGCGCCGTAAATATCCACTTCGCAGCTTACGGGCATGCCCCGCGACGCAAGGCGGCTGTTCACGTAGCAAGGCACGAAGCCGAACGACGGCTGGAAAGCCGGCCAGCATTTGTTCGCGAACGCCACGAAGTCGCGGCTGCCCTTGTGCTGCTCCGCCCAGTCGATCAGCGTCAATTCGTACTGCGCGAGCTTCGGCAGTATATCCGCCATTTTACCGGGTTCCTTAAGCTCTTTGACCATGTCCTCCACGACGGCGGTGATGCGGCTGTCGTCCGCGTGCGCGTTGAAAGCCAGCAAAAGGTCGAGTTCGGAATTTTCCTCTATCTCCACGCCGATGTCATAAAGCTGCTTGATCGGGGCGTTGCAGGCAAGAAAGTCCTGCGGCCTCGGCCCGAATGAAATGATCTTGAGCTTTCCGAGGCCGATGACAGCCCTCGCGAACGGGACAAACCCCTCCATCAGCTTCGCGATCTCCTTTGGCGAACCCACGGGGGATTCGGGTATAAAAGCCTTGACGCCCCTCAGGCCCAGATTGTACGAGCAGTTCAGCATGCCGCAGTACGCGTCGCCGCGCCCGTCGATAAGGCCGTCCTCGTCGCTCTCGGCCGCGGCCGCGAACATGACCGGGCCGTCGAAATACTTCGCGAGCAGCGTCTCCGACGTCTCGGGGCCGAAATTGCCCAGGTATACGACCAGGGCGTTGACCCCGGCCTTTTTGACGTCGTCCAAAGCCTCAATCGCGTCCGTTTCGTTCTCTACGATGATCTTGCATTCGTATACGTCGCCGTACGCCTCGCAGACCGCCGCGCGGCGCGATTCCGAAAGCGTCCTCGGGAAACAGTCGCGTGAGACTGCTATCAAGCCGAGTTTGATAATGGGGATGTTTTTCATTTCAGACCTCCTTGTTCTGACCGTAATATGAATTTTTACCGTGCTTTCTCAAGTAATGCTTGTCGAGCAGGAACTCCGGGATGGGCTTGAGCCCGGGATCCGCCATGAGGCAGTGCCATGCCATAAACGCGGCCTCTTCAAGCACAACCGCGTTGTGCACAGCGTCCGAAGCGTCCTTTCCCCAAGCAAACGGGCCGTGGCTCAATGCAAGGGCCGCGGGTATTTCACAGGGGTCGACGCCCGAAAAAAGCTCCGCTATCACTTCCCCTGTAGCCTTCTCGTAATCACCCGCGATCTCGGCTTCAGTCAATCCCCTTGCGCACGGGACCTCTCCGTGGAAATCGTCCGCGTGCGTGGTCCCGAGCGCCGGTATAGGCCGCCCCGCCTGCGCGAATATCGTCGCCCACCGGCTGTGCGTGTGCACTACCCCTCCGATATCTTTAAACGCTTTATACAGCACAAGATGCGTGGCCGTATCGGAAGACGGCTTAAGCTCGCCCTCCACGCGCTCGCCCGTCATTACGTCGACCACGACCATGTCTTCCGCGCTCATGTCGTCATATTCGACGCCCGAGGGTTTTATGACCATCAGGCCCTTTTCGCGGTCGATCCCCGAGACGTTCCCCCATGTGAAAGTGACCAGCCCGTACTCGGGCAGTTTCATATTCGCAAGATAAACCTGCTTTTTCAGCTGCTTAAGCACCCTATTCCTCCCGCTGCCTCCACGTTAAGTTATCGACTGCCGCGCGTTCAACGCTGAGGCCGGCCTTATACATTTCCATGAATGCCTCAAACCCCTTTACGTCTTTTTCTTCGGGATCGATACGCGTGACCTCCATACCTGAAAACACGCGCCCGCTTAAGAAATCCTCGAGCGTTTCGCCTTCGGTTCTAAGCGCCGCGTAAGCCGCCAGCAGGGCTATACCCCACGCGCCCCCCTCGCTTGCCGATCCCATCACGGCCACGGGGACGTTCATCGCGGCAGCCATCAGCCTCTGGCCCACCTCTTTAGTCTTGAATAGCCCGCCGTGCGCGAGCAACTGCTCAAGCTTCACTGATTCTTTTTCTGTCAGGATATCCATCCCGAGCTTTAGCGTCGCCATCGACGAAAACAGAAGCGCGCGCATAAAATTCGCCGGCGAAAATCGGCTGTCCGGCATTCTCGCGAAAAGCGGCCTGCCCTGCTCGAACCCCGTCGTGTGCTCTCCCGAAAGGTAGTTGCAGGCAAACAAGCCTCCGCAATCGCCGTCGCCGCTTAGCGCCTCCCTGTACAGCGTCTCGTACAGCGCCCCTTTTTCGGCATTGCCGCCCATCAGGCTGCTGATCCCGCCGAAAAGCTGCACCCAGGCGTCGAGGTCTGAAGTGCAATTATTGCAGTGCACCATCGCGACAGGCCTGCCCGTCGGCGTAGTCACCATATCTATCTCGGTATGCAAGCTTGATAGCTCTTTCTCGAGCACGATCATCGCGAAGACCGAAGTGCCCGCGGAAATATTGCCTGTCCTTTCGGCCACGCTGTTCGTCGCGACCATGCCGGTCCCCGCGTCGCCTTCGGGCGGGCATACGGGTATGCAAGGCTTAAGCCCGCCTTCGGGGTCGAGAAGCCGCGCGCCCTCGGGCGTCAGGCTGCCTGTGCCCTCGCCCGCCGCATAGACCTTCGGGAGGATTTCTTTGAGCTTACGGCCGAACCCTTTTTCGGCGGCGAGCGCGTCGAATTTTGCGAGCATCCCCGCGTCGTAGTCTACGGCCGCGCTGTCTATCGGGAACATGCCCGAAGCGTCCCCGACGCCAAGCGCCTTGTCGCCGGTGAGTTTGTAATGCACATATCCGGCAAGCGTAGTGATGAAATCCAGATCCCGCACATGTTCCTCGCCGTTAAGCATCGCCTGGTAAAGATGCGCCACGCTCCACCTTTGCGGTATGTTGAACCTTAATTCCCCGGTCAGGATTTCCGCCGCTTCGCCCGTGACGGTGTTCCGCCACGTACGGAACCCCGTAAGCAGGCCCCCGTCCTTGTCGAACGGCAGGTATCCGTGCATCATAGCCGAAACCCCGATACAGCCGATATTGTCAAGCGGCCTGCCGTATTTGGCAAGGTAGTCTTCCGCCAGACCCCTGTAGCACTCCCTGAGGCCTGTCCAGACGTCGTCCAAACGATAGGTCCATATCCCGTTTTCGAAACGGTTTTCCCAGTCGAATCCGGCTGACGCGACCGTATCGAACCCTTCGCCTATCAGCGCGGCCTTGATCCTCGTGGACCCGAGCTCTATGCCGAGAAAAGTTTTTTCCTGTTCATTCATGATCATTTCACCGCTTCAAACATAGCAATAACATTCTCGGGCGGAACCTTTGCCACAACATTGTGTATCGGCGCGAAGACAAATCCTCCGTCCTTTGAAAAAACGTCGATTCGTTCTTTTGCCTGCAAGGACACTTCTTCCGGAGTCCCGTATGGCAAAACCGTTTGGGAATCAACGGCCCCTCCCCAAAAAATAATATCATCGCCGTAGTTAGCTTTCAACGCCCCGGGCTCCATACCCTTGGCCGCGCACTGCACAGGATTCAGGATATCGACCCCCATCTCGATCAAATCATTTATTAACGGCTCGACGGCCCCGCACGTGTGGTAGAAAGTTTTCCATTTCGTATTATCGTGCACCCAATCGTTTATAAGCTTGAAGAAAGGCTTATACAGGCTCCTGAATGTCTCGATCGCCATAAAGCATGAATTCTGCGTGGCAAAATCGGTGCCGCTAAGCCAAATGGCCTGTATCCTGTCGCCTACGGCCTCCCTGTATATTTCAAGGCTCTTCAGCGCCGCTTGAGCCTGCAATTTGAACACTTCCGTAATGTATTCCGGATATAAAAGGTGCGCCATGAGCCACTCCTCGAGAGAGCGTATGCCTTTCGGGTATTTCAGGAACGGGCCCGGTACGGTAGCGACGTCGCCAAACCCGGCTCCTCCCAAGACGCCCAGTATCCCGTATTCCGTTTCTTCGAACAGCCTCTTGGACTCTTCTTCCCAATACAATGCGTCTTCCTCGCCCGGCACGCCAAAATCGTCTTGAAAATCCTCGACCGGCGTCAGATCGGCCTCGTTGACTTCGGGGGCGCGCTCGATATTGTCGAAGAAAAACCCGCCATTGGGCATATGCGCGCTATACGGGGCCGCCCTGTCCCCGCAGGGATAAACCCATATATCGCCTTTTGCGTCGGTATCGTATTCAAAACCCCCGGCCATAAGCACAGGCGTGCCGTCGCACATTTCCCAGGGTTTCCAGTTTTCATTTTTGCATCCGAAAAAATTCCCTCTGTTCCATAACCCTATGACGTCCACACCGAATAATTGAAGAATGTCTTCGTCGATTTCGCCAAGCATTTGAAAAGGCTCGATTACCTTTATGGGTTTTTTCGCCAACCCCAATGTGTCACGCAGTTTGTAAAGAGTGCTCGCGCTGATACCGGTCTGCCCGCAAGAACCGAAATCGATCGGCGGCCGGTCGGTCTGTTTGTGATTCAATGCAGCTTCAAGCCGCTCCCTTCCTGTCATGTCGCACCTCTACCATTTCTCCACGCGCTTGATGATTTCTTTTTGCTCCTCCACGTCGCTGCTGGGGATACACAGCATGATACCGTCAGGCTTGTCGAAGGCGTCAATAAAAGGCTCAAGCTCTGAAACTTTTAGATCGATTATTATTGATTTGCCGGTTGCCATAATACTTTTTAGATATGGGACCCACTGCATTATAGGCTCGTGCCTCCCGGGCCCCTGTACCCACTGGATCGCTTGCAGGTTCGGCACAGACAATATACTGTCCGTATGTCTGGCCACGTCTACACCGTCTATGTGGAAAATATTATGATCGAAGTACTCGCATTCCTTTACGATGTTCGGCAGTATAAAGCGGTCGAAATCCGCAGTCGAGATCATCGCGGAAAAATCGGCGCTGGGTATGTGCAATTTACCGAAAGACGGGACCGTCATCCACGTGGCGGAAGGCTGTCCGTGAGCCTTTAGCTTTTCGTGGAAAAAATCATATATTTCGAAAAAAGGCTCCTCGCATTTTTTAATAAGCTGCATGGCCTTATCAGGACATTCAATAAAATCACATAGTATTTCTTCTGTATCGCGAAGAGCTGCGGCGCAATCCATACCGGGATGGATATCGGTATACCCTACCATGAACAACCCGTCGCATAGTGACAGCGCGTAATCGGTCATCTCAACCATTTTTGTAAACAATTCGCAATCTCTGTCAAACTTGATGGTCGGCAGGTATTTGTCGTAGTCATCGATTATCGGCTGCGCCCAACTTGTCACCTCGCCCCATTCGATCGGCGACCCAAAACAGCCCGCAAACCAGTTCGGGCCGAGGTTCGGGAAGTAAACAGGAAAGGTCTCGGCCAATAAGGGTTTTTCCCCGAGCTTGTTTATATAATCGTTTACCACATATTCCGTATCCATCCACCGGTCTTTGAGCGACGGCCATGTCTTTGCGTACTCCTTTGTGTCGAAGTCGGAATTGTGCTGTGAAAACCTTATAGGCGCGCGGTCGATCACCTCGCCTTCGAGCCAAGCCTCGATACGCTCGGCAGACTTCATGAAGCCGGGCATGTTTTTCAATTCAACATTCCATTTACCTGAATTACTCATTTTATCAACTCCTGTTTTCTAATTCGTAAAACGCCAAAACGTTTTCAATAGATACGTCGGATTGCATGAAATGGCACGAAGATAGTATAAATCCCCCGTTGTCACCAAGGGTTTGCGACAGCATGCGGGCGTTTTGCCTTACATCGTCTGCTGTTCCGCGGGGAAGGATGCACTGCGACTCGCCGCCGCCGTGAAACGCCATCCTACCGCCAAACTCGGATTTCAGCCGCGCGGGTTCCATATTCCTCGCAACCGTTTGCACCGGATCCAGTATTTTGATCCCCATATCGATAAATTCGGGTATTAGGCGATAGGCAGAGCCGCAACAATGCAAAAACGGGATAGCGCCGTATGAATTCGCGAGGGAAATATACTCGCACATCGGATCCCGAAAATACTGCCTGAACATATCCTTGCTCATGATAAGGTCAAGCTGTGTTGAAAAATCGTCCGCAAGCTGCATCGCGTCGATGCGCCCGGCGCCGGCCTCCAGCAGTTTGATATGATACTCAATATGCCAGTCAAAACAGCGTTTGAACAGATACTTAGCCAGCTCCTCGTTAAGGGCCATATCCACAAGGATATCCTCCATACGCCTGACCAGCGTAGGGTAATAAAAGATACTTGCGAATCCTCCGAGCAAAAACCTGTCCTTGTGTTTTTCACAAGCCGCGGCTATACCGGAAAAATCGTACTCGCTCAAATCCGGCAGGCTCAAAGCTTCTTCCATTTCCGCTATTGTCTCGCACCCGTCGGTAGCGTAACGCACGATTTCGTCATGCGCTCCGAACGCGTTGTATACCGTGCGGATCTTGCTTCCCCCCCAACCGGAAATAAGTCCTTCCTCGTCTTTCTCCGATGGTTTGCGCGCCACCTCGGGATCGACCCAGGCGCAGTCGATGTCGAGCCTGTCCAGGACGTCAACCATATCCGAAACCCCGAAGCGCTCGAAAAGCCGCTCCCAAATTTCTGTCACCGCCTGAAAATCTGTTGGGGTCCTGTCCGGCTGCTCATGATTCACAGCGCAGAGAACGCGCTCTCTTCTCGTCATTTCCATACCAATCACTCCCCTCCTGCCTCTATAATTAATTATATAAAAGCCCGGTTAAAAAAATAGATGAATTACAGCCAAAAATAGAAATATTGTCTTATAATGACAGATGCCCTTTCCATTAAGCTTTCATTTTTAATTTCCTGTATTTTACCGGCGTTATCCCTGCCTCCTTCTTGAAAACCTTGATGAAATAGTTGTAGTCGGTGTAGCCCACTTTATAAGCGACTTCGCTTATGGGTTGATTTGTTGTTTCGAGCAGATCCTTCGCCTTTCCCAGTCGTATCCGTCTTGTGATCTGCTCGATTCCGCATCCGTAGTATTCGCTCGCATACCTGTATAGTCTTGAGCGGCTGATGCTGAACCTGTTGCAAAGCGCGGCCGCAGATAAATCGGCGCTTATATTCTCGTTGATGTATTCGTCGATTTCAATAATGAGGTTGTCCTCTTTGAGAAAAATCATTCTATTCTGCCAAAGGTATCCCGCACATGCTTCCAGTATGGTAGCAGCGGCTCGTAATTGTTCGTCTTTAAATGTTTGTATCGTCATATATGCGTCGTATAGCTCATCCATATCCGCATCATATCCTTTGCAGCGGTCATGCACTTTACCCCAGTACTCATCTTTATCATGCTCGTCGACCACCTGCCCGAACATCAAATATCCTATGACGAGATTTCCGTTCCTTATCGGCGTCACGATCTCGGTGAGCCCTGCGTGGCATGTATAAATATAGAGATCCTGTTGATTCCGGCTCTGCTCGCACGCGATTCGGTCTGATTCGTGACAGAGGTACTCAACAGCAATGTTCGCGCGCAATAATTGGCAAAAGGAGCTGTCATATCCCGGGGCCTCAGCTACTTTACGGAAATCATCACTGAAAACCGTGATGCGGATTCCCGTGAGCTGGTAGAAACTCTGTAAGATCTTCCCCATTTTCAGTGCGTCGTATCTCAGATACACTCTATTGTACCTCTAATAAATCCCTTCCCGCGACACGATATTGCTATTTTGTGATTCATTGGTATCTATCATTGTAACATATCGAATATGTATATTTTAACAATCATATGAAAGTGTTTTTGCAAAAATATACTTTAAATTTGAGCGAAAGCACTAATAAGCAGAGTAAGCGCTTCCGGGTCAAGTATTATTGATACAGTGTTGTAGCGGTAACTAAATTTTCACCACGCAAAACCAAGAGGAGGATTACTATGAAAACCAGAAAACTATTGATGATTGTGTTAGCTGTCGTGATGCTGATTACCATGTCGGCTTGCAACAACGGCGGCGGCGCGCCTGCGAGCGACGCGCCCGCAACCGACGCGCCGGCCGTAACAGCTACCCCGGATTCAGACGCGCCGATAAAAGTCGCGTACATATCCAAAATGCTCAGCCACCCGTGGTTTATCGGAACAGATAATGGGCTAAGAGACGCGGCTGAAAAGCTCGGCGTTGATTATTTTTCGATAGACGCAGACCTCAACGACGAGGCTTTCGACGCGGCGCTTGAAAACGCGTTCGCTCAGCAAGTCGACGGGCTTACCATCACCATCACGAATCAGGGCAACGGCCCCTCGGTCGCCCAGAGGGTCAGGGAGAGAGGCGTTGCGCTTCTCACTATCGACGACGATATCGTTGATGAAAATGGGGATCCCGTACCCCATGTCGGCGCGACCACGAGAGAATCCGGCGTGATGGGCGGCGAGTACCTTGCGAGAATGGCCAACGAACGCGGCTTCTTTGATGAAGGGAATGTCGTAAAAGTCATGCTGATCGACGCTCCAACCGTCACGGTCCTGTGGCCCAGGATCGAGGGTTACATGGAGGCTATTCTGGCGAACACGCCGCTTACCGAAGATGACATCCTGATCCCTGAAACATCTGACGCCATGCTTGAGGATTCTCTGGTCGTGGCCCGCGCGACCCTTCAGGCTCACCCGGAGGTGACGCATTGGATAGTCGGCGGAGTCAATGACGACACGGCTATTGCGCCGCTTAAAGCCATAGAGGAAGAGGGAAGGATCCCGCTCGAAAACGCGGTCTTCTGCGGCCTCGGGGGATACTCAATGTCGGTCGAGGAGTTCCGGAGAGGTAATGACAGCTATATCTGCATAGTGTGGGATTCGTATGCCGAAGGATACAAGGCTATGGAGATAATGTACGATTATCTCGTTAACGGAACGCCCATGCCTATGTCAACGCTCGTAGGCGGAAATATCGCGACCGTCGATAACTGGCAGGATATCATTGACCCAAGCAACTGGTAATTATAAAATAATTACCAAGGTGTCTTAATTGATATAAGCAGACGCCGCGCCCTGATCCTGATTAGCAAACCCGATCAGGGCGCGGATTGTGTATTTTCAGCTAAGGAGTGACGCGTTTGAGCGAAGTAGTATTATCTTGTCATGGCGTTTCAAAAGCTTTCCCCGGGGTTCAGGCGCTGGACAACGTGGAGTTTGAGCTGGAGCGAGGAGAAGTGCATGCTCTTTGCGGAGAGAACGGCGCGGGAAAATCCACCCTCATCAAGATCATTACCGGCATGTACGAGAAGGATGAGGGCGAGATCATCTATGACGGGAAACAAGTGCATTTCAAGACCATGCAGGAATGCCGGGGACACGGGCTTTCCCTGATACCGCAGGAGCTTCATCTGGCGCCCACCCTCACCGTCGCCGAGAATATCTATATGACCAACTATCCTTTGAAAAGAGGCATAGTCGACTGGAAGGCGATGTCGCAAAAAACCCATGACCTTCAGGAAAGGCTCGGGTCCACAGCGCTCAGCTTCAAGCCCGAGCAGCTTGTGTCCGCACTGAGCATGGGGCAAAGGCAACTCGTCGAAATCCTGAAAGCGATCTCAACGGAAGTAAAAGTCATCGCGTTCGACGAGCCTACAAGTTCGCTATCCGAAGAAGAGGTCGCTCAGCTTTTCAACCTTATTAAGCAGCTCTCGGCAAGCGGCATCTCGATCATTTATGTCACTCACCGTTTGGCCGAAATATTCACGATCTGCGACCGTGTCACCGTCCTTAAGGACGGCAAGTATATAGGCACGAACGATGTGGCCGCAGTTGAGATCGACAACGTCGTCAGCATGATGGTCGGGCGTGATATGAATATGTTTGAAAAAAAACCGGAAAAACGTATCGAAGACGTCGTTCTTGAGGTCGATAACCTGAAAAGAGGCGAAAAAGTCAAGGGCGTATCTTTCACCCTTAAGAAGGGCGAAATACTCGGCGTCTTCGGCATCGTCGGTTCAGGCCGTACGGAGATGGCCCGACTGCTGTTCGGGCTGGACAAGAAAGACGACGGGCGGATATACATAAACGGTGAAGAGGCTGCTATCAACCACCCAAAGGACGCGGTGGAGAAGAAAATGGGTTTTGTGTCGGAGGACAGGCGCGGCGAAGGCCTGGCGATCCGGCTGAACGTGACGACCAATGCCACGATGCCGTTTTTCACCCGGCTGACGAACAAAGGCGTCATCAAAATGTCGAAAGAAACACAGGTCGTGTCCGGTCTGGTCGAAGCGCTCAACATCAAAACGCCGGGACTGAACACGATCGTCGAGACGCTTTCAGGCGGCAATCAGCAAAAGGTCGCCGTGTCCAAATGGATAGGCGCGGAGTCGGAGATATTGATTTTCGACGAACCGACAAGAGGCATCGACGTAGGCGCAAAAGCAGAAGTCTACCGGCTTATGGAGAAGCTCACAAACGAGGGGAAATCCATAATTATGATCTCCTCCGAGCTTCCGGAGATCCTAGCGATGTCCGACAGGCTTTTGGTATTCCGTGACGGCGTTATTGCCGCAGAGCTGTCCGATGTCGACAGCCTGGAGGAAGAAGACGTCATGCATTACGCGATCGGTACAGTTGCATAGTAAGGTAAAAGGTGCGGTTGATGAGATTAAAAAACGATAAAGGGCTCCTGAAATTTGAATATTCGAGCATGAGCAAATTCATGTTGCTGGCGTTGCTCGCGGTTGAAATGGTGATTTTTTCAAGACTTACCCCTTATTTTTTCCAGCTCGACAACCTGCTTCCGGTCGGACGCGAGATCGCCACGCTGGGTATCGTCGCTATAGGACAGACCATGTGCCTGCTAACCGGCGGATTCAACCTTTCCGTGGGCGGAAACGCGGCGATTTCCGGCATAGTTACCGGCTATATATGCTCCCCTACGGTGGGACCCGGATTGCCTTATGGCGTCGGTTTTGCCTTAGGGATGCTTGTGGCGTTGTCTATTGGCGTTGCCAACGGGGCGCTGATCACAAAGGCGAAAATCAATCCTCTCATAACTACTCTGGCCATGAATTTTATTCTGGGAGGCGCGATCGTACTGATCACGAAGCAACCGATAACAGTCAATACGGCTGCCTTCAAGTTTATTGGCGCAACTACTTTCGGAGATATACGTTTCCCACTCCCGATCATTACCCTTGCGATCCTGTACATTGGTTTCGGCTTGATGCTGAAGTATGCCGTATTTGGCAGGCGCGTCTATTGTACGGGAGGCAACCCTCTTGCGGCGAAGGTCGCGGGCATGAACGTCGAACGCGTTGTGTTCAACGTATATGTCATATCAGCGCTGCTGTCCGGCTTCGCGGGGATACAGCTCGCATCGAGAATAGCGACAGCCAATCCAAACATAGGCAGCACATACGCGCTGGAGTCTATCGCGGCCGCCGTGCTCGGCGGTACTATATTGGCCGGCGGCGAAGGGACATTGCTCGGCACGTTTATGGGCGTACTGGTTACAGGCGTTTTGTCCAACGGCCTTATTATGATCGGCGTTTCTCAGGCATGGCGCGACATCGCCATGGGCGCGATACTCATTTTTGCGGTCTTTATGCAGATCGTGACAAAACAATCACGGAAACCCGGAAAGCAACTACAGCCCTAAAGAAGGCCCAGCACTGACCCCCTCAGTATGACGTCGGCATTCATTATCTGCGCGTCCGCGGAAATCGCGTCTTTGCCGTTTTTCACCATTTCCATCAGCATTCCGGCCGCTTTGATACCCAAATCTTTCTTGGGGTGCCTTACCGTGGTCAGCTCAAGCCGCGTGAGCGAACTGGAAAAAGAGTCGTCAAACCCCACCATCGAAATATCCTTCGGCACATGCAGCCCGTTTTCGCGAAAGTAGCTGTACAGCGTGCTCGCCACCTGATCATTGTAGCATACGATAGCGCTGCAATTCTTAATGCTGTCTATAAGCGGATGGCCGTTTACCCTCGAAAGCGCCTCTTTCGAATAGGACGTGAACCAATAGATCACATCCTCGTCCACTGCTATGCCCGCTTCGGTCAGGGCGCCCACATAACCGGAATAGCGGCGCAGCCCCTGTAAATCGTCAAATTTGAACATCCCCGCTATATTCCTGTGCCCGTTTTCGATCAAGTACTTTGTCATGCGTTTTGTGCAACCGATATCGTCTACCAAAACGCTCGGGTAGACGCCTTCGAGTTCCCGGTAATAGTTGTTAATGAACACGATAGGTATTTCCCGCCG
>Ga0123353_10005519_pt1 | contig 16622 bp, 12 predicted proteins | sample TergutLab28metaG_3_FD_92763 | JGI IMG/M metagenome (GOLD analysis project Ga0123353, IMG submission 92763) | Labiotermes labralis P3 segment gut microbial communities from Petit-Saut dam, French Guiana - Lab288 P3 | ecosystem: Host-associated > Arthropoda: Insects > Digestive system > Gut ...
GTGACCTGGGATTTCCCGTCGGGCAGCAGATACGGCAGGGTGTTGTTTTTCCGAACCTCCGACAGCTTTTTCGACAGTTTATGCGCCAATGATATTGCCAGAGGCATAAGCTCCTCTGTTTCGTCGCAGGCGTAGCCGAACATCATCCCCTGGTCGCCCGCGCCGTTTAAATTGTATGCGTCCCCGTCGCCCGCCTTCATTTCAAAGGAGCGGCTGACACCCATGTCTATGTCCGGGGACTGCCTGTCTATTGACGTGAATACGGCGCAGGTATTGCCGTCAAAGCCCTTGTCCGGCGCGTCGTAGCCCGTGCCTTTTATCACTTCGCGGGCTATGTCCGGAATGTTCACGTTTGCAGAGGTGGTAATTTCGCCCATTATAAAGGCCATGCCTGTGGTGCATATGCATTCACAGGCCACGCGGGCGGTTTTGTCCTGTTCCAAGATGTTGTCGAGAACCGCGTCCGCGATCTGGTCGCATATTTTGTCGGGATGCCCCTCCGTTACCGATTCTGACGTAAAAAAGTATTTTTTCATTGTTGTTCCCATCCTTTTTTTATATTAAATTAAACGGCCCGGCATAAATTATACCGAACCGCTACGAAAGCCTTATTTTTCGGTACATCTATAAGCCAGATGACAGGCGGAAGTTTTATCAATACAGAATTCAGAGATAAAACTTCCCGAGTTTAAAATTTAATTTTAAACTTTTTTACCGCCGGATTTAGCACCTTATTATGTTGATTATTTCAACACTACAGGTTGCCGGGCTTCACAGGGCCGTTCCCTCAGCCGCTCTTCATAAGGAAGATATTTAATTTTACCGTATCATTTTACCGCATATTTTTGAAAATGTCAAATCATTTTTATTAACATTTTCATAACGTTTCATATCCTGATATCGTATTCCCTGCCCGTCACATTCAAAACGGCCTTTTTTATCGCTGATTTATATGTTTCCACATTAAATAGCTGTTTAAACATAGGGTTTTCCGTTTTTACGGTGAGGATTTCGCCGTTAACATCCGCCGAAGAGCCGTCTATCATTCCGTTCAGCGGAGGGGAGAGCCTTTTCGCTTCGGCTGTTATTTTCGGCCAGTCCGAAAACGAGCCTTTGGCAGGGGAAGCTTTTTTTGCGGCGGTTTTTTCTTTTTTTATGCCGGGTTTTGCGCTTTCCAAGGTTTCCCGCGGATTTTCTTTTAAATTATCCGGCTTGTTTTCATTTTTCTCTTCATTTTCGGGTGCGGAGCCGTCCAAAAAGCTTAAATTGTCCATATTGTCGGCTTCGTCGTCGTCATCGAAAGGCAAGGCGTCTTCGAAGGGGTTAGGGTAATCGTCTCGCAAAACGAGACGCTGGGGATAGGGATTAGGGGGTTCTATATCAAATGGCACACTTTCATCTTTTTCTTCTATATCATAATTTCCGGTTTCGATGGGCGGTATATACGGCGTATCGGGGAGTGGGACAAACGGCGCGTCAATGGGCGTAACGCCTCCTGAGGAGACGCCGCGCCCTACAGACCCGGATACCGATAAAACCTCTACCTTTTTTTCAAGCTCGGATATCCTTTGAAGCAGGGCGGTTATGTCGCTGTCCACTTCCGCGCCGCATAAGCGTATAAGAGCCGTTTCGGCCTCTATCCTGCCGTTTCTGCTCCTTTTCATATTGTCAGAGCAGGCTCCCAAAACCGTTATGGCCCTTAAAATAGTTTCGGCTGTAAATTCGCCCGCCCTTTGCTTTAATAAATCAAGCTCGCTTTCCGTCACAGGCAGCATTTCTGCGGGGTTTTTTACGGATTTCACCACCATCAGGTCGCGGAAGTGGCCTGTCAGCTCCGTTATCAGCCTTTCGGTGTCGCAGGAGGCGCTGTGAAGTTCGTCGGCGGTAGACAGTGCCAAAGCGGCGTTTTTGTCCCTTATGGCGGCCGACAAAGCGAATAAATATTCCCTGTCCATCAGCCCCGCCGCCGCCGTGACCGCTTTCACTGTTATATCATTGCCGCTTGAAAAGCATCTTTCTAAAAGAGAAAGCGCGTCGCGGGCAGCCCCGTCGGCTATGCGGGCGATAAGCATTGCCGCTTCGCGGTCAATGGTATATTTTTCCTTTTCGGCTATATATTGAAGCCTTTCCGCTATGATTTCGGGCGGTATGCGTCGAAAATCGAAACGCTGGCAGCGCGAAAGTATAGTGGCGGGGAGTTTTTGCACCTCTGTTGTAGCCAATATGAAAATCACATGCTCCGGCGGCTCTTCAAGGGTTTTCAGAAGGGCGTTGAAGGCCTCTATTGTGAGCATATGGACTTCGTCTATGATATAGACGCGGTATTTGGCGAGGGCGGGGGTGAAAAAGGCTTCCTCGCGCAGGGCGCGGATATCGTCTATTCCCCTGTTGCTTGCGGCGTCGATCTCGACCACGTCAAGTATCGCCCCGCTGTCGATGCCTTTGCATATCTCGCATTTGCAGCAGGGGTTCCCCTCGTCGGACGCGGTACAGCTGACCGCCTTCGCCAGGATTTTGGCGCAGGAGGTCTTGCCCGTACCCCTTGAACCCGTAAAGAGGTAAGCGTGGGACAGCCTGTTTTCTTTGACCTCGTTCCGGAGGGTCACAGTGACCTGCGGCTGGCCGATAACGTCCGAAAACCGCCCCGGCCGCCATTTGCGGTATAAAACCTGATACACGGCGTACTTCCTTTATTTCAATCTTTATTATGAACCCCGGTAAATACCACGCCCCTTGGGGCGCACCACTAAGCCCGATACCTCGCGGTCTCTGCCGCGGGGAGTGGTTCATTTTATACGTTTTAACCCTTTGGCGTCTTTCACGCGCTTGCGGCCTGCCCGTTTAAATCCGCCGGTGTCTTTTTTCCATTTAAATTTACGCAGCAGCCGTTTCATCAGGTGAATAAAATCCCCGCCGAAGAACAGGGCTATGTTTAAAAGGGAAATCAACAGGGCTATTCTTCCCTGCCAGCTGCCCGTGATAAAATCCCACAGCATCAACGCCGCGTACAGGATCGCGAGGAATTTGACCTTTACGGGCAGCAAAAAGAATATCATGACCTCGAAATTCGGGAACAGCAGCGCGAAAGCCAAAAATATCGACATATTTATAAAATAATTCGTTGCGTACCCCGTAATAAAGCCCGCGGCCATTGTCGCGAAAATACCGCAGAAGTAGAAAATGTTAAATTTAAACTTTCCCCATTCCCGTTCCAGCGCCGAACCCATCAGCCAAAACAAATACAGGGCAAATACGGTCAATATAGGGTTAAAGCCCGGCGGCATGAATATAAACGTTATAATGCGCCAGACCTGGCCGCCCAATATTTCTTTTAAATTGAAATCCAGCATACCCAATATGTTGATATCCCGCGAATCCGAATTTATTGCCGGGTAAAAAACCGCAAGCAAAAAAACAAAGGCCATGCCGAAAACTATTATGGCTATAAGATTGCGTATGGAGAATCGCCCGAATTTGCGGTCCATCCTGTCCAAAAATTTTTTATTTTTATTGAAATATGATTTATTGTTCATAAACATGACCGCCTTTTTTCCCGTGCCTTGGCATTATTTTACCACGCCGGACGCATTAATGCAACCAACGGCAAAGAAAATTAAAAATTTAAATTATATTTACAATAACAACCTTTTGTATTATAATATATGAAAACAAACATATTCTTAAAAAGAATTTACGGAGGCATATTATGAATAAAGACATTGTTACGCTAAAAGACGGCGAGGAGCGCGAATTGCTGCGCCTGCTCGAAAAAGTTTTCAATAACTTCCCGCCCCGGTTTTTGAAGAGCCTGCCTAACCTCTACAAGCCGGAATACCATCCCTGCCCGAACAACTTAGTGGTGCGCGGCGAGGGCGGCAAGGGGCTTTTGGCCGCCGTGGGGCTTTACCCTATGGAATATTGCGTCGGCGACATAAAGCTCATAGTTGCGGGCATCGGCAACGTCGCGGTAGACAAAAAATGCAGGGGCGCGGGTTACATGAAGCTGCTTATGAACCAATCCGCAGAGCTTTCAAAGGAGCGCGGCACGGATTTCCTTGTTTTGAGCGGCCAGCGCCAGCGGTACCAGTATTTCGGCTATGAGCGGGCGGGCAGCGCCCGGGGCTTTGAGATATCGCAGAACAACCTGCGCCACACCCTGCGCGGGCAAACCCCGGCCGTGCTTGCCGCGGAGCTTCTGCGGACGGAGGATACCGAAAGCCTGAAGGGCATACACGCCCTGAACGAAGCCGCCCCCATGCACCGCGTGCGGCCGGAAAACCCCTCCGCACTTTGGGATATTTTATGCGCATGGCGCTCGGTTCCCCATGTGCTGCGGTCGGGCGGCGCTTTCGCGGGGTATTACATTTCAGACAAAGAGGGCAAATATGTCTCGGAGCTGCGCCTTAAAGACCCCGCGCATATAAGCGGCGCGGTGCAAACTATTATAAATGACGCGAAAGGCGGCGTTAACTTCAGCGTCCTGCCCGCCGAAACCGAAACCTGCGCGATACTGGCCGAATTGGGCGAATCCGCAAGCATCGGGGGCGGCAACGCTTATTATGTGATGAATTACCGGCGGGTGCTTGACGCCTTCCTGCGCCTCAGGGCCAAAATGGCGCCCCTCTGCGAGGGAGAAATTGTGATCCGCGTCAACGGTTTCTCCGGCACGGAAAATCTGCGCATAAAAGCAAAGGGCGATGAAATCAGCGTGGAAGCAACGGACGGCGAACACGAAATAACGCTGGAGCATTTGGCCGCCACGCGCTGCTTTTTCGCCCAGGTATCCTATGAGCGCGCAAAACTCCCGGCCTTCGCGGCATCATGGTTCCCGCTGCCTCTTGAATTCCCGCACGCGGATTCGGTGTGAACAAATATAAAAACGCGGGGACGTCAAACACCCCCGCGTTTTTATATTAAAATCAATCTACGGACGGAGTAAAAGTATACATCACCTGTTTATTATGCAATTTTCATTTTAAAATGTCAAGAAAAATATGCATTCCCCTGTTGTCAAAAAAAAATATGCGGGGAAGGAGCATATGCGCTATCATTTTAGCCAATATTTGCCGATTTTAGCCGCGCGATAGAACCGTCCCTGTGTGTTATAAAATAAATTAAAAGATTGAGGGAATATTAATAAGACACTTTTTAAAGAAGGTTTCGCCTTATGATAACATCTATAAATTCCCCCAACAAACTGATAAACGAAAAATCGCCCTACCTGCTCCAGCACGTTTATAACCCAGTGGACTGGCAGCCGTGGGGGGAAGAGGCTTTTGAAAAAGCGCGGCAGGAGGACAAGCCCGTTTTCCTCTCGATCGGCTATTCCACCTGCCACTGGTGCCACGTGATGGAGCGCGAAAGCTTTGAGGATGAAGAGGTTGCGGCGGTTTTGAACGCCGAATTCGTTTCCGTCAAGGTGGACAGGGAGGAACGGCCCGACGTTGACAGCGTTTATATGAGTGCCTGCATGGCGCTGAACGGCAGCGGCGGTTGGCCCTTGACTATAATCATGGACGCATCCGGGAAGCCGTTTTTCGCGGGGACTTACCTCCCGAAGCACGGGCGTTTCGGCTCGGTAGGGCTTATGGAGCTTCTGGAAGCGGTCAGCTATAATTGGGCCAAAAACAGGGCCGAACTCAAGAATTCCGGGGCGAGGATCGCGAAACGGCTGCGGTCGTCACAGGAAAATGCCGGTAACAACAGCGCAAAACCCGACGAACTGATAAATAAGGCCGCAGAAGCCCTGAAATCAAGCTTTGACAGGGATTTCGGCGGATTCGGCATTGCGCCTAAATTCCCGTCGCCCCACAATCTCATTTTTCTGATGGAACTTTATAAAATCACGGGCAAGGGCGAGTATCTTCAAATATCGGAAAAAACCCTTTTGCAGATGTACAAGGGCGGCCTTTTCGACCATATAGGCTACGGCTTTTCGCGGTATTCCACGGACAGGCAGTGGCTGATCCCCCATTTTGAAAAAATGCTTTACGACAATGCGCTGCTGATTATGGCCTATACGAAAGCGTTCGGGCTGACGGGCAACGGCCTGTACCGAAAAATCGCCGAAAAAACCGCGCAATATGTTTTGCGTGAGCTGACGGATCCCGACGGCGGCTTTTATTCGGCGGAAGACGCTGACAGCGACGGCGTTGAGGGGAAATATTATGTTTTTGCCCCCGATGAGATAATAAACGTGCTTGGCCGTGAAAACGGGAAGATATTCAACGAATATTTTGATATTGCAAAAGAGGGCAATTTTGAAAATAAGAATATTCCCAATCTGATTAAAAACAACATGCCGGACAACAGGGTTGACCCGTTTCTCCCGGCTGTTTATGAGTACCGCAGAAAAAGGACGGCCCTGCACAAAGACGACAAATCACTGACTTCGTGGAACGCCCTTATGACAGCCGCCCTCGCGGAAATGCATATCGTATTCGGCGATGAGGGATATCTTTCATCCGCGATTAAAGCCGCGGAATTTATTGAAAACAATTTAAGCGACGAAAAAGGGCTTTGCGTCAGTTTCCGCGACGGCAAAAAAAGCGGTGCGGGCTTTATCGACGACTACGCCTTTTATGTTTACGCTTTAATCAAACTTTACAACGCCACGCTGGACGGCTTTTGGCTGGAAAGGGCGGAAAAACTCACGCGCCAGGCCATAGACAGCTTTTTCGACCATGAAAACGGCGGTTTTTTCCTTTACGGCGTTGACAGCGAAAAACTGCTTTACAGGCCGAAGGAATGCTACGACGGGGCCATACCGTCGGGCAATTCCGTGATGGCGATGAACCTGCAATTGCTGGCGGCACTCTCCGGCAACGGGAAATACGGCGATATTCTGGATAAGCAAATAGAATTTATGGCTTCAAAAGCGGCGGATTATCCGGCGGGGCACTGTTTTTACCTGCTTGCGATGCTTGAGGTTTATCATCCGACGAAAAAAATTATCGCTGTTTTAAAAGACGGGGAAGAAGTTGAAAACGTAAAAGAAAAACTGCCGAAAAACGCCCTCGTAACTTTATACGAAGGCGAAACGGAGGCTTATAAGCGGGTAAACGGCGAGACGACTTATTTTGTCTGCGAGGATGGGGTCTGCAAAGCGCCGTCGAACGTTATATAAATATCTATCTCTCTATCAATATCAACGGCACCACCATTTCTTCTTCGCACAGCCCGGCGTGCAGGGCCTTATAATCATGGGATTCACCCTTTTCGTTCCGATACCATAAACCTATATCCCCTGTTGCAAAAGCCGCAAAATCACCCAAAAAACCGCGTGAGCGGCTGTGAAGCAGTCCTTTTCCGAAATAGCCGCTTTCATACGCTTCTTCGCCTGTCATAAAAATAAATTTATCCCCGAACTGTTTTTGCCATAAGAATGAAAACCGCTCTTTTTGACCGTCTTTTACAAGAAAAGACAGGTTTCGGGGTTCTCTTGCAGGGTGGGCTGCCAGGCATTCCGCGATTTCTGGATAATCTTCTATGCAAAACAAATTCACATCCGTCAGCCCATGGTCGGCGGTGATAATAAGCAAGGCATCGGCCAGGTTGGCGGCAAGCTGTTCAATCTGTTTGTCAAACAGCGCAATATCGGCCTTTACGCGCTCGCTGTAACATCCGTAGTCATGCATGTCCCTGTCGGGCTGGAAATGATAGCAGTAAATATAACGCCGCCCGTCTTTTTTGCATAATGTTTCAATATGAGCGCAAATTTCTTCATTCGTGCCGCTTTTGTATTCGCCGAACGGCGAAACGCGGCAGCATTCAACCGACGGGTCGGCTTCTTTGATTTGCTCAAATAGATTTTTAAAGCCGATGGTCTCACCGACGATATTGTAATCGGCGGCGGGGCGGTCGGTACCGCTTTCTTTGCCGCTGAATATATCAACGCATTTCCCGATTTCCTCAAAATAATTCGACCAGCCAAGCCACCCGTGTTCTATCGGCGTCAGCCCCGTTTCAAAAGTCGTCAGCGCGGAGGTGGTCGTGCAGGGGCAGACGGAGCAAAGCCGCGCCGCGAGATTTTTCATGAAAAAGCCGCCGGGGGCGTGGGCTTCAAGTACATTAAGCCCCATCCCGTCCAAAACCAGCAGGACGACGTTTTTATGGCCTTTTCGCAAGCTTTCATCCAAAACCGACAGGGTCGGATGGTGCGTTTCCGCGCCGTAATGCGATAAAATCGAGTTGGGTATGCCGAGGATGCTGTTTTTATAATCGGGTAAAAAAACGTTTTTTTTCATTATAGCCTCTATTTATATGCTGCGAGCGATTAATAATCGCACCTACAAATCCTAACCCATGTCACCAGTTAAGCGCCATCTCCATCACAATCTCCGCCCAGCGGAAGATGTTTTCCGGCCTTCCGTTGCAGGTGCTTATGTCTTTAAGGGTTATGTCAAGGCCCTTTACGCTGTTGCGTTTGCAGGCGTCCAGGATTTCGCCTATCTCGGCCCGCAGGGCACCCTCGTCGAGCATGGGGACGGCCACGGAAGCGGGGTTGGGCTTGTTCGACACCACATAGCGCCCGCCTATGACCTCGGCGGCCACGTTTACGTCGGCCCACGGGGTAATGCCTATCTTGCGGAGGTTCGGGAGCTTTTCGACGATATCGACCTTGTTGTGCAAAGGCTCGCAGCAGCCGTAATACAGCAGGCCGCAGGTGCCCACCGTGCGCTTCATGTACTCAATATCGAATTCGTCGTGCATTTCGCGGCTGACGGAGCCGAATATCTGCGCCGTGCCGCGCCCCCATATGTTTTTGCGCGTGACCTTGCCGCCGTCGGGGGCCGGAAGGTCCTCCGTGAGGGCAGGGGTGCAGTGCAGGGTGTGCGGGTCGTTGTCCAAAAGCCCCATCTCCTCGCGCTGGTTGAATTCGGCGACCTTGCATTGCGTGATTTTTTCTATAACGGCGTGGGAGAATTCCGGCCGCAGGGCCAAATCCGTCAATAAGCTTTCAACGCCCCTATAGCGCGTGATGTCGTCCCAGCTTGCGATGCCGCAGCTGCTCGCGCCCGTTATCCGCACGGGTAAAATATCACCTATGGCCGTGCCGATTTTCGTCCATTCGCATAACGTGGCTTCTTCGTCGTAAGTCAACACGGGAAGCCGGATTTTTTCAATATCCGATTCGTCTTTTAACAAATCCTCGTATTCGTGGGCCATAATATGGGTCGCCTGCCCTGTCGGTATGGCATGGTCGTTCGCTTCTATGCCGATGCCCGTCGAGCGCACGATTTTTCCCACGCCTACATAATCCTGGAGGAACATATCCACGGGGAAATGCTTATATTGGTATAACTGGCGGCGCATCCAAAACTCCACGCCGCGAAGGTCCCCGTCCTCGCAACAGCAGTCGAGGGAATTGTCGAAATTCATCTGGAGCCACGGTATCTCGTCAATCATCACAACAGGGCGGATCATATGCAGGTCGTTCGAGGCTATGTGCAGCTGCCGCCTTTCGGCGTTCCGGGCCTCGCGGGCGGCGGCGGCGTATTCATACGCTAAGGGGCGCAAAATCTGTTCGTCTTTGGTCATAATATAAAGCTCCTGTTTCGTTTTTAATATAATATAGCATAGAATGTTGAAAATTTCTATAATTATTTTAATAATTTCTCTTACTTATAGTTTAAAAGCCAAAACCCAGAAAATTTTCGCCGGGTTTTGGCTCTTTCTTGCTTTTTAGACTTTAAAATTATCCAAACAATTTTTATCCCCGTATGTCAATACATTTGACAATATTTATAAGGTTTTATTTTTATTATTGCCGTTACGGTTGACATACAGATAAAAACGGTATAGAATATCAGCGAAAACAAAAAAAGGACTGATACCATGGACAATAAAATACCTGCCGGGGTTCAGATGCAGTTCCTCCGCCCGGGGCAGCTTGAAAAGAGGGGGCGGGAGTTCCCCGTGGTCTATGTGCCCTTCGGGCTTATCGAATGGCACGGCAAGCACCTGCCGCTTGGCAACGACGCGCTGAAAGCCCACGCGATTCTGACAAAATGCGCCGAAATGTACGGCGGGGTGGTCTATCCCCCGCAATTCCTCCACTGCGAATTTGAAAACACCGTTTCCGTATACAGCCAGCTTTTCGAAAAGCTCAAACAGACGGGCTACAGGGTCATTATCGCAATATCCGGGCATGACATACAGGAGCAGGTCGATATGATGAGCGCCGCCTTGGCCCCCGTGACCGCCGACGGCACGGTCAGAGGGTATGCGGGGCTTGAGCATTCATTGAGCAAATGCGCCGATTCGGATGCCGATCACGCCGCGAAGTGGGAAACGTCGAATATGATGTTCTTCTACCCGGATCTGGTCGATATGGATACCCTTGGGCCAGAGCCGATAAACTTGAAAATGGAGCCGCCCGACGGGATAGGCGGCCTTGACCCCCGCGAACACGCAAGCGCGGCCGTGGGTGAGCGCAACTGCTTCCTCTCGGCGGACTCCATCGGCAAAAAAGCCGCGGAGCTTCTGAATTCCCTGCCGCCGGAGCAGCGCGGGTTTAATATTGAGAAAATTGTGCCGGGAAAGTGGTGGCAATTATGATTACTAATATAAAAGATTGCGCAACCCTGAACAACGGCGTAAAAATGCCCTGGCTGGGCTTTGGCACTTTTCAGGTCCCCGACGGTGAGGTTGTGGAACGGTCGGTGCTTTGGGCGCTGGAGGCCGGGTACCGCAGCATAGACACGGCCGGGATGTACAGGAACGAGGCGGGGGTTGGAAAAGCGATACGCGAATCCGGCATACCCCGCAAAGAGATTTTCGTGACCACAAAGGTGGCGAACGAGCGGCAGGGCTTCGATGAAGCTTTGCGGGCCTTTGACGACAGCTTAAAGCTTCTCGGCATGGATTATGTTGACCTCTACCTTGTCCACCGGGCGGTGAAGGGGAAATATCCCGAAACATGGAAGGCCTTCGAAAAAATTTATAAAGACGGCGGCGCCCGCGCCATCGGCGTGAGCAATTTTTTGACACATCATTTGGAAGATATAATACCGGACGCCGAATTTATCCCTGCCGTAAACCAGATCGAATACCATCCGTACCTGACGGAAAAGGAACTGCTGGCGTTTTGCAAAAAGCACGGCATAGTCTGCGAGGCATGGAGCCCGCTCCAGCGCGGGAAAATTTTCGAAGACAAAACAATTGCCGCCATCGCTGAAAACTACGGGCGGACAATGGCGCAAATCGCTCTGCGCTGGAATATACAAAACGGGGTTATAACCATACCCCGTTCCGTGAAAAAAGAAAGAATCATCGAGAATGCGGGCATTTTCGATTTTGCTCTGGCCGATGAGGATATGGCGGCGATCGACGCGCTGAACAAGGATTTCAGGATAAGCACGCACCCGGATGACTATTAATTGCATAAAGGGAACTTAAATTATGGTAACAATACGGCCGTATCAGGAAAAAGACTATGAATACGTGCGGGCCATATGCATGGGCCGCGCAGAGCCTCCCGAAACTATTGACGAGGGGACTTTGAAAAGCCTTATCATCTATTTCGACTATTACGTCGAGCAGGAGCCGCAGAACTGCTTCGTCGCCGAAGGCGACGGCAAGCTTCTGGGCTATGTCATCTGCGCCGAGGATTACAGGGCTTACGCGAAAAAATATAAAAGGGTATATATGCCACGGATAAGAAAATACGGGATAAAAGCAAGCCTTGAAGCAAGGGAATCGACGCTGGCGCATAGAATTCTCGCACGGAAATACCCCGCGCACCTTCATATCGACGTTTTAGACGGCTACAGGAGCCTGGGCCTTGGCTCGAAACTGATCGACGCCCTCTGCGAACACCTGAAATCAAGCGGAGTCAAGGGACTTATGCTGACCGTGGCCCCGAAAAACAAAAGAGGGGCGCATTTTTACGAGAAATACGGATTTAAGCTTATTGGAAATTTCCCCGGTGCGATAACATTCGGGATTAAACTATGATATTCTGAAGAGGAAACATTGTGACAACAAGGGAGCGCATAAAAGCCGTTTTGAACGGCCGAAAACCCGACAGGCAGCCTATGGTCGAGTGGGCGAGCTGGTGGGACAAAACAATAAAAAGGTGGGAAGGCGAAGGCCTGCCCGCAGGGCTGAACCAATGGGAGCTTTTCAATTATTTCGGGCTTGACAAATTCCGCCAGCGCTGGGTAAGCCCCAGGCGCCGCGCCTGCCCGGATTTGTCGGGAATTATCCTTGATGGAAAAAATTATGATGAGTTAAAAGAATATTTATACCCTTATGATTATATCCCTGCCGTAATCGACGAAATAAAAGCAGAAAACGAAGCTTATGACAAGGGCGAGTTTGCTTTTTGGTATACAATAGAAGGGTTTTTCTGGTTCCCGCGCACCTTATTCGGCATAGAGCGGCATTTGTTCGCTTTCTATGACTGCCCCAAGCTCTACCACAGAATATGCCGCGACCTGACGGATTTCAACAAGGCTTTGATAGAGGGCATAAACAGCGTTTCGTCCCCTGAGTTTATGACCTTTGCCGAGGATATGTCCTACAATTTAGGGCCGATGCTTTCAAAAGATTTCTTTTATGAATTTATCGCGCCTTATTACAGAGAGCTTATACCCTCAATTAAAAAGGCGGGGACCAAAGTTTTCGTTGATACCGACGGGGATGTGACTTCCATGCTCCCGTGGCTTCAATCCGCGGGCGTCGAGGGCGTTTTGCCCCTTGAAAGGCAGGCAGGCGTGGACATCAACAAAATAAAATTTGAGCATCCGGCGCTGCTTATGCTGGGCGGTTTCGATAAAACCGTGATGCATAAAGGCGATAAGGCGATAAGGGCGGAATTCGAGAGGCTGCGCCCGGCCGTCAGCGCCGGGGGGTACATAATGAGCGTTGACCACCAAACCCCTCCGGAGGTAAGCCTGGAGGATTATAGGCTATATTTGGAAATATATAAAGAATACGCGTGTTTGATATAAAAAATGAACTTTCGCCCGCCGCAGAAGGGTACCGCCATAAATGGACGGGGCGGAATTAAACCGAAAGTTAATATAAAAAAACCGCCCTCTTTTAAGAAAACGGTTGATTTTGACAAATATGCTGCTGCTTCCGCAGGGCTTTTTTATGTTGAGGCTTTTGTAAGCCAGTCTATAAACAGTTTAAATACCGTTACGGCAAAAATCCAAATTGAAACCCTTTCAATGGGCTGTGCGAAAACAACGTTTATCGTAATATCGTTGGTTACATTAAGTACGGTATATGCGCCCTCGCCGTCGGGAGTGAGGACGGTGCGGCTGGACGCCGTATCGGAACCGCCCAGCAATAAATTGCCAACCTCATCGCCGAGATAAACGGTCGCCGTCACGAGAGAATAGCCGTCTTTGGCGGCAAGCTTAAATTTAAAGTCTTCGCCTTCCGCAACCGTAGGCGCGCTTGCGGGGCTGTCGTTAAGGGGGATAATATCCGCGCGGTTATTTGAGTTGAAATTAACGCTGTAAACGGGGAGATTATCCGCGTGCGCCGTTAAGCCGGCAAACATTACCGGAATAAATACCATAGAAACTATCAATAAACCGGATATAAGCTTTTTCATATAAATTTCCTCCTTCTCAATCAGACTTTAATTATATTTACACTTCTAAATCATTATATAACATAAAATTCAAATTTGCAAGTGTTTTTTAAAAAAAAGTTAATTATATTTAAAAATAATTCAAAATCGGTTCATTTTGTTTTAACAAAAATATTTGTCTTGATTTTTTTCGTGTTTTCATATAAAATTGTATTATTAAAATATATAAATTTGGAGGAGAGATTGTGATGGTTTCCGGAAAATTAAAAGGGCTTAAAATTTTATTGCCGGACAGCCCCTCTGAGCTTACGCAAAAAGCGGCTCAGATTTTTGCCGATGAGGCAAACAATAGGACGGGGTTGATTGTCGGCGCGGAAAAATATTCAAAAACTGCGGATTGCGGAAATTATATCATGTTCTGCGAAGAATATGAAGCAAAAAAAATTGAAAACGTGAAAAGCAAATTGGATAAACTGCCCCAGACCGGCGCGGAAGGGTATAAAATCTACCCGGAGATATCGGGCGGCGGGGCAAAGATCATCGCTGCGGGAAACGACGGCAGGGGCGTTATTTACGCGGCGGGGAAGCTGCTGCGCTCCCTTTGCCTCAAAGAAGGCTCCATATCAATTGCGGATGGGATAAAGTCCGTCAGCATTACCCCGGATTTCCCCGTAAGAGGGCATCAGCTGGGCTACAGGAGCAAAAACAACACCTATGACGCTTGGAATTTCGCCGATTTTAAACAATATATAATCGACTGCATCATTTTCGGCGCGAATACCATAGAGCTTCTTCCCCCGAGGTCCGACGACGACCTGTTTTCGGAACTGTTTCCCGTTGACCCGACGGAAATGATGCGCGATTTATCGGAATTGATACATTCTTACGGCATGGAGGTATCAGTATGGTACCCGAATATGGGCGGGGATTACAGCGACCCGGCCATTGTGGCGAAGGAATACGCGGAGCGGGAGAAAATATTCTCATGCATACCCTATATTGACAGCGTTATGATCCCGGGCGGCGACCCGGGGGACGAGGAACCCGAAAAACTGTTCGCTCTTACCGAAGATTACGTTAAGCTTTGCAGAAAATACCATCCGAATGTCAAATTTTATCTGTCCCCCCAAAATACAGCCCCTGACGGCGCGTGGATGGACGATTTTTATAAAAAAGCGGAAGAATCAGGGCATTTTCTCGCCGGGGTATCCCACGGCCCGTGGATACGCGACGATATCCCTGCGATGAAATCAAGGCTGCCGGAAGGAATGCCCGTCAGAAACTACCCAGACATAAGCCACAGCCTTCAATGCCAGTACCATATCGGGAACATGGCGACGGCCTACCGCATGGTGTACGGCAGGGAGGCCGTCAACCCGCGCCCCGCGGCTTTCAAACACATACATAATATGTATGAAGGCGGCACGATAGGCTCCGTCACTTATTCTGAAGGCGTGCACGACGATTTCAATAAGATGATATGGTGCGACCAGGATTTCACAAAGGCAAGGCCGGTTATTGAAACCGTCAGGGATTATGTCCGCTTCTTTATTTCCCCGGATGATGTCGATGAGATAACGGACGCGGTATACGCCATCGAACAAAACTGGGAGAAGCCGATAACCTCGGGCCAAGCGGACGATACCTTCGATAAATGGCTTAAAATCGAGAAAAAGCTGGGTGAAAAATTAAAAAAGAATTACAGATACCAAATGCTTATGCTGAGGGCGTACGGCGACAAATTCGTCAAGATGCGCTGTTTGCAGGAGGCAGAGCTGGAAGAAAAAGCTTTGTCGGCCCTCGCGGAATACCCGTCCGGCTGCGACAAAGCGATGGATAAGGCATGGTTCATACTCGACGAAAAATCAAGGCGGCCGGCCGCCGAGGATTTGAGGGACAAGGTCAAGCTTATCGGAGACATCCTCAACAGGCTCATAAAAATCCAGCTGGACGTCCGTATCCACAGGGGGACGGAATACAGCCGGGGGGCGCATTTGGAGGTTCTCGAAATCCCCCTTAACAATTATCAGTATTTGACGGAAAATTTTAAGATGATTTATAAATTGCCTGCCGAAAAAGACAAAACAGCGGCGATTGAAAAAATATTGAACCGCAAAAACCCGGGCGAAGGCGGTTTTTACACGAATTTTTGCGTCGAGGAAAGCGATTTTGTGATAAGCGGCGAGAAATTTGAGGACGACCCCGGATATCTCAGGTCGCCGCGCTTCTGCGTCGATGTCCACAGGCTGGTCCCGTATCTAATCGAGGCGAAAGGGTCATATAGGGAAATCCCCATGCCCATGGAATGGATGTCGAACGTCAAGTCGATTTACGGCACGGAAATAACGGTAAAATATGAGGGGCTTGACCCGGGGGCGTCTTATAAAATAGAGGTTGTATATCCGCAGGTCTGCGAAGGCGACTGCAATGCGCGGCTGACGGCGGGCGGCGGGGCTGTCATACACAAAGGGCTGCCCGCACAGCGGCATACGGGGGAATGGCCCTGCTGGAGGAACCTGCGCGACAATTTCGACCCCGTTTTTGAATTCGGAATCCCGAAGGAAGCTTATAAGGACGGGTCGCTCACCCTTACATGGGCGCCTGACGACGGAATAAGCCGCATAGACGTCTGCGAAGCTAAAATTATCAAAATTTAACGGCGCAGGAACCAAAATACAGTAAAAAAAGGATTGTTTTTCAACAATCCTTTTTTTTGGTTGAATATCGGTTTTATGGGACGGTCACCAGCTCGGTAGTCGTTTCAACCGGGTAATCTATCACGTATATGGGGTCAAAGCCGAAGAACCCTACGAAAGCGTTAATGATTATGCGGATCATCCTCAAAATGAACTCGAAAATCTGCCTCAGCAAATTGGCGACCCAGCCGAGGGTTTTGTTTCCGGCCGCCGGGACGGGCCTTGTTTCGGACGCGCCGCAGCCGGACCTTATGCAAAGGCGGGTTTCCGTCCTTGCGGCGGTATTCGGGATCCAGCTGCTCCACAGATGATTGTCGGGTGCGATTGCGGTGTATTCTTCACCGCAGACCATGCATATCGCCCCTTTCACGCAGGTA
>Ga0123353_10005520_pt1 | contig 16621 bp, 7 predicted proteins | sample TergutLab28metaG_3_FD_92763 | JGI IMG/M metagenome (GOLD analysis project Ga0123353, IMG submission 92763) | Labiotermes labralis P3 segment gut microbial communities from Petit-Saut dam, French Guiana - Lab288 P3 | ecosystem: Host-associated > Arthropoda: Insects > Digestive system > Gut ...
GGGCTCATCGAGCTTCCAGGAAAGGCCGGGGGCATATTCCACCATCGCCGGCTTCTTGAACTCCTCATAGGTGATGTACTTGTACTGGTCGGCGGGCATCTTCCCGTTCATGAAGTTGCCCTCCAGGATATAGCGCGAGTTGACGTTCCTGTCGATGAGCATGTAGGAGGCGTTGGAGCTGGGCCCGGCGATCATGTAATTATTGATGATGTTCATCGTGCAAACGTAGTTGTCGTCCAGGTTCTTCACCACGTACTCGCGGCCCCAGTCGTACATCACGTTGTTGGTGATGTCGCAGAAGAAGCCCACGGGGTCTTCCTCGGGGGGCAAATTGCCCCCGGCGCGGGGGTTGCGGGCGTCGTTGTGGGCCATGAGGTTGTGGTGGAAGCTGAGCATCTGCCCGTGGGTGCCGTAAAGCAGCGCGCCCCGGCTGTGCCTGCCGCCCCACCAGATGGAATCGAACAGGCCCTCGGTGATATAGTTCCATTGGATCGTAACGTTGTTGGAGTCGGAGACGTTTACGCCCTTGTTGATGGACCAGGCGAAGGAGCAATGGTCGATGATGACGTCGCTGCAGTGGGTAATCCAGATGCAGTTTTCGTCGGCGATATCGCCCAGCCGCACCCGGATGCCCCGCACAATCACGTTATCCACGCCGTCGAACACGGGGCCATAGCCCTTCAGGCTGATGCCCTCGCCCGGGGCGGTCTGCCCGGCGATGCTCAAATTGCCTCTCGTTTGGCCGCTGATCCACAGGCGGCTGGTCATCTCGATGGTGCCCGCCACGTCGAACACGATCGTGCGGGGATACTCCTGCAGGCAGGCCCAGCGGAAGGTTCCCTCCTCGTAGGTATCCTCCAGGGAGTTCACGATCAGGAGCGCGCCTCCGCGCCCGCCTGTGGCGTATTTGCCCACGCCATCCGCCCCAGGAAAAGCCGGCAGCGGCTCCGCTGCCGACGTACCCACAGGGAAAGAAAGAAGCAGCGCGCATACCAGACACAAAGCACAGGAAGCCGCAAGCGTTTTTTTCGTTCGGATCATGATGAATTTGCTCCTTTTCTAGCAAAATGCAGCCTATAATTTGTTGATCCAGTGCTGGATTGAGCAATGGCCCTGGTAGAAAGCTTGGCAATGTCAGTCTGTGGTCATATGCATCATATACACCCGTTGGGACCATAAGTTGTGGAACAGCAGAAAATCCTTGCCGATGAATTTGGGATTGCCGGTATCAGCGGCGCTGTAAAGGCTCCAATAGGCGTCAGCAGGGTTACCGGGCGCGGGCTCTGTGACGACCAGCATGATGGGATCGCACCAGGTTACCATGTCATGGCTGAGAGAATACAGCGGCCGCTGGCGGTCAGGCGGATCACCAAGGCCCTGGTTTGAACCGCCGAACAGAACATACTGGTTCAGATAGGTGCTGTACGCTATAGTGGGTATCCCAAAGTCCATGGGACCGAAAAACACCGTTTCCCTGCCTTCCAGACCGGGTTCGTCCCATACGCCTTCGTAATACTTTTTAAAATGCGTGGGATCGCTCATGGGTGCGCGGGCGGCAGCGACTCCTTTGTGGTTTGCCATGTAATAGATATAAGTATAGCCGTCGTTGTCATTGACCAGAACACCAAAGTCGCCGTTGCCGAGAAAATAATTCGGTCCCTGCTGCGGGTCGGGCAGATTGCCGTTTTCCGGCTGGAACACATCGGTGTAGGGCTTTTCATGCGGAGCGATTATCCAATCGACAAATTTCCAGCTGTGGCCCTGGTCGATTGAAGTCATCACGCCGATATGACGGAAGTCAGGTTCACCTTCGGCATAGCCGGTGGTGATGTATCCGCTGTAGTTGACGGTACCCCAGCCAGTTTCGTTGTGAAAATAGCAATACCAAGTGCCGTCTTCGTCAATATAGAGCCCCATGGGCCAGATATTCCCCCGGGAAGCCACACCACTAGGATAGGGGGTACCGTAGAAGGCCATACTCGCCGGGCCCACAAAATCAATCGGCGCGTCGTACACTCTTACCATATCGGTGGGAGTCGTGCCTTTCCATACGGTCAGCGGAAGATGTGTTTTTTTGTGGTTCGAATCGAATATAGCTTCAAACAGGCACTTCTTGAACAGCGTTTCCCCCAGACACTTGCCGAAAAGACATTTCTGCGGGCAGGAATCGAAAAAGTTTTCCCATCTGCACTTTCCCATACCGAGCTTCTCCTCGCCGGGACAGGGGTTCATAAAATTCTTCAATGGGCAAACATGGAAAAACTTCGTTAGCGGGGTCATATTCTCCTGTGTATAGCTGAATACCCCCCAGAGTACGCCGTCGCCATCGCGGGCCATGGCGAGTTGACTGTCCTGCTTGGGCGGATCAACAAATGCCTCGCTGTCCGAGACAAATCGGATAGGGCCCTGCACAGCGGCTGCCGACGTACCCACGGGGAAAGAAAGAAGCAGCGCGCATACCAGACACAAAGCACAGGAAGCCGCAAGCATTTTTTTCGTTCGGATCATGATGAATTTGCTCCTTTATTGCATATAGTTTTTGTACAGATTAACTATATACGCTGCGGCGGGAAATGTCAAGGATAAACTGCGCTGATCCGTATCTGCTGTTTCTATATCATCTCTTCGGTATACGCCTGCCCCTGATGAAGCTGCGGGTAATAGCTGGCAAAGTTGAACACGGGCGGCTCGCCGAACTCCAGCGCGATGACGGCGATGCCCAGATCGTCGGGGGATTGCGCGGGCATGTTTTTGAGCAGGATCCGCTGGCCCCTGTGCTCGAAGTCGATGGGGGCGCCGTCCTTGAGCAGATAAATACGCTTAGGCGTATTTACGTAGCCGCCGAGGCCCATCGCGCCGCCCTGCGGCCAGATCCAGTTCCACAGATATACCGTGTTCCCCTTGCGGGATACACCGCAGGCACCGTTCCCGCGGACCGTGTTCCCCCCGCTGCACCGCGTTAGCTCCCCGTAGACCGCCTCGCCGTTCTCGCGAAGCCATTGTCCGGTCTTTTCCAGCGGCTCGAGCGCGTCCCTGGGTACCGATCCGTCCGGCGCGGGGCCGATGTTGAGCAGCAGGTTGCCGCCGCCCCTAGCGCAGGTATTCAGCATCCGGATGATCCGCTGCGCGTTGTAGGCGTAGGGCAGCGCCTGCTTTTCGTCGATATAGCCCCAGCTGATGTCGTTGAAGGTCATGCAGGCCTCCCAGTCGGCGTCGCCCGCTTCGACGCGGCCCTCGGGCGTCCCGAAATCCTCGTCGAGGCGGCTGCGGTTGTTGATGATGATGTGCGGCTGCAGCGCCCGCAGGCGCTGGTTGCGTGCCACCGAGTCCCAGCCCTCGTGGTGCTGCATGGGGGAGGGCACGTCGTACCAGAGGATGTCGATTTTGCCGTATTGGGTGAGAAGCTCGGTGTTGAGGGCCTCGATGTAGTCCAGGAACCGCCGCCGCGCGGCGTCATCATATGCGGCGCGCCCGCCGTCGGGGTGGTGCCAGTCCATCAGCGAGGTGTAGAACCCGATTTTGAGGCCGTATTCCCGGCAGGCGTCCACAAACTCCCGCACGATGTCGCGTTTTGGGCCGTAATTCACCGCGTTGTACGGATTCGCTTTGGAATCCCAGAGGCTGAACCCGTCGTGGTGCCGTGTGGTCAATACCATGTACTTCATGCCGGCCTTTTTGGCCAAGGCCGCCCATTCCCGGGGCGCGCCGGGCCTGGGGTTAAACTGCCCGGCGAACTGCTCGTACTCGGGAATGGGGGTGTTCTCCAAGGTCTGCAGCCATTCGTTGCGCCCTGCCAGGGCGTATAGCCCGAAGTGCACGAACATGCCGAAGCGCGCCTCCCGCCACCAGTGCATCCGTTCGTCCCGCGTCGCCGCCGTCTGTGCCTCGTATTCGGGTTTGCTGAGAATCTGTGTTGCCATTTGTGGTTCCCTCCGTATTCATTGTGAATTTATCGTGCGTCGTATTCCCGCTGGATCTGGCTGTCCGCGATGGCTTCCAGCACACGCCGGCAGCAGCGCCTGAGGTCGTCTTCGCTGATCTTTCCCTCTTTCAGGCCCCGCAGCACCGCCTTGCGGTGATATTTTCCGCCGGGCATAATCAGGTCGTTGCCGCAGCGCAGGGCGGCCTCGTCCGTGGCCAAATCCTTGCCGGTGGAAAACCAGTCCGTCATGACAAGGCCGTCAAAGCCCCACTCGTTGCGAAGGGCAACGGTGCACAGGTCGCGGCTGTTGGGCGCGTAGACGCCGTTGACCCTGTTATAGCTGGTCATAACGGCCCTGGCCCCGGCTTCCCGCACAGCGATGGAAAAGCCCTTGAGATAGATTTCCCGCAGGGCGCGTTCGCTCATCACGCTGTCGGAGCGGTTGCGGCGGTGCTCCTGGTTGTTAGCGGCATAGTGCTTGAGGGTGACATAGCAGCCGCCGCGGCTTTGCACGCCCCTTGTCACCGCCGCCGCCATCTTCCCGGTGAGCAGCGGGTCTTCGCTGTAATATTCGTAATTGCGCCCGCACAGGGGATTGCGCTGGATATTCATGCCCGGCGCCAGCCAGAAGGCCGCGCCGTATTCCTCCATCTCGGCGCCGATGGCCTCGCCCACGCGCTCGATCAGCGCGGTGTTCCAGGTTTGCGCCATGGCCGTGCCCACAGGGAAGGCCGTGCAGTTTTGGTAGGCCAGGGTTCCCTTCTTCGGGCTGCCGAACAGGAACGGCTTGATGAGCTTGGGGAAGTAATTCATGAAGTCCATCATGGCGTCCACGCCCTTCACCGCGCCCGATTTCATCACCACTGCCCTGCGCTGGGCCCGCAGGCCCGCCGGGCCGTCACACAGCGCGACATTCGCGATGCCCTTGTCATAAAGCCTGGAAGTCGTGCTAGCCGCCGCGCCGGGCAGGACGAAGCGCTGGGAACTGTCCAAAACGCCGGTCCCCATGATCACATGGACCATATCCTCCGGGCTCAGCTGCTTCATCCACTCCGCCACTTTTGGGCTAGGGGTCTCGTCTGGCTCTTCATAGCTGTATGCTACGGCAGCGATATCCGCCGCCGCGATGCGCAGCCGGGGCACATTGCCAGGTTGTTCGGGGGCCCTGGCGGGTGCTTTGATTTCTTCCAGCGCCGTTTGCAGCGGGCAGATGGCTCTGCATTTCGCAACTGTCGCGGTGCCGTCCAGCGAAATGACGGCGCAGGCTTCGTTCTCCCGGGAAGACGAACCCAGGCGCAACAGGTAATCGCCCTGCTCCAGAATGTAGGACGAGGCTCCTTCATCGTAGCCCGCAAAATCAGTCATGTCAAAGAACAAGCTGAGCTCCTGCGTTTCGCCCGGCGCGAGCGGCTTTGATTTCGCAAAGGCCGCAAGCCCCTGCCGCTCGCGGGCCAGCTTGCCGTCCGGGCAGGAAAGGTACAGCTGCACTGTCTTTTTGCCCGCCGCCCTGCCTGTATTCGTGACATTTGCCACTACTGTGACAGCGGTTTTGTCAATTGCGATTTCGCCCGCAGCAACAGAAAAGCCGGTGTAGCTGCGCCCGTAGCCAAAGGCATAGCGCGGCTCCACGCCGAAGGAATCAAAGTAACGGTAGCCCACATAGATGCCTTCTTTATAAAGCTCGATGTCGCTTCCGCCTTTTAAATAGCTGTATTCCTGCGCGTTAGGCAGGTCGCCATAGCGGCGGGGCCAGGTATTGGTCAGGCAGCCGGAGGGGTTTGCCCTGCCGGTGAGGATATCCGCGAAGGCGTGGCCGCCCTCCATGCCCTGCTGGCAAAAAAAGACGACGGCGTTGATGCCCCCGACGCCCTCCAGAGGGCTCAGGTCCAGGGAACCGCCCACGTTAATCACCAGGACAAACCGCCTAAAATGCCCGGCGGCGAGAGTGATGTTCTCAATCTCGCCGGGCTCCAGGTTGTATTCGTAATTCTCCAGGCTGCGGTCGGCGCACTCCCCGGCTTGCCGGGCGACTACATAGATACAGGTATCCGCCCCGGTTTCGGAAAACGCCTGCCGCGTGAGGGCGCGGCCCACGGGATAGCGGAAGGTGTTGGCCATGATGTTGATCCGCTCCTCCGCGCTGCCGAATATGGCGGTTCGCACCAGGCCCTTGCCATGCCGCGCCTTTTCGGCTTTGAGCACCGCTTCGTATTCCCGCAGCCAGTCCTCCGTAGTGATGGTAAAGCCCGCCGCCCTCATGCCTTCCCAAATAGGAACGGAATGGCGCTCGTTGACCTCGCCGCTGCCGGTGCCGCCCTTGATGGTCGTCGCCGCGCCCGCGCCGTAAAGGGCCACCGGGCAGGGATCGAGGGGCAGCGTGCCGTCGTTTTCCAGCAGGACGATGCTCTCCGCCGCGGCCTCCCGTGCGAGGGCCTGGTGCGCCTTTTCGCGGGGGGATATTTCATCGCTGAAGGACGCCTTGGTCCAGACTTGCTTTGACATAATCTCATTCCCTTTCAGGTTTTTACTGGTACATGCAATCTAAATAGTGAAATCAGCTCTCGCATGTTTTGCTTTTCCAGTATAACATATCCTGCCATACAACGCAAGCGGCAAAAGCAAAAACGTTGTGGCCAAAAGCAGGACTTCATATGCTCCAAAAAACACGTTATTGCAGAAAAACCTGGCGGCAGAGCATTGTTCGGCCGCCTTATGTTTTTTAGTCCAAAACGAGTATCAGCCAAAGGTCAGCGCCAGCAGGGCATAGATCTCCGCCGCCGCGCTGGCATCCAGGGCGACATGGTTGTAATCTCCGCCGGGGAAGCCTTCCATCATGTTCCTGGGGAGCAGGTTGCCGTACACGCCGTTATGGCCCGCCGTGCGGTGGTTTTCATAAGAGTAGTCAAATCCGCTGCGGAAACGGGCGATGTAATCCTCCACGGCTGGTTCATAGGGCAGCAGCGCCGTGTAGCCGTTGAGCAGAATCAAATGGAACCAGGTATTCTGCGGCGGATATGCATGCACGTCCGGGGTGTCCGTGGCATTGGCGAAATATGCGTCGGCGTTCCGTGCCCATTGGCGGCCATAGTCCAGGTAGCTTTCGTCGCCAGTGGCCTTGTACAACTCTACCGCTGCAGTAATCGGCGAGCCGCTGTTGTAGGTGTACACCGCGCGATCGTATTCCCGAAAGCCTGTGATATCGTTGTTTTCGTCCTTTTGGAAGCGCATCAGATCGTGGAACACGCCGTCGCCGTTCACCAGATAGGGCAGAAAGCGGAACGATTTCTCCGCATAGTCCAGATAAACATCCTCGCCGGTGATGTTATACAGCGCCGCAAAGAACTGCGCCGCCGGGCCGGTGGAGCAGGTGTGCACGGCGTCGTGGCGGGTATCCCAGTAGAAGCCGCCCACGGGCTTTTCCGGCGCGGCAAAGCCCGCCTGGGTGAAGACCGCATCCGGCAAGTCTACATAGCCCTCGGAAATCAGGAAGTCGCCGACCTCTCTGGCCAGCATAAGATAGCGCGCCTCGCCGGTTTGGGCGTACAGCGCGGCGAAATCGCGGCCCAGCCACATGTTGTCATCATAGGCGATGCCATGCCGCGCGGCAGAAAAGCGGAAGAGCGTCCATGGTACCACATAGCCCGCGAACCCGCCGCCGCTGTCAATTTTCCTGTAATGGCAGATCGTGTCCAGCGCGCTGTCCAGTTTTTTGCCGTAAATCCCGGGAGCAAGCCGGGCCATGCGTATGCTCAGCGAGAGCAGGCCGATTGCCTCCCAGCAGCTGGCGCTCTGGGCGCTGTAGGGGAACATGCTCAGGAAGTGGGCGTTCGGCCTGAAATACTGCGCATAGTAACTGTCCGCCAGCTGGATTGCCCGGCCGCGGTCTGTTGCCTCCCGCCCCTCGATCATCGGACGCATGGCCTGCTCCATGGGGAACCACCCCGGAATCAGCAGCATCAGGCCGGTAAAAAAGGCGAGAATCCGTGTGAAAATCATGTGGACCGCTCCTTCCGTCATAATGGCTGATAATAGTATACCTCAATCTATAACGCCTGTCCAGTAGTTTTTCACGCACGAATACTTGCATTCCGTTAAAGCAATAATTCGTAAAACATACCCACGGTGTTGGTCCTGAAATCCCAGGAATATTTGCCGATAAGCTGCCGGGGCGTAAGGTATACCGTCAGCCAATATTCCCGTTCGTTTTGGTAATCCAGTTGGGCGGGCCTGCCCACGCTCAAATGTGTGCGGTCATGGGGGATGGACGGATCGCTGGTGAGCTCATAATCCTTCCATTCATAATATTGCGGCACCAGGTTGTCGATGCGGTATTCCGGGTTGCCGCTGGGGGGAAGGGTATAGACCGTATAGGGTACAATTGTGCCCCGCAGGCCCGAGGCCGAAAGCAGGCTCGTGATTTTTCCGTCGTTGTCCGCTTGGAAGAAGCCCACCGGCGGCAGTTCCGTGTAGGTCTTTAGAGGGTCGCGGGCCAGGATGATCTGCCGGATGTGCAGTGCGCGCGCGCCGGGTTTCAAATGATCATGTACCGTATAATTGGTAGTATAGGGCTCGATATAGCTTTGCTCGTTGAGAACTGCATTGGCTTGGTTGATGAAGGTTGCGCGCTCCGTCACGCTTGTGCGCACGGTCAGGTCCAATGTGCCGCTGGGGGCGGGCGCGGTGGGGAAGTGGATCACCCATATCACCGTATAGCGCTCGGTGGCACTGTCGAAGTTCACCGTGCCGCCGTGGCTGGCCCGCGTGTTGTCCGTGCTCAGTCCCTGGGGCAGCTCGTCGGTCACGGTGACGCTGCCGCTTTGCGCCAGCTCCTCCGGGATGGTGAGCTTGATGCTATAGAGGATATCGTCGCCGGGCCGGGCGAGCACCGGTGCCTCCAGGGTACCCGTATCCTCCGGTTCTGGTACACCCGTGCCACCGTGGATCACCTGGGCGGTTTTGGAGGCCAGCTCGGCATACAGATAGGTGATCTCATGGCTGCCGGTCACGTATTCCAGCAGGTGCGGCGGCGGGGCCGGAGGCTTTCCACAGACAATCGTGCCGCCGTCTATGCGATACCCCACATAGGTGTAGCTGCCGATGTCCGGGGGCGGGATGCCGGCTGCCGGGTCGAAATCGCCGCCGCCGGGCACATGGGTCGTGATATCCGGATTCGTCACAGCGTTCACCCGCTGGTCGGGGTCGGTGTATTTGCGAAAGGTCTCCGTTACGGGAAATTCCATGTAGACACCTTTCTGATAGGGGTATATCACCGTGTGATCATTTTGGATATTCCCGTAGCCTGTCGTCCAGGGGGTATGCGCGGCGGTGTCAACCTCCTGCTTGTACACATTTGGGATAAGGTCATAGGGATAGCCCGCGATCCATCGCCTGCCCGGGATAGCGCCGTGGTCCGTCGCAGGTATCCAGCTTTCGCCCCTGTAGAGCGTGTGCGGTGTGCCGTCCGGCCAGATCTCGGGATAATTGCCGCTGCCAGGGGGGTCGTCGATGTCGGCATGAAATTTTTCTGCAATTTGATACTTGGGCAGCCTATGATAAGTTTTATTGGTCTCATAGGGCGTCTGAAACTCGGTTTCGATAAGCGCGAAGTTGACGAAGTCCTCCGATACGAGCGTGCCGCTTTTCACTTCACAGACGATCTCGCAGGTGGTATTGCCAGCCGGGAAGGAATCGAAAGGCCACTCGATGGTGTACTGATCCGTGACGGCATCATAGGTAATGATGGGCGTGGGCGTGCCGGGGCTATAGCTGACGATTTCCAGGCCGGGAGGCAAAATATCCTTGATGGATGCACCGACGGTGATCGGGATCGCGTTGGGGTTGCTGGCAGTGATGGTGTGTTTGATGCGATCGCCCCGCCCGAAGGTCACCGGCATGGGGTCGCCGTTGTCGATTGGGTTCCACGGTCCCGTGCCGCCGGGCTGCACCTGGGCGTCCTTCCTGCCGGCGACAGGCTTCGGGCTGCACTTGTGATAGGTGTGGTTCGTATGCTCGTCCGTGCCGCCGGGATACAGCAAGTGCGCGGTGTTGTCAAATGTACCGAGGCCCGCTACCTTGGCTTTGAAGCTTACGGTGATCTCCCCCGGGGGTTCCCCCGTCAAATCCCAGGTGATCGTATGGGTACCGGGGTCATAGATCCCGCCATGGCTGATGGAGCCCGCGTCCACGGTGAGGCCCGGGGGCACTTTGTCGGTAACAACAGAGCCCGGGGGCGGCGGTACGCGATTCCTAAAATCGTTTTTGGTGGTATTCAGCGCGCCGGTATAGGGCGTGCCATAGGGGACCCTAGTAAAGCTCGGCGTATAATGGCTGGCCATATACCCGTCATAGAGCACATTGGAAAAACCGCCGGTCAGACTAAATCCAGTTCCATAATACCCGTCCATAAATGGAGGCGCGACGCCTGTTGCATACACGTTGTGATCCTGTGCCTGCTTATCGTGGTCCGTGCGCACCGTCAGTAATATGCCATCCGGAAAAGCGGACGCGAACGCATTGACCTGCCGCTTCATGGTGACCGACCAATAGCGCTCCTGGGGATTGGTCGTATTGTATAAATAGTGCCTGCCGGCGATCGACGATATGTTTTCCGTCATCTGAAAATCAGAAATATGCACGATCACCGGGGTGCGGGATTGATCCGCCCGGGGGATGAGCGATCTGGTATAGCCGCTCCCCAGGCTGCTGCCGTAAACCGTCGAGAGCCCTCTTAGCTTATTGATCCCGGCGGCAAGGAACTGGGCGTTGTCGTCATAGGCGAAGGGAATCGGGACATCGAAACCGGCTTGAATAGAAGGAAGGGCGGTCTGATATTGCGTCTTGCTGAGGAAATCCGTCTGCAATTGAATATAGCTGTAGGATAGATTGTTTGAGCAGTTATAGATCCCCGAATACTGCCCTACACCTGTATTCATGCCCAGCAGGGCGACGCGGCTGTCGGGATAATAATCAAAGATAAACTGGCTCATATCCATCATCAGGTCTTTCGCATAGAGCCTTGCGGCCTGCCCGGAACTGTTCATCAAGCCATCCCGCATGGAGCCGGACCAGTCCAACACGAAGAGGACGTCATACCTCGGCAGAGGGGCTTTCACATTGTCCAACGTGATTTTATAGGTAATCTCGTCGCCGGGTTCCACAGGTACAGGTGCCGACTGCAAGCCGTTGTCCGGCGAAGGCGCCGCATTGAGATAGGCTTCCTTATAGGGCAGGGGGTCAGCAAGCGTTTCCTGCATCTGCGATACGAAAGCTGCCAGGCCGCTGAGCGCAAGCGCGCCTACCAGTGCCGCCGCGATGCCGGGGAACAGCCGGTGTTTTTGGGGTGAGTGCCGCATCTTTTTGCGATCCTTCATGTTTGCTTTGCTCCTATGCTTTACTGCGCGGATTACCGGCGCAATTTATTTCTTTCATAGAATAAAGCTTCCGGTGTCTGAATGTAAAGTATAAAAGATCAACAACCCATAGATTTAGGCTAAAGGGTTGACACTTTTTAGTTTGGTTGGGCTGAATTGGGAGCTTTGAAGCGCTAAAATTCCTGCTCTTGGATTCGATGTTTCGCTACGACGATTTTTAGCAATAACGCATAAAACATCACAGAATTGACGCGATAATCTGTGTGCTGTTTACAAAATTCACCTTGACATTCAGGAAGATTAATGATAGCATAGGGAAAGAGTTCAGAATAGGGACTCAACAAATAGAGAGAGGGGAAAGTATCTTATGAAACGCAAACTCGGAGGAAAAAAGCTCAAACCCATCCTCGCCGTCATGCTGGGCCTGGTGACCGTCTTCACGGCGGCCGCTATCGTTGCGCAGCAAACGGCGGCCGCGCCCGGCTATATCGAACTGACAGGCGGCCTGTCGTTTGGCGCCACGACAATTACCGGTTCGGTCGGGCGCACGGTTGTCAACAATCATCCCTATGTCGCGGCGGTATCCGGGACAGGCGGATGGACATCCACCGGTTTTAAACTCGGCACCGTCTACGACTACCGCGCTGTCTTCGACTCGCCTGTCGGCGATGGATTGGTCGGCCCCAGTTTCTTCGCCGGGCAAAACACAGGCCATGCCGGGGTTGAGCTTAAAGCTCCGCAATATGTTACCAGAATAGGCTTTCAGGCGCGCGCCGGATATCCATTGGCACGCCTGAACGGCGCGACCTTCCAGGGCTCAAACGACGGCGTCAGCTACACAACGCTCTATACTTTTAACGTTACCGGCACATCTTTCGTGTACAAAACCGGAAGCGACGGGCTTCGTACAGGCACTGCGTATAAATACTTCCGCATCATGGGCAGCACCGGGCTTCAGGCCGAGATAAATATCCTGGAGCTGAAGCTGTATGCCGATAGCAATCCGGCGGCGACGACTGCCACGGCCACATCCACTGCGGCCATCACAAGCACGTCCGCCGCCACGTCCTCCACGGGTTCCACCATGCCCGGCTATACCGAGCTGACAGGGAGCCTTCAGTTTGGCGGCACTGGAACCGCGTTTGGCGGCACGGGAACCAATGGTTCGGGCGGGCGCACCGCTGTCAGCAACCATCCCTATGTAGCGGCGGTGTGCGGGACAGGCGGCTGGACGTCAGGCGGCGGCTATACCTATAATGCTGTTGACTACCGCGGCGCTTTTGATTCGCCCAAGGGCGACGGATTGGCCGGCCCGTCTTATTTTGACGGAGCAAAAACGGGATATGCCGCCGTTGAATTCAAAACCCCGCAATATGTGGATATGATCGCCTATCAGGCGCGGCAAAACGCAAACCGCCTGAACGGCGCGTATTTTCAAGGCTCCAACGACAATATAACGTACGTATCGCTCTTTACGATCAACGGCGCCAGCACAACCGGTTTTACCTACAGAACCGGAGCGAACGGGCTCATTACAAACAGAGCTTACAAGTTTTACCGCATCGTCGGCCATAACGGGATGGCGGACGTGCTCAACATTGCGGAGTTGAAGCTCTATACCACCCGCCCTGTCTCAGCCGGAACGGGATACGGAACAGGTTTTTACCGCGTTGCGCCTCCGGCCGGAACCAACGTCAACGGAATGTTTAATTTCGTCAGAAGCGCGATACAGGATTCGGTTTACGACAACGTCCTGATCCTGACCCCCGAAGATGAATGGCTCACCGGAGGAGCCTGGGCAAAACAGAAGATTGATCTCACAAAGCCGTTTACAATTGAGTCCTATATACACCTGTACCACGCGCAGGGCTTCGTAAGCAACACGGAGATGAAGAACTTTGGCGGCGACGGGCTGGCGGACGGGATCACCTTTACGCTGCAAAACGACAATGCCTCTGCCATTGGCAACAATGACGTGCGCTCGCCGGGGGGGCTTTTGGGTGTGTACAGCGGTCTTCCTGCTAGAGGCTATGTCAGGAACGCGCTGTCGATCGAACTGGACACCCGCTACAATCCGCCGACAGACGCGATTACCGGCATTGCCGACCCTGTCAACGGCAATTGTGCCCATATTGCGGTATTGACGCCGAAAAGCGGCAAAATGGTCGCCGCCGATCACAGGAATGTGGACTGGTTTACAAAAGAAGCGAAGTGGTATCCGTTCAATATCAGCTGGACGCCCGCCGGCGCCGGCGGGGTGCTCAGCTATCAGTTTAACGGCAAGTCATACAGCTATACCGTAAGCAGTTGCGCCGCGCAATTCGGCGGTACGAGCGTTTGGTGGGGGTTCACCGCGGCGACAGGCGACGGCACCGGCGTGCAGGCAGTGGCGCTCAAGACCATCCCCAATGCCACCGTCACCCTCTCCTACGACGCGAATGGCGGAACCGGCGCGCCGCCCGCGCAAACGGTTCCAGTCAACACCAACGCAACTATCAGCAGCACCATCCCTGTACGCACGGGCTACAATTTCGCAGGTTGGGCGTTGACTCCGGGTGCCACGTCGCCCCAGTACCAGCCGGGCGGCACGATTTACATGGACAGCAATAAAACGCTCTACGCAGTTTGGCAAGTGGCGAACGTCACCCTCTCTTACGACGCGAACGGCGGAACCGGCGCGCCGCCTGCGCAAACGGTTCCTATCAACACCAATACGACCGTAAGCAGCACAATCCCCATACGTGGAGGATACAGCTTCGAGGGCTGGGCATTGACCCCGGGCGCCACGACGCCCCAGTACCAGCCGGGAGATACGATTTTTATGGACAACAGTAAAGTGCTGTTCGCGGTTTGGAAGATCAATCCCCAGGCAAAAGTCGTTACGGGCGACTGGATCTCTTACGGCAACTACATTGCCCTGGTTCAAAACAACACCTACGAAAACATTCCGGGAACGGTTGCGGAGACAGGCGTCCTGTACTCCAAGAGTTCCAGTATGGCAGGTGCGTTGAAAGCCCAAGGCAGCATCGGCACCCCATTCATCGTTTATCTCGTGAACCTTTCCAACGGCACCTGGTATTGTCAGGCTTATGTGATAAACGGCAGCGGCGACATCTATTACGGTGAGATCAAGCAAGCGGCCTATCCGTGATCCCCGAAAGACACTAGCTGTCCCCAAATAAGCAGCGGCGCAGCCAACCCGCCGCTGCTTTTCTTTGCTTAGCGGTCCAGTCGCCCGCTGTCAGATGTTGATTGATGAGATTATCCCTATTCCCTGCTATGGGTTTATGCATAATGACGAAAATCGAAATGGCAAAGCCCCAAGATAAAGGTATTCTTGGGGACTTTATTTAGGGTTTTCATGTAAGCAGACTACGAAAAAAACAATGCCGTTGTCGATGCTGCATCTGCTGTCTTGGCTAACTTGTTGCTTGCCCTCTCCGAGCGCAGGAGCGCCGCCGCAACGATGATTACTGCCAACAGCAGTTCAGCGCTGAGCGTGGCGGCGACGCCAAATAAAAAGTCTTTCCAGATCATTCAGGATACCTCCCATCGTGTTCAACGCCTTCGCCTCGGCCAACGCGGGCATGGACGACGAGGAGAGCCGCTTCGGCGCGGCCCTCGCGGCGGACAACAACACGGACGAGCCCGTGTACGCCCCCTTCTCGCCCACGGTGTTCGGCGAAACGCAGATGACCGGCGGCGCGCTGCGCCTGACGGAGGACTGCGAAACCGTCACCCTGTCCCTGGTATACGACAACCAGATCAACGAGGCGTTCTTCGGGGGCGCGGCGCTGTACGTGGGCAACTTCGGCGAGACCTTCGACTACTACACGGAGACCGGCCTGCTCAAGAGCGTCAGCAACGACTTCGGCGGCAGCATCCAGCTGCAATACGACAGCAACCTGAACCCCAACAAGATCCTGCAGCAGCATATGGGGGAAACCCTCAAGGAAATCGACATCACCTATGACGACTACCACAATATCATCCAGACCCAGGCCTCGGATATCACGACGAACTACTTTTACAACCCCGAGAGCATAGAACAGATGAATCAGGATGGCAGGGCCACCTACGGCGTGATTACGGACATCATCTCCACAGCGGAGGAACTGGTGACCTTCGAGAGCATGACCTACACGCCGGACTTCAACTACCTGGCGTCGTACACGGACGCCCGGGGGATGACGAGCGCCTTCGGCTACGACATGCTTTCCGGGCGGCTGCTGAGCGCCACGGATCCCAACGGCAACACGGTGGAATACATGTACAGCATCGTCCCGGTCATCGAGGAAGTGGGCGTGGGGGTCTACGAGACCTACACCGTGGAGCAGGTGAGCGTATCCGGGCGGGCGGAGACGAACGGGCCGCCTGTCACGACCAGCTTCTGTTCCACGCAGGGGGTATTGCGCGTCATCCTGCGGGGGGACGACCTGAACGATCTGATCAACGGCAGCGGCGGTGACTTCCATTACCGCATGGAATACGACGAGCTGGGGCGCGTGGCCGGGGTGAACGCCGGGGGCAACCCCCTGGTCGCCAACAGCTACGACACGCGGCAGCGGCTGAGCGGCCAAACCTACGCCAACGGCGACACCTACAGCCTGCTTTATGACAGCAAAGACCGCGTCGTCGGCGAGAAATATGGCGGCGGGATCGGCAATGAGCCGGATTTCGGCTACACCTACAACCAGAAGAACCAGCTGAGCAGCCTCGTTGACCGGGAGAACGACACCCTGTGGAGCTACGGCTACGACGTATCCGGGCGGCTGGTGAGCATGGCAGGCAGCAACGGCGCCCTCGCGCGCTTCGAGCACAACGCGAAAACCGACAAACTCAGCCGCTTGACAGTCAGCCAAAACGGTGGTATACTTACGGATGTGAGCCACGTCTACGCGGACGACGGGCGGCCCGTGGGGGCCGCGCTGCACGGCATGGGCGAATCCGCGCTGGCCTACGGCTACGACGGGCTGAACCGCCTGCGCTACGCCAACCTGGAGGCCGGCGGCCTTTCCCTGGAGCACAACTACAGCTACATCGACAGCAGCTACATGGGCGTGGACGGCATCGCCACGGGCCTGGTGGGGCAGCTGCAGCTGCAAAAGTGGGACGCGGTTGGCTTCGACGTCCTGCGGGAGTACACGTATTCCTACGACGGCCTGGGGAATATCGAGAGCGTGACCGACGGGGACGGCAACGTGACCCGCTACGGCTACGACGGCCTGAACCGCCTGGTGCGCGAGGACGACGAACTGCGGGACGTGACCACAACTTTTTCCTACGACGGGGGAGGAAATCTCCTCGCCAAAACGACATATGAGTATAC
>Ga0123353_10005522_pt1 | contig 16619 bp, 7 predicted proteins | sample TergutLab28metaG_3_FD_92763 | JGI IMG/M metagenome (GOLD analysis project Ga0123353, IMG submission 92763) | Labiotermes labralis P3 segment gut microbial communities from Petit-Saut dam, French Guiana - Lab288 P3 | ecosystem: Host-associated > Arthropoda: Insects > Digestive system > Gut ...
CAGCACAGCCAGTAAACTCGTCATATCACCCAATCCCACATGTAACAAACATACACATTGCTGCTGAACACTGCACAATTAAAAGCACAAAATGACTGAGTAATGGAGACATCATGTACAGCTGTGGACCGATATTTACGAGTGGCAACTTTAATGGTTCAGTGAAACAGTGCAAGGTTAAGGAACAGTCAGTATATAATCCAACAAACGCAATCTGTGATATACCATTTGTAACACACACACACACACACACACACACACACATATATATATATATATATATACTGCTCCATGTTTCGACACAGAGCTGCCAACCTCATGGACTCATCATAGCAAAGGTATACAATCAACATAACAATATATGTTCCGCTCCTCCCTATAAGGTGCTGTCATATGCCATAAATGGTGTATCACACAGTGCATGTGTTGGATGATGTATTGACTGTATGCACAGTATGAATAACTGAAAATTACAGAACGGCTGGGTAAATATGTGAACTGAAGGAACTGTGGCTGTAAGCGAGAAGGCTTCGGCTAGGAACACCCCGGTTCTTGTGTCAAATCGCATCAGCTGAATTATCCTCGTCCCACAGCTGCATTTATAGCGCCTTCGTTGGCTGCTGTCAGTACAGTACGTTGAGTGACGTGCATTCACCAGTTCCAATGCTCTTTACAGTTCCTGTCTCATGCAGACACTGCTAGAGGAGTTGACACGCATTAGTGCACGGCTATTGTCAAGTACCGGTATCAGAACCAGTACCAGTACCAGACTGTTACTAGTGCCGAGGGTTAACAGCGTGTCGCCTGTTTGTCATGTGTGTAATTCCCTGCCATTCGGTCACAACTGCACGCTGCTGTGCACTGCTGTTTGTAGCACACACAACGTCACAAATAGCACTGCTAGCTGTGTGTTACTGTTTAACGGCGGAGTTCAAACACCAAACGTCTTCTCTCAGCACAAATGTCCTATGAACACATTCGACTTATTTTAACAAGGACAATTATTTCACTTTACACTCCCTGTATTCACCCTGACGATGCATAATTTCAAGTGGCCGCAGCATGTAGCTGCAATCCACAATTGCTACATTAAGCTTGTGGAATTACACAATACATTCTTTCATTATCTATTATCATTCTGCTGTCAAGTGTTTACAGTCTCCAATATTTCGCCAGTCTCTGCATTCAGGTTCCTATAGCAATATCTGCTGCACACGGCACGAAACGTCACGGCACAAGAGGCAGAATAACAGATACTGCAGACTGACAATTCAAGAATGGCTACACTAATACAAAACAACTACCAATATACATGGGGGCGGGCGTTGGCGAATTTCGTTAAGTGACTTCGGAAAACTGTCAAGTGAACTATTTCTTTTGTCCGCATTCAGTACCCCCGGGGTTCATTCATCCTCTAGTGGAAATGAATGACAAGGAATTTCCCTGGGGGATAAAGTGCGGTTGGCGCGTACCGCTGACAAACCTGCCGTCACAGTTGAGCCGAATGTCAAAGTAAAAGTGAACGCCGGACATTCCAACCCCTATCTGAGACTTTATGCCTTGTTCGGGAAACCTTTCCCTTTACTTAAATTAAAACCCACTCAGGGAACAATCAAGTTGCACAACGAGAACAGGTGCGAGGTCCAGTTTTTCAAAGCAAAACATACAAGAAAAATGCGTGAATCCTACAGAGTAGCACATACTTAAGACTCGCCTCCACAGCTCTGATACCTTATTGTGAACTGTCGTGTCACATGTAGATTAGTGGACATTCCGCCACTGTATATAAACTGCACTTAACATCTCGGCCAAACAGACGGTAGCAGATCTGGAGTCAATATGTTCCTCCGCGTTGTGATTCTGGTTTTTGCGGCTACCTGCTGCACAGCAAGGGTGATCGGTAAGTCTCTGCACACTAGACACTAGTACATTCGGTAGGCAACCGAACTGCAAAAGACGCAGACTTGAAGCAAGCCACAAACACTGGAAATATTTTCCATCTTGGCAGTGTGGTCGGTCAGATTTTTGAATGGCAAATAGCCATTTGTGGTTGTCTGACATTTACCACCTGTTACACACTTGTCATGTAGACCTATACATCTTAGAATGAGGTTGTCGGCTGCACAAAGTTTGTTAATTACTTTAACAATCTTCCATGTGCTTCAGTAAAATTCAACACCGAACACCATCCCACAAAATCCACTAAGCCAGTATAAAGGTGTTCCACAAGAACAGCAGCAGAATTGTAAAAACTGCTATATCCGGTCGCTACACACAGTGAGTTACCGTAAGTTTTGTTGCAGATGTCACGGCCAAGCAGAGTGCGTGGGAGCAGAGTGGCAAGTTCGAAGGTGACATCATGCTGACTGAAGAACAACTGAGGAACGGAGTTATCAATCCTGCGAGTCGCTGGCCGAACAAAGTAGTGCTTTATTACATAGACCCTGTGTTCAGTAAGTATTGCAGCACCAAGCTACAAAGTGGCATTCGGGACGTGGCAGGAAATATCATCCTTTATGAGTACCGTTTTAGCTCCAGTACACATTGGAGATTGAGATGACAAAGTATGGTGGAGAGTTACCCGTCCTTGATTCTAAAAACAATAATTCAGTCTTACACACACACACACACACACGTCAAGCCAACCATGTAAATATATCCTCGATCCTACGATCAATACAACTTCAAAATGCCACATTCGAATATTATTAAACACGACAAAGAGCGGTGGGTTTTATTTGAATGTGGGTAATTAAACCGGAACAGCAAAAGTCAGCTTCTCAGGAAGCCTTCCTGTCATTACACTTTAGAATAAAGCAACCACCATACAAAACACAATGAAGTGTTAACTCGGTCACAAGGAAGGACAGAATCTTGTATCGCTGTCTGAAGAAGCGCGGCTGTTACAAGATGGCTGGCAGATGGAGGTTTCTTATGTGACAGAGCTGCAGTGTGAGGGACAGGATAAAATGGACACTGTAGCATTTAAGGCGGTACATTAGGTTCGAGTGGCAAGGGATATAGTCAGGGCGGAAGGGAGTGGGGTGGAAAATCTGTTAATGGTTCGTATATCTACCACGAAAGTTCGAAAATTAAACAAAAATTGCGACCAACAACCACGTTATGAAGAGCTCTTAGTATTGAAAAAGCCAGCTCCTTCGTCCAGCACTACAGTCTTACACAACTGCGCCTTGAACGCGCTATCTGGTAGCAGGATGCGAAGGTTAATGAGGTGAACACAGCGCCCACCGTATATAGGGTTAAATATCCAGATGTCCCTCAACAGGCCTGATTAGGAAGCACCTGGACTGATGCTGTGGAACCAACAGCACTGAAATTACCTTCATTACGTACTGATCGCTTCTGAACCAGAACACTTCTCTTTGGATAAGCTTATTCCAGAGGCTCTTCCGCTGCTGGAAAAGCCTCCGGTAGTCCGTTTGGTACATCTGTATAAGTTGCTGCGTGGCGTTACTTTTGCTTGCTCTTTGTCTTCAAACGCTCTAACTTTCAGGGTGTTCTTAGGGCAGGAAAGAGTAAAAACTCCCATGAAGACCTGTGTGGAGATTTTTGAGACTGACGCGCCTGTGGAACGTGGTGTTTGGTCAACATCGGCTGCAAAACTTGGGCGAAGTGCAGGGGTGCGTTGAGATTTGCCTCGCAACAGATCCTCGTCTTACACATTACGGCGAACTGCATCACGCAGACTTGTCGTTACTCCTAAATAAAAAGGATGGTTCACAGTTCGGTATTGTGACTCGCAGTGACGGCGCACGGCACCTTCGGAACTCAGTCCGGGAACTTTCAGACCAGGCCTCGTGTTTCCCAAAATACAAAGTGGCATTATCACTGTCTGCTGGTTCATCACATTCTATCACAAACTGACACAGACCTGTTTCCTGCGCAGATGATAATGAGAGAAACACGATTTTGCTGGCTATTGACGACTACCACCAGAAGACAGCCATCCGTTTCAAGCCATACGACCCATCCACCGACGTGGACTACGGCCACATAACGGGAGCAGATTCCGGGTGCTGGTCCTACGTTGGACGTATAGGAGGGGTGAGTAACACAATACAGGGTGTAGTTAAGAAAAGCTCGGCACTGCGAACCGCATCGCTAGGGTTCTGCAGCTTCAATCCCACCCTCCAAAAAAATAAACAAAAATCCACTGTGGTTTATATCATCTTAAACCCCATCCAACCACCAAACCCCCGGACACGTTGTGCGTAAATCAGCAAACATCCAGTCCGATCTTAAGTGACACAGCCACGAACCAGCTGTGAGTTCACCAATACTAAACGACGGACGCTGGGAGCTGACCTGGATATTTGGTCTAGGAAATATCTGTGTGCGTATTGAAAATTGCGTTTGGTGTAGGCAGTTAATTACTGGATTGTGCAACAATATGTTTCTGTTACACCGCCGGTTGTACCGCGGTTAAATTGGCTACGGAATAGGAATTTATTTACGTATTTGTCGGTCCAAAGACACGCCATACATTCTTTTTCAACAATTAGCTGCCCATTATAAAATGAGTGCGGTGCATTATTTTGCTTGCAAAGCACTCTTGCTTTCTCCGCCCTTCATTTCGTTCATGTCAGTAATTCCCTTCCATCCGGTGGTCTGGCACAACAACTGCGATATCCCCAAAATTAAGCACCCACATAGTACGCTGACCGTCGCCCTACATATTCTGATACTGCTGGTTTTCACAAATGACAGAAAGAAATGACATCTTATATTGACTTCACCAGGTCTGACTGATGTAGCTTCAGCACCGATACATGACACGATCAGGCTTCTTGTAGTAACAAAATGTCTATCTTCCCTGGACACAGCCAATCAAATTTTTCAATCACTCACAGCGCCAGAACCTGAACCTCCAGCACAAAGGATGCATTTGGCACGTAACATTTATATACAAGCTGCTGCATGCACTGGGATTTTGGCACCAGCACAGTGCAACAGAGAGAGACGACTATGTGATAATCAACCGGCAGAACATACAAGACGGCAATGTCAGTGTTTTACACACATAACAAACATAATAAATATGCACCAGTTCCCTGTGCACACAGAACACACAAAGATATCACATTCACTAAACACCACTGCCACTATTATGTGCAGCAGCAATGTATGTTCAAGCAACGTGCTTTTATTGCAGAAAAGATTTTGGATGCAATTTGAAAGAGCTTTCACAATCTGTCCCTCATATATTACAATCACTTGTGATGAGTTGTCAGGCTCACACAGGCAGCATATCCTTGCTTTTGTTAAGCACGTCACATCTGACCGCCATATATGATGGTTACACAGCAAGAAAGGTAAACTTTCAACAAGCACAGCGGTATTATATAATGTTACTTTGAGGCTGTGTGAATACAGTAGACATACAGTGTAACTTCTCTGTTCATCAGCAGGGTAAGCATACGCTTTTGATAAATATGACGCAAGCTATATCACCAGTTTCGGAGTGCCGTATGACTATGATAGTGTAATGCATTATGGTCCCTATGCATTCTCATGGAATTGAGAGAAATCCATTGAGCCAAAGGTAAACCAATTGCTGCATTCATTTTTGGTATCAATTTGTGGGTTCACATGCAGGATTTATGGTTCTTCATTCAAGCCATAAGATTAATCAAAACACAAAATAATAAACAAAGGCAGGTAGTCAGGCACCAGCCTCTCAGTACAAAGACCTAGGTTCATTCCCCGGTCAGTCTGTGTCCTGTTTAAGGTGGTTGAGAGGCAGTGGGACAGATTTGTGCCATTACTTCAGTTATCAGTTGCCAGTATCAGTCTACCGATGCACCACAGCCATTTACTTATCTGTCACCAACGCCAAATAATATCAGAAACTGACAGCGTCATTTAATGACACATTTTAATAAAATGAATTAATTGGTTTGTTTCTATTGCCTGCAGCCACTGTCTGTGATAGTCTTTCTTTCGTCCACATATCTGATCATAAGGTCCAATTTCTGAGGTGGGGCACTCACAGGGCAGAATTTGATACACTTCAATTTGGGGGAGGGGGGTGAGGGACAATGTAGTAACGTTTTTTTTATCAGGATTATGCTCACATTCCATGGAAACACAACTTTTTTTTATGACTCAGTACAAAATAAATATGGCGGATGAGAAATCCAAGAACTGCTGCACCTCCACACTGTTACTTTCTGCTTGTGGCCAGCTGTAAATAAAGCATTGTCTCTATGTGATGTGAGTATATAATTCATTCAGTTTCTTTTAGGACAATGTGTACAGATAAATCAAAATGTTGATGGCAAAAGCAAAGGCTTCAAATGTAAAATATGTATTGTACACAATTTGTAGACAGTGGACCTTGTGTGATGTAATAACTTTTTTGTTACTTTCAAGGGTAAGTGGCAATGATGGAGATGAACACTTGTGATGTTTCCAAGTCATTTTGGAATTCAAGGATGCTTCTGCATTACTGCACCACTCCTATCCATAAACAGGCCCATACACTGATCCTCTCCACAAGTGACCAGCGGTAACAATTCCCATTCTAGGGCAGTCCCTTACAGTACCTTACTGATAACCATCTCTTCTGTCAATTCCAACAAACCACACCAGCAATCAGCGTTGTGACGTGGTTAACATAGGCCTCAGCTAACTACAGAATAATACAAAAGGACACAGATGCTGATAAGCGTTCATAGAATTTCTTTCCATGGAAATATTAAAAATGAATTCCATGATGTGCAATAATCTCCTCAAAAGCCCGTAGTTACACAAATGTTCGAGGTCCTTGTGTCTGCAGCTATTAAATATCCACTATCACATTCACAAACCCTTTTCACTAATCTCAAGTCAAATCAAGTTAAGATCCATCTTAATATTATTATCACAGTCTCTGAACCGACCCCTCACTTGAGGCTTTCTGACTAAGTTTTGTATGCATTTCCCATCTCCCTGTCATCTGTAAATTATACAAGTAACCAAAGACAATAAGTATTTGCAGATTTTGAAGACAGAGTGTGGAAATTTACTGTTCTGTTTCTTAGGATAATTTGTGTGTAAAGATTTACCCAGCAACTCTCCTACCACACCTGTAATATAAACTTCAATTTCGCACTACTGCCAATATGAACAGCATCCACAGGTGATAAAGCAATGTGCCAATATTGTGGTACAGTTCTTAGATGGATTAAAAATTCTTATTTACATGTCTCTTACTTACATCAGTAAAATTTGGTGGTTCCGTTGTAATTCTTACACTAAATGAAACATGTTTCCAACTATATGGATTATCACAAGAGACATCCTTAGTTTTTATTGAGGCTCTTGTAACATCTCTTACGAAGATCCAGCAGAAACGTAGCAAAGCCCCTAATGATAAACCTAACAGTTTGAATGAAACATGTCAGGCACATTGTACCAAACTACAAGAAACACAGCCGTTTTATCATGCAGCCAGCAATGCCTGTCAATTCAACAGTACAACAGTATGTCCTGGCTAATATAAGAGTTTCATATCCTTATCTCAGTGATATTCATTCTGTAAGTTTTAGCCATTACACACTGCAATCCCACATAAAGCACACAGTTTGTTGTGTGTGTCTCGTATTTGCAGGGAAGTAACATATAACTGATACAAAACTTTCTTGTTTCATTTAACTTTGCTTGTACTATGACAGCTTGTAACTGAAATGTTAATGTCTGTTAATACTGCAGGATCCGAATGCTAATATTGGCCAGACTGCAGGATTCAGCCAGAGAGACATCGATAAGCTTGCACTAATGCATCAAAATGTTTGATAGCAACAGGACAATACAAAAATTGTTGAATGAGAGAGAATACATAATGTATGAATGACCTTCCAGTATGGATTAAATTCGCACTGAATATATCATAAGCTAAAAATAAATAAAATGAAGCCATCTGTTACCTCTCTTGACTCCTTTTCCTAATCAAGCAGATCACATATCCTTTCAATCCATTGCTGCAGTACTGACTGAAATATGTACATTCTAACTCACTATACGGTAATAAAACCATAACAAATTCACCTGCAGTGCATTACTGTATAGCGCAGGAGGCAGTGACAGTAAGTACTGAGCAACGGTGGAACAATGACTGGCAATGGAAAACTGAAGGGACTTGCAGAAAATTACAGAACGGTTGGAAAAATATGTGAACTGAAGGAACTGTGGCTGTAAGAATGATGGCTTATACTCGCATAAATGGCGTCCTGGCACACCCCCTAACCTGGAAACACAAATGCTTCATTTGCGTTGTGCTGATGACTGTCACAAAGTACTTTATGTACCCTCAGTTGGAACAACCCAATTGACGTGTCATTGCGTAAGCTGTAAGGCTCTATTTCCACAGTTGCAATTATGGCGCCTTCATTCGCTGCTGTCAGTACGGTACGTGAGTTATGTGCATTCACCAGTTCCATAGCTGTTTAGAGTTTCTGTCTCATGCAGACACTGCTGTAACTGTTGAAACGCTCTACTGTCCGGCTGTTGTCAAGTACCGGTACCAGTACCAGTACCGGATTGCTACCGGTACCGAGGATTAACAGCATGTCGCCTGTTCGTCATGTGTGTATTTCCCTGTCATTCGGTCACAACTGAACGCTGCTATGCACTGCTGTCTGTAGCACACACAACGTCACAAGTAGCACTGCTAGCTGTGTGTTACTGTTTAACGGTGACGTTCAAACACCAAACGTCTTCTCTCAGCACAAATGTCCTATGAACACATTCGACCTTCTTATTAACGAGGACGACAATAGTTCCCTTTTCTAACCCCTTTGTACACACTGATTGTGTTACTTCAAAAGTGACAGATTAATAAGTAATGCACACTAATGCTTCAAAAATGTCCATTGTAATACAAAACAGGTATCAAAATTCAGTAGGGCGGGTATGGCGCATTTCGCTAAGGGTCCTTGGAAAACTGTCAAGTGACCGAATTTTTCTGTCCGCATTAAGGAGCCCTGGGGTCCATTCACCCTCTAACGGAAATGACTGACAAGGAATTTCCCTACGGGTAAAGTGAGTACAGCCCGTGGAGCTTACAGCTCTGCTGTTCCACTTGTGCCGAATTCCAAAGTATGGATAGAAGCTCAATATTCCATCCCCTTTCCGAGTCTTTAAGACTTGCTAGGGAAACATTTACCTTTATCTTTATCAAGCTGCACGCAATAAGCACTCAAGCTGCCCACTGACAGCAGGTGCTAGGCCTAATTATGCAATTAATAATGACACAGGCAAAGTACGTTATTGCAACAGAACGGCTAAATACAAGAAGTTCTCATGTAAGATTCACTTCCACAGCTCTGATACCTTATCGTGAACTGTCGCGTCAGATGTAGATTAGTGGACATTCCGCCTCTGTATATAAACCGCACTCAACATCTCGGCCAAACGGACGGTAACAGATCTGGATTCAAGATGTTCCTCCACGTTGTGATTCTGGTTTTTGCGGCTACCTGCTGCACAGCAAGGGTGATCGGTAAGGCACTGCACACTAGACACTTGTACATTCGGTAGGCAACCGTTTTGCAATATACGCTGACGTGAAGCAAGTTGTCACTTTCTGGCTACAAACATTTGACACCGAATTATTCTGCACCTTGGTGCTATAGTGAGACAAATGTTTAAATGGTGTATTCTTTCTTTGGGTTATTCCAGGCCGTCTGAGTTTTATATGCAGACTTTCGGAACGCTCTCTCTTCCATCTTCATAGACGGTGTAACCAGGAAGAATAACCGGGATGAGATTGTTTGGGTGTTTGCATGGGAAAAGTTTGGGCTCGAAATTAGCCTGAAGGAGATGGGGAGGGGGCGTGTTGTAGTGGAGAAACAGGCTGTGGAGGGCAAACACCCCAAGTGATGGCCAATAGTAAGTATTTAGGGAGAAACAGTACTGTACTGGAGAGAGGAAGGGGAGCCATGTGATGGTAAAGATCAAACTATTGCGTTTCAGTTGGCTGTCTCTTTTCATTAAGTGTGCAAAAGGGATTTCCAGGAGTTCCGTAAGGCCAGACCGCCTTCCTCGTTCACGTCGTGTGGGTATATTTCCAGTTGAATGGATTATCCGATGAGTCGGTCCATGTATCCGGTTTTAGAAGAAAGAAATTTTCTATCCTGTAGTGCAATAATATGGTCCTGGTTGATGCTGTGCTCCGCTACTGCTGAATTATCTGTTGTCGTGTATGTCTGTTGTGTTGTTTGATTCTGATTTGGATAGATCGACCGCTTTTTCCTATATAAACCTTGCCGCATTCACATGTGATGCTGTATACAGCTGGCGTTTTAAATTCCAAAGCATTCTTCACAGGTGGAAAGTAGCTGTAGGTACTGCTTGGAGGTAGAGCGACACTTTTAGTAATGCGTTTTGCCACCATTCTGCTGATTCGGCCACATGTTGTCTGGGTGTGAGGTATGAATACATTTGAGGTGGGTTTATCGTTGTTTGTGGCGGTATGTGTGGCAGGTTGCAGGGATCGTCGTATGTGCAGACAGCCGTATTTATTATCCTTGAAAACGGGTGGGAGAAATTCTAGTTCTTGGGTGAGGGGATAGAGGCTACAGAGAGCTTCGGTTCTGTGTATCAGGGAAGCCAGGGCTGATTGTTTGTTTGCAGGATGGTGATGTGAATTGTGTTGTAGGTAGAGATTGGTGAGGCGGAACAAGCCAGGCAAGAGGCAGTGAGAATTATTAAAGGCTCCTCCAGGACCAGAGATCAGGGTTTTCCTTTAAGGTCCGTAGTACTTTCATGTCGGCTTTCGTTACTTTGTATCTGGGTGTGAAGGAGCTTTTTATAATTCTAGCCGTCTCCTGTCTCGCTTCTCCCGCAATACCAATCTCTACCTCCACCACAATTCACATCACTGTATAGGAAAAAATCACAAAACGTGAAACGTTTGAAATCAAGAAAAATTCTTAAATCCAAATGGCGACTATGTGGATTTCTTGTCTGTACCACCTGCTAAGCACTTGCCAGGCAGGCTATACATCTTAGAATCAGATTGTGGTCTGCACAGTTTGTTAACATCCTACAAAATCCACTAAGCCATTACAAAGCTGTTCCACAAGAACAGCAGCAGAATTGTTACAACTGCTACATCCGGTCGCTACACACAGTGAGTTACCGTAAGTTTTGTTGCAGATTTCACGGCCAAGCAGAGTGCGTGGGAGCAGAGTGGCAAGTTCGAAGGTGACATCATGCTGACTGAAGAACAGAGGAACGGAATTATCAATCCTGCGAGTCTCTGGCCGAACAAATTAGTGTCGTTTGAAATAAGCGGCGTGTTCAGTGAGTATTGCAGCACCAATCTAAAAAATGGTTTACGGGACGTGGTGGCAAATATCCATGCTTTATGAGTACCCCTTTAGCTCGAGGACACACTGAAGGTTTAGTGGTCTAGGTAATGGCGATAATTACCGATCCTTGACCCTAGAAATAATAACACACCCTCGGACACACATACACACACGTCAAGAAAGCAACGTAAACACAACGAAGAGACTAAGATCGCCATAACGTGATATTGCCAGACATTGCTAACCATAAAAATAGAGGGGTACGTTTTAGTTTAATGTGGGTAATTTGAACAGCATAGCAACTGTCAGCTGCTCAAGAAGTCTTCCTGTAATGCCACTTTACTGTAAAGCAGCGCAACCACCAGACAACACACAATGAAATGTTAACTCGGTCACAAGGGAGTACAGAATCTTGTATCGCTGTCTGCAGCAGCGCGGCTGTTACAAGATGGCTGGCAGATGGAGGCTTCCTGTGTGACAGAGTAGCGGTGTGAGGGACAGGATAAAAGGGACACTGTAGCATTTAAGGGTGTACAAAAGTTTCGAGTGGCAAAGGATAGGAGCAGGGCGGAAGGGAGGGGAGTTCACCATGTCAATGGATCGAACAACTTAAAAAATGGTCGAAAATGTAACAAAAATGGCTGACCAACTACCACATTATCAAGCGCTCTTTATATTGGAAAAGCCTGCTTCTCCACCCACCACTAAAATCTCACATAACGGCGCTCTGAACGCAATATATGTAGCAGGTTAACAAGGTTCATGAGGTGAACACGGCCCCTCCGTATATAGGGTAAAGCACCCAGATGTTTTTCCAAGAGGCCTGAACAGGAAGCACCGGACTGACTCTGTGGAACCAACAACACTGAAGTCATCTTCATTACGTACTGATCCTTTCTGAACCAAAACCCTTCTGCTTGGATAAGCTTATTCCAGAGACGTTCGTTAGAGTGCAATCATTAAAATCTCCCACGGAGCGGTGTGTGGCGAGTTCTGTGTCTGTAGCTCCTGTGGAACGCTGTGTTCGGTCAAAATCGACTGCACACTTTAGGCCAAGTGCACGGGTGCGCTGCGATTTGCCACGCAACAGACCGAAATTTCTTGGTCATTACGGCGAACTGCATCACGCAGACTTGTCGTTACTCCTAAATAAAAAGGATGGTTCACAGTTCGGTCTTGTGACACGCAGTGACGGCGCACGGCACCTTCGGAACTCAGTCCGGGAACTTTCAGACCAGGCCTCGTGTTTCCCAAAATACAAAGTGGCATTATCACTGTCTGCTGGTGCGTAACATTCTTTCACAAACTGACACAGACTCATTTCCTCCGCAGATTATAATGAGATAATGAAAATCCTGTTGTCTATGTACGACTACGAGGAGAAGACAGCCATCCGTTTCAAGCCATACGACCCAATCACCGACACTGACTACGTCTACATAACGGGAGAAGATTCCGGGTGCTGGTCCTACGTTGGACGTAAAGGAGGGGTGAGTAACACAGTACAGGGTGTAGTTAAGAAAAGCCCGGCACTGCGAACCGCATCGCTAGGGTTCTGCAGCTTTACTCCAGACACACAAATTCACATCGGTATATTACGTGTTATAAACCCTTTGTAAGCAGTTTCCTGTCCGAAACGAAGTGACCCAATCACGAAACAGCTGTCAGTTCAACAACGCCCAACGGGCGAGCGCTGAAAGCTGAATTGGATATATGATTAAGCAAATACTTTGTGTACTCAAAAGAGTTTGGTTTAGACAGTTCACTATTGATTAGTGCAACAATATGTTTCTGTTACACCGCCGGTTGTACCGCGGTTAAAATGGCTACGGAATACGCATTCATTTACGTATTTGTCGGTCCAAAGACACGCCATACATTCTTCTTCAACACTTCGCTGCGCCTCTATAAAATGAGTGCGGTGCATTATATGGCTTGCAAAGCCCTCTTGCTTTCTCTGCCCTCCATTACCTGCTTGTCAGCAAATCCCCTTCCATTCGACGTTCTGACCCAAAAACTACGATCTCCCCAAAATTAATCTGCAACTTAGGAAGCCGACGGTCGCCCAGCACATTTTGACAATGCTGATTTTCACAAATCACAGGAACGAATGATATATTCTATTGACTTCACCAGGTCTGACTGCTTGCTGTAGCTTCAGCACTGATACAAGCCACGATCAGGCTTCTTGTAGTGACAAAACGCCTCTTTTGCCTGGACACAGTTAATCACAAATTTTCAATCACTCACAGCGCCAGCAACTGAACCTCCAGCGCGCCGAATGCTTAACGTACGGACAAATTATACATGAGCTGCTGCATGCACTGGGATTTTGGCACCAGCACAGTGCAACAGACAGAGACGACTATGTGATAATTAATTGGGAAAACATCGAACCAGGTAAAGTCAGTGTTTTGCACACGTAACAAACCTAATAAATATGCACCAGTTCCCTGTGCACACAGAACACACAAAGATATCACATTCACTCGACACCACTGTCAATATTATGTACAGCAACAATGGCTGTTCAACCAAGCTGATGGTATTGCAGAAAAGATTTTGGACCCAATTTCAACCCGAATACCCATTAATTTTAATTAAATCAATAAATATTATTTCCTTCATTTAAGCTTTACTCCTCCACCAAACCAGTAAGCACCCCGCACACAACTTCATCACGTCGATTCTCCAATATACTTTGTAACAACAACGATATGTCATATATTGGAACACATCACATTACACAATACATTACACATCACATTACACATCACATTACACAATGCATTCCTTGATAAGGCAGGCATCCGAACATATTTAATATTTACGCAATATGTATCAAGACATTTGTGTTGACATATTTACTGCATATCTATAAACTCTATAAATGTCACAGTGTAGGATTTTCAATGATTTCACAGCACTTGGCCTACACTGGAGGGTCAATAATTTTTACACACATAGAAACATTATTTTAAACATTTTTCTACCCTTTACACACAATTTCCACACGATTAGCGGCTGGGATATTAGGAATTGAACGATTTTTACTCTGTTTTATATACACTTTGCAAATCATATGGGATCTCCATAACAACTACAATTTGCACTATACTGTACATTACTGTAAATTTTTTAATGACGGCTTTTTGATGATGTTTTTAGATGAAAACACGTGGTCATTTCGAATTTAAGTGTAGCTGTGTTTAACAGACGTTTAACGGTTTATTTTAGGCATATCTGAAATGTTCCTTCATCCTGCACTTATCCTCACTTCACCACAGATTCACACTCATCCATCACCACCCCACATGATATATCATCATGTTTAACCGGGCAGCACATCGTTGCTTTTGCTAAGCACTTCACATCTGACCGCCATCTTTGCTGGTTACACAACAAGAAAATTTATCTTTCAAAAAGCACAGCGGTACAGTATAGTGTTATTGTGTGGCTGAGTGAGTACGGTATATATACAGTGTAACTTCTCTGTTCTTCACCAGGGAAAGAACACAATTTTGATAAAAATAACGCAAGCATTAGCACCAGTTTCGGAGTGCCATATGACTATGACAGTATAATGCATTATGGTCCTTATGCCTTCTCATCGAACGGACTGAAAACAATCGAGCCAAAGGTAAGACAAATTGCTGTATTTATTTTCGGTATCAATTTGTGGGTTCACAGGCGGCATTTGTGGTTCTTCACTAAAGAAAAGAGACTAATAAAAACACAAAACAACGAAAGGGAGGCGGTCAGGCAACAGCCTCTCAGTGCAAAGTCCTGGTTTCATTCCCAGGTCAGTCTCTGTAGAGTTTATCGTGGTTGAGAGGCAGTGGGACAGATTTGTGTCAGTACTTCAATTATCAGTTGTCATTATCAATTTACCGATGCACCACAGCCATTTACTTATCTGTCACCAACACCAAATAATCTCAGAAACTGACAGCGTCATTTAATGACTCATTGATAAAATTAATTAATTGGATTGTTTCTATTGCATGCAGCTACTGTCTGTGTTAATTTTTCTTCCCTACAATTACCCAATAATAAGAACACAATTCTGAGGTGGGGCCACTTACAGGGCAGAATTTGGGTACCCTTGATATTAGGGGTAAAAAGGGGGTGAACAGAGCAGACCTGCAGCTTGCTAACAGAGAAACGGGGGTGGGGTAAGGTGATGCTGTTGGTACAAAATGTCCTGACTGTATGACTTGAGACATACAAGTCAACATTTCCGATAATTGCAATACCAGGTGTAGTAAGGTTGCTTTATCAAGATTATGCTCACATTGCATGGAAACACAACTTTACTTATGATTTAGTGTACATTAAACATGGTGGATGACAGTTTCAAGAACCGCTGTAGGTTCTGTCACTTTCTACTGGTGGCTAGCTGTAAATAAAGCTGTGTCTCCTTGTGATCTGAGTATAGTCTTTGTTCAGTTACTTTTAGAACACCATATACAGGTAATTCACACATCTGTCGATGAAAAAAGCAAGGCTTCGAATATAAAATATATATTGTACACAATATGTAGAGAGTGGAGCAGAGGTGATGTAATGAACTCTGTCTGTTACTTTCAGCAGTAAGTGGGAATGGCAGAGGTTAACATTTGTGATGTTTCGAATTCATTTTTTGCCTCAAAAATAGTTCTCCATTAATAAAACATTCCTTTCCATAAACATGCTCATATGTGGATCATCTGCACATCTGCACTGGTGCTGATATTTCGCCTTCGGCATACTCCGTTGAACAGGTTGATCAAAAAGTGTCTGTGCACCTCATGATAACAATACAGAAATCAGGTACACAGACACATTTTGTTACCCTGTATTATCCAACAAGTAACCAACCACCTGCACTGTGAATGGCAACAACCCAAAATTGCAATCACTGCTTTGAAGTAGTTGGCATAGGTCATAGCACACTACAGAATAATACAAGAGGAAACAGATACTGGGAAAAATTCATAGGATTTCCTTCCATAGAAAGATTACAAATGACTTCCATGATGTGCAATAAACTCCTCAAAAGCTGATAGTTACACGGACGGTCAAGGAATTTCTTAAATGGAAATTGTGCATCAACGTCCGCAAAACAGAAGCAATACTTTTCACAAAACGCTGTCCCCCTATACCTACCCCAGTCCACTTTCAACACACGGCTATCCCATTGAGCACCCACGTCCGTTACCTCGGTGTCATCCTTGACTCCAAACTCCTTTTTACCACACATATCACTACAGTCGCTCATCGAGCCTCCAGCGCTCTCCTCCGCCTCTTCCCTTTAGTAGCCCG
>Ga0123353_10005524_pt1 | contig 16616 bp, 12 predicted proteins | sample TergutLab28metaG_3_FD_92763 | JGI IMG/M metagenome (GOLD analysis project Ga0123353, IMG submission 92763) | Labiotermes labralis P3 segment gut microbial communities from Petit-Saut dam, French Guiana - Lab288 P3 | ecosystem: Host-associated > Arthropoda: Insects > Digestive system > Gut ...
ATCTACACAGACCGTCCGAATATCGGCGGCGATAATGAAAAAACGCGAAAATTTATTAAGATGTGTTGTAACCCGAACAAAAAAAATGTTAAATAAAAATATACGCTGTATCGCATGACGGCGGGAGAAGAAAAATCTTAATTATGAGGAGTAACCCAATAATGGTAAAGCATAAATACTGCTGTCAAAACGTGATGCAAGATTTTTATGACCATATAATAAAAATCCCCGATAATTTGGAAATAAAACCTGTGTGTTTATATGATTTAAACGAAAAGGATTTTTTGAACGGCTTAACGGAGTTAACGGAAAGCATCAAAAACATATATGCTGATATGATAAAAAATCCTGTTGAATACGGACTTCCTTTGGCCGAGGATATTGAATACACTCCATTTAATCCAAAAGCTGCCGAATCAAAAAATTCTGCCCACAGACTTGTCGCGTTGTTACATGTGATTGTTAATTGCGGAGAATTGGTCGGTTGTGTATTAAACACGAATGAAAAAGAATTATCGGATGGGTTGAAAAAACTTAACTCTGTTAATAAAATTTCTAACAGCAAGATGCTGTTTAAAAAAATAAAAGATTTTGGATTTACTTATAATGACGGGGTGTTTTCATATTTAGATAACAATTATGTGATACCGGCATTATATGGTTTTATGAAAAATACTGCGCTTAACAATGATGCCGTATTTTCATTAAATTGTTTTCTTGCAGCAGCAAACCCGCCGAATCATAAAAATATTTTTATTGAATATTTAGCAGGCGATGAACGCATATTTTGTAAATTGCTGAATGATTTTATGGATTGCGAAGGATTTGTAATGGGTAACGAAAGCGACTATCGTAATTTTATGTATTCATTGGAATATTGGATTGATTCAAAAAATAAAAAACGCATTATTCGTTTACATTCCGAATATGGAAAATTGTGTGTTTCTATGAAACTGCACAACAGCGATTGTTATGATTATTATACAGAAAATCTTCCCGATAATATCAAGCAAATATTTCGCAAAGAATCAAGCTGCCGTAATTGCAAAGAACCTTGTTCATACAGATTATACCGAACATTCGAAGGAATATCGTACACAGATTGCGGTTACGGGAATTGGTTTAATGTTACCGAATATAATTTGGATGACATAAAATACTACAAGCAATTAATTCTGCTTGAAGCAAAAGCTGTAAAAACAAACGCAAGAAAAAAGGGGCAGAAAGTATATAATAATTAACAAATTTTTTACGGACTGCTACAGGCAATTTTGACCTATGAAAAGATTTTTTTAACAGAATAAAAACGACCGCAAGCGCAAAAAAAGGGATGGTGGCAATTCATCCCTTTTTTTTTTGCGAATTTATATCCGCTAACCGTTAATTGATCAAGGAATTATAAACCCGCCCCATTCGACAAGGGTTAACCCGCCGCGTGAAATTTTTTCGATATCAGGCGCATCCGGATTTTTGTCTGCCGCCTCAAAGCCGAACCACAGACGGAACGCATTGTCGGGCTGCGGATTTGCGACAAGAGGCATCGCGTTGTCAAGCCTTGCCGTTAGCTGTGGATACATGACATAGACTCGGTCGGATTCGAGTACATCCGTCCAAAATTCTATAAAGTCGGCCTTTTCGGTTTCGTTGAAGCAGTACAGGTCAAGTATTTCGTTGAACTGACGTTCCCTGTTTTCTATGCCCAGCCGGAACCCGTTTGCTGTTTGAAAATCCGACAGGCTTGATATCGATTCGTAAAATAAAAATTCATAGCTGCCGTTTGTGTCCCTGAGCGTCCCTTCTTGCGTAATGCCTACCTTCCATCCGTCATCATAGTCCGGTATCGAAACCGTTAACAACTCCGGATATGTGAACACGACTGTCACTTCCAGCGGCATATCGCTGTAAAGATAAATATTCGGCTTTAATATGCTCACAAAAATGTCCCAGCCGGGGATGGGCAGCCCGAACGTATCATACCAATCTTTATAACCCATTGCGACAAGCGTAGCGTCGTCAAAACCCGGTCCCGGCACCGCGGGCGGTCCGGGCAGTTTATCGGCAGGCCTGACATTCCTGTTGGGAAACGTCGGAAACCGGCGCCTTTTCCGTTTCGCCCATTCGTCGCGCAAAACCCTTTGATAAATTTCTTCCTCGTAATCCTGTTTGGCCTGCTTGTCCGCTTTCGAGTCCGCGGATTTAAACGAGTCTGACACTGGGCTGCCTATCGGCGGGCTGCCCCAGCTCGGTCCTCTGCCGGAGCTCCTTCTCCACGGATAATACCTGTCGTGCCTCCACGTTGTGTTTCTCCACCACGGCCAAGGATCGTCGTATTTTTTATCTTTTGTTTCGTTTGACCCGTCCCAGTTGATGTCGTCCCCGCTTAACATGCGCCCGTAAAAATCATTTGCTGTCTGCGTATTTGCGGCATATGCGGTTAGGAGGGAAAGTTTTAAAAACATTGCAAACGTAAAAAATAAACAAAAATATTTCACGCTCTTCATTATGCTTACGCTCCTTCCGGCATCGAATCCAACAGGTTCTGTATGTCATTTTTCATTGAAGCATCGATTTTCAATTTATTTGCGCGCTGCAGATAATTTTTTGCTTCCTTATACATTTCTTGCTCATACTTAACCGAACCGAGGAAAAACAGCGAATGGGGATCCTTCGGGTCGATTATGCACGCCCGCAGCAAATAAAACTCCGCTTGCGAATATTCCCCGCGGATAAAACTCAAATAACCGGCGTTAAGCTGCGCCTCTTTATATCGCGGGTACAGCGAAGCCGCCTCTTTATATATCTCCAGCGCATCTTTTTGCTTCCCCGCCCTAAGCTGTGTTGAAGCGAGCGCCATAAAATAACGGACATCTTTAAATATTTCACACTTCTCCAATGCCCGTACGCTTTCTTTTTCATTTGAAAGCTGATTGTATGCCCTGTATTCCCGAAGGCGTATTTCGGTATTGTCGTCAAAATGGCCGCCTTCTTTTCTTATTTCGGTCAGCCTCGCCAGCGCTTCGTCCGCCTGCCCTTTTTCCAGCATGACGTCCACTTCGTTAAACGCCGCGATTGACTCAGCGCGGCCGCGTTCCACCGTCCCCGTAAACGCGGCTATGACAAAAACAACAAAACATAATGAAACAAAGTAGATTAACGCGACGCGCTTTTGATTTATTTTTTTTCTCAAGACAAAACGGATTATGACGGAAACAGCCCCGACCACGCACAGCATTACGCTTGCCGCTGCGGCGCTGTCAAACGCCAAAAAACCGAGTAAACCGCAAATCATGCTTATAACCGATACCGCCGCAATCATCGCTGCGCCTCCTTGTCCATATGCTTGTGCAGGTCTGCGATCGCTTTCCTGGCGTGGTAAGCCAGCCCGTAATGATCCAGCTTGTGTTCGGAATTCGGTATATACTCGATTACGGTCGTAAAAGCGTGGAGCGATTCCGGATAGCGTTCGAGCCGGTCATAGACATGCCCAAGCATAAACCACGAGCCCGGGTTGATCCGGTTTAAAGATACCGATTCCAAAAACGAGTCAAGAGCCGCCTCATGCTCACCCTGCTCAAAGAGTATCGCTCCCTTTATATAATGGAGGTTAGACCAATCACTCCCTATTTTTAACGCCGCTTCGATATGGCCTTCCGCTTCTTCGTATTTTTTCTCCTGCCACTTGACAAACGCCAGTATCATGTTATTGAGCAGCTTGTCATTCTCGAACAGCAGCTTGTCTTCATCCGAAAATACGTTAAACCTTTTTGAATAATTTGGGATCCTTTTGTCACCTACATACTCGCCGGATATCGCCTGCGCGTATGTGTAGAGCAGAGAGTCGCCCGCAATCAAGCACTCGTCTCTTTGCGCCGCTCCGGACAGCAGCAGGGCGTGTTTTAACGACTCCGTAAACTCTCCGTTAAATACGCGGGCAAGCATTGCAAACCCCAGCGCCTCCGGCATCGAACCTTCTTTGGCGTACATCGCTTCCGCCAGCTGCGCGCATTCCTCAAATTCATTTTTCCGGAAAAGCACGCTTATATACAACAGCCGCAGCGAAGGGTAGTCATATTTTTTTATAGTCTCCGCAAGATATTCTTTAGCCTCCGCAAGTCTTTGGCATTTCATCAAAGCGAGCGCTACCTCGTGTTTGTGCGCGGCCATGACATAGTCCGGCGCGTCGCGGTTTTGTTTTTCAAAAAGCTTGTCATAACGTACCGCCGCTTCCGCCGCTTCTTTATAAACATTGCCGGGTGACAGGTCGTTGACATACGAGGATCCCAACTGCATTGCCATCCATTGAAGGTAGACACTTTCGGGATGGCGCTCCGCTATTGTAACGGCGCTTTTTACCATATCGATTTCGAGCACCCCGCCGTTTGCGACCAAATCGCTGTATACCGTCACGCCTTTGCGGATGCTCAGCTCCTCGTCGAATTCCGCCAGTCGCTTAAGCATCTCCGCCGCCTGCCCGTCATCGAACGAGCTTCTTTTCACTACGTTTCCCGACCATATATCATTTAAAATCAAATAAAGCAGGATATCTTTGCGTCTTTCTATAGTTTCTTCGTCCAAACCGCCGGCTTTTCCGGATTCAATGAGCTTGTCTTCTTTATCCTGTATCATATCAAGATAGTGTATATAGAATTCGGCCGGGCAGTCCGCAGTTAAAAGCCATGAATAAAGATACCGTTCCTGTGTGTTGTTCGATTCCGTATAGATCAACTGCAGGGCCGTGTCATTGTACATGTCTCTCACGGCTCTCCAAACAGAGCCGCTTCCGGAAAGCACCACGTTCCAAGCGTCATATCTCGCGGCGGCGTATCTGTAACAGGCGGCGGCGCTCAAAAGGTCGCCTCCAATCAAATAAAGGTCGCCCTGCGTTATCATGTCGCCTACTTGGTGCATGACCATGTCGGACGGGTTTTTGGGCGCCGCCGCGATAACCGTAAAGACGCCGGTTGCGGCAAGCACCGCCGCGGAAGCAATGGCAGTTATTTTATTAACCGCACCGAAGCCCGTCCGCAGTGTTTCTTCTTTATCGTCTTTACTTACCGAAACGTTGTAAAAAAATATCGGTTGGAGCACGCACCACTGCAGTAAAACAGTGATCATCATTCCCGCCGTTTTCGCCGGAACCGACGCGTAAGTCCAAATGAAAAGCGGAGAAATGTGTTCAAGCGCCGCGGGGATCACAGTCAAAACAGCAAAAAAACCCGCCGACGCTACCAACAGTTTTTGAATGCCCTTTGCTTCTTTCTTTTCGGTTTTTAAAGCAAGCCGCATAAAAAAAGCAACGCCGAAGCCTTCGATCAACCCCGCCGCCAAAATGATCAACAATACCGCAAAGGGGCTGTTGGCCTGCCATCTTTCGAGATCGCCCGCCAAATACATTCCGGCTGTAAAAAATAAAAGCATGACCGCCAAAGCGCCGGCTCCGCCTTTTATAAATAGCCCCGCGCACGTCATGCAAAGATTTTTTGGTGAAAACCGCGTTTTTTTAACCTGCATAACTGCCGCGGATAAAAAGATCCAAGCGGCGGCCGCCCCTAAAACAAAAGTAAGGCAAGGGACGAACGGCGAAATCACATTATTGTTCTTTAACATAAAAAGGGCGTTTAACATCCACGGAACAATGCTGACGCATATCATCGCGCAGAAAACCAAACCGCCGCTTTTATGAAAATAAAAGTCAATAATTTTTTTTGCCGCTTCCGGCTCGCTTTCGATGGGCGCGCCGCAGCTCATGCAACTTTGATCGCCGCCGTCTAACGATGCGCCGCAATTTTTACACAGTATCTCCATAATTCATTTCAATCCTCCTGCTATGTCTTTTTATACGTATTCGATGATTAATTGCATAATTTAATTAATCATCGAATACATAAACGTTTACTTGAAACACGAAAAAAGCATATCGCGGAATTGATTGATTACTTTAATTGGAAAAAAATAAAAGACCGACAATCACCGGCCTTTATAATTTTTTCTTATGCGTTTGCGGTAAATATGTGTGCAGTTTTTCCAATATCTCGTCGAAATCCAAAGGCTTGCTTATGTGGTCGTTCATGCCCGCCATAAGGCACCGCTCGATATCTTCTTTAAAAACGTTGGCGGTAAGAGCCAGTATGGGTATGTTTTTTGCGTTAGGGACGTCGAGCTCCCTTATTTTTTTGGTGGCTTCCAAGCCGTCCATTTCGGGCATTTGCATGTCCATAAGTATCAAGTCGTATAAGTCGGGCTGCGCCGTGAACGTCTGCACGGCTTCCACCCCGTTTTCGACGGCGTCGATGGCAAGCATGGTCGGCTCGAGAAGCGTAAGGACAATTTCACGGTTAATTTCGACGTCTTCGGCCAGCAGAACACGGTATCCGTCAAATTGAAATTCCGAAACCGGATCGCAGGTTTCGGGTTCGTTTGCGGTTTGCTCGCGGAACGAGTTGTAGCAGGCATTGATACAGTTGACTATGTCGAAAAAGATAAACGGTTTGGGCATGTACATGGTCACGCCCGCGTCTTTAGCCGCCGCTTCACATTCTTCCCATTCCTGTTCAAGCATGACCAGCACTATCGGATAAACCGCGTCCCTTTGCCTGATGCGCCGGGCAAGCTCAATTCCGTCCATATCGGACAATTTCAAATCCAAAAAATAAATATGGTACAAACCGTTAACGCCGACCAGTTCGCATGCTTCGCCGCCGCTTGCCGCCGCGTCACAGGTCACGCCGAGCCGCTGCGCTATGTCACCGTAGTACATGCGTGTTTCCGGCGTGTTCGTGACGGCAAGCATGCGGACCGCAGCCGTTTCTATGCCGGGGATCGAAAGGCCGCCGTACTCTTGTTTGCCACGCTCGACTTGTATGTTGAAACAAAAAGACGCTCCTTGGCCGAGCTCGGACTCTATCCAAATGCTGCCGTTCATCATTTCGATGATCCGCTTAGATATGGCCAAACCGAGACCCGTCCCGCCGAACTTGCGCGACGTGCTGACGTCGGCCTGCGCAAACGGATTGAACAGATTTTTTTGCTGTTCGGCGCTTATGCCAATGCCCGTATCCTTGATTTCAAACTGTATGGTGCATAAATTATCGGTTTCGGCCAAAAGGCGGGCGGTCAAGTATATCGAGCCGTGCTCCGGCGTAAATTTAACAGCGTTAGAAAGCAGGTTTAGGATGATCTGCGTGAGCTGCTGATCGTCCCCGACAAGCGAATACGGGATGTTGCTGTTAAACCGCACGATAAAGTTTTGAAATTTTTCGTTCGCGCGGAAACGGATGACGCTGATCACTTTGCTTAGCACTTTGCCGAAAACAAATTCTACGGGCGTAAGGTCAAACTTGTTGGCCTCGATTTTTGACATGTCAAGCACATCGTTTATGACGCGGAGCAAATGCGAAGATGCGATGTCGATTTCATGCAGGCATCGGTTTATCTTTTCTATGTCGTTCGCGGACTTTCCGATCGAAACCATTCCGATTATCGCGTTTAAGGGCGTCCGCATCTCGTGGCTCATGTTCGATAAAAAACTAGTCTTGGCGACGCTGGCACGTTCGGCGTCGTCTTTTGCGTTGGAAAGTTCGGTGATGTTTTTCATGACGACAACGACCCCTTGGCATTTGTTGCTGCCGTCGACCGCCGGCGACAAAGAGGTTTGGTATACCGCAGCGGCGCCGTTTACGGTCAGAAGCTTGTCTTCGAAGTCCGACTGCCGCCCGCTGTTTATAACGTCGAGGCAGCGGACGTACATTGCGGAAATCCAGTCTTCCTGCATTACGCCCGCAAAAAGTTTTTCAAAGGGTATGTCGATCATTTCACGCATGTCGTTTTGCCCGAGAAACGCGACCGCCTTGTCGCTTCCGAGCACAAACAGCATCGCGCAGTCGAACATCAAAGCAATGTCCGGCATGTTTTGCAGCAGCAGCCTGTTGTAGAAGTTCGAGAGCTCTCTCGCGGCTTCGTTTGCGTCGCGCAATCGTTCGGTCTGTTCGTGCATAATCGAAAGAGCCCGATAATCGCGTTCGAGCTTCCTTACCTGCCTCAGCAGCAATATATTTTCTTTTTCAAAATCCTTTGGGGACGTTTCTTCGGATAACATAATATGTTTACCCCTGCCGCGTCATATGAGCTTTATATCATGCAAAAAGTAATTGAGCAGTTGTGGAACCGGTTTACTACGATGCCGTCTTTATAACGGGTCGGACAAATTTCGCCGAGGCAGTAAGCTCCTGCCAGTGTGAGGCCGTCGGGACGCATTTCCGTCAAAACATGCCCTTCGGCGTTGGAATCCGAGCCGAGTATCATGGCCCGGCCGCAGCACGACATGCAGAACAGCGCCGAATATTCGTAGCCGGGATATTCTGCGGACTCTTTTAATATGGCGTCCATTGATTCGCGGCAGGCGGCTTTGATGTCGTTTTTATTTATTAAGCAGATATTTGCAATCGTGCCGACCGGCACGTCGCCGAAGAACGTTCCCGAACCGTCCTCGTGATTTAAACCTGCTATATGCCGCATGAGCGGCACCTCGTCGCTTACGTCGCCGTGCGTGAGCATCATCGGGTATGCCGTGAAAGCCAGCACCGGATCCGGCACGTCCGTCTTAAGACCGAAATTTTCTAAATATTGAATAAACGTTTCGTCGCCCACCTTGCGCACATGATTGCCTTCCGCGTCCGAAACACGGCGGATGCGCTCGGCAAAGCGCGACGTTACATGCTTGATTGAAAATATCGGTTTAATGTTCCCCCATACGCCCGCCAAAATCAACGAGTCCCTGTATTCCTTTCCCGAAAGAAAAACCCGCGCGCGCGTAAAATCATAATCGTCCGAAGCAACGCCGCCTATTACCGGGATGCCGCTGCCCGCCTCGGAAATCATATCCGGATAAACGTCCCCCGAAAACGGCATACCGTTCGGGCAAAAAGCAAACACGAGACCGTTTGCCGCTCCGGGATTTTCCGGCGAAACGGACTTGGCCGTTTCGACTATCTTCTCCTTATAATCGTTTACCGCGAGTGATTGCGATGCTGCCGTAAAAAAATCGCAGTCGTCCGCAGTCAAAACGGTAAAAACCGCCGCCGCTTCATGGAAGCCGTCCTTATCGAGGATCCCAAGCGTAGTCATGCCCGCAACTTCGATCCCGAGCAGACTGTGCAGCTCCTCCGTGACCGCGGCGCCGTCCATGTCGGCGTCGCACAGCAAAATACCGATCGAGTTTTTCAACAGAACATGCTTTCCGCCGATTGATTCGGCCAGCTGACTGGCCGCCTTTTCCGCATTGTCAAGCTCCGCAGTAAACGCAGTAAAGCTCTTCATAGCCAAACGCCCCTTAAATTTTCAGATTGTGATGGAGATTTTTCACGCAGATAATTTTTCGCGCAGATTTTTTTCTATGGATTTTTCTCCCGCAAAAGTTTTTTCTGCAGAAGGTTTTTCATGTAGAAGGTACATCATTGGTAAAAAATCGTAAAGTATTAAATTATTTGGTTTTATTATTTTTAATTATAAAATTTTTTTGTTTGCAACGCAAAAGGCAAAAAATTTAACGCGGTTTGCAATGCGCACGGTTACATCAAATAAAAAAATCCGGCTCGTAAAAACGCCGGAACTTTTTTGTGTCATTCGATTTATAACCGGCGCGTAAACCAAAGATTGCGAGCGGAATTATTTTAAATTAACAGCCGTTCTTTTTATTGAAGCAATATTTTCTTTCGAAAATTAATGTGATCGTTGAGGGAACAAATTCGTGACGGAAGGAATGTACTTTAATTTCGACGAAATATCTTCTTTTTGAAAATGTATGTGATAAACGAATTGATAGGTGGGTTCATACTTATTAACTTGATGCAAAATAAAAAAACGGTTGACGAATTCGTCAGCGATTTAAAATACGATATGGAAGGTGACCAAAGCGAAGGGTCTTGAAAAAAAGATTCTTCGTTTCGCTCAGAATGACAGAATAGGATTTTCAAACAGAGTGTGCGAAAATGTCTTTCCGAGGGAGCGAAGCGACCGAAGAATTCATATAAGTCTTGATTCTTCGCTTCGCTCAGAATGACAGAATAGGATTTTCAAACAGAGTGTGCGAAAATGTCTTTCTGAGGGAGCGAAGCGACCGAAGAATTCATACAAGTCATGATTCTTCGCTTTGCTCAGAATGACAGAATAGGATTTTCAAACAAATTGTGCGAAAATGTCATTCTGAGGGAGCGAAGCGACCGTAGAATCCATACAAGTCATGATTCTTCGCTTCGCTCAGAATGACACGGCAAATGTTATCGTTTATCGGTATAACATCAACGGAACGGGAGCGTTCTTTTGTAAATAATTAAGAAAGCAAAGGCAGCGTATTGTCTGACGCTAAACAATCGGTATGAAACTGCTTCCGAGTACATAAAAATATTTTTCGAGCAATTTTCAAGCCGAAAACAAACATCCCGCAAACACTTTGTTTGCGGGATGTTTTTGCTTTTGATAAAAACGACAACGGCTGCGTTTGCCGTTTGCTTAATTTCACAATTTTTTTTCGGCTGCCTCGCGCTTGTACTCAAGTATTTCGCCGGGCTGGCAGTCCAGCGCGTCGCATATGGCGTCGAGGGTGGAAAAGCGGATCGCGCTTATTTTGCCCGTTTTTATTTTCGATAGATTGACGTTGGCGATCCCAACCTTTTCCGCAAGCTCGTTTAAAGAAATTTTTCTGTCCGCCATCATGCGGTCAAGCCTCAAAATGATAGCCATCTTATTTATCACCCGCGCCTTTTAATATAAATATATTTTCCATTAACGGCCCCCCCCTTTAAAGCGTCTCGTCGGATTCTTTTTGCAATTGTTTTCCGTAGTCGAATACCCTTGCGAAGAACCCGAAGATGAAGCTCATCAGCAAATAAAGCAGCGCTGACGAACTTAACCAGTAAAAATTATCCGTGGTAAACATTCTTACAAGGTCAATTACGAACAAAACACATGCCATCAATAATGCGGATAGAGCTATGGTCTTTAACAGCCGGGTGCTTTTTTCCGTGAAAGGCGCGGTATTTTTTTTGATTTCATAAAAAAATTTTGCGGCGATGCACGACATCGTTCCGGCAAACAATGTGTTCAACAGACCCGGTACAGACGTAACGAAATAAAATTCGGAAGTTTTGTGGACGCTCAACGACGATAAAGCCGTCGAAATGAGATACACCAGCCATACCGCCGCCAACGCGGCAAAAAAACAACTTGCCGCGACCGTAATGACAAACGCCTTGCCGCTTTCCTTTATTATTTTTTTTTGAACCTTTGTTAGTTCCATAAAATTTTCTCCCCTTGTTTTGATGAAAAGATTTTAACAAGGTTATTTATGTTTGTCAAATATTATTTCACGTTTATCGTTGTTTTATTTATTTTATTCGTGCTTTATAGTTTTTAATACAAATATGAGAGCGTGAAAAAAAATTTGACCTTTATTCTTTTGTAAAAATAAAATTCAAAATAAAAAAACATCCCGCAAACAATTTGTATGCGGGATGTAAACGTTTTTATGCAAAATGACAGCGGAAATTTTATTTGCGGCGGGAGAAAAATCCTGTGTGCGATTGTCCCTACCTGTCGTACCATTCGGCCTGCGTTGTGTACAGCCTTGCGTATTCGCCGCTGTTTGCAAGCAGCGTTTCGTGGGCGCCGTCTTCGACTATTTCGCCGTCTTTAAACACCACCACTCGGTCCGCAAGTGACGCGACGCTTATGCGGTGCGTGACCATTATCACGGTTTTGCCCTCGCTTAAGGCGATGTATTGCTTGAAAACTTCGGCTTCCGCAAGGGGGTCGAGGTTGCTTGTGGGTTCGTCAAGCACCATGAAGCTTCGGCCGCGGTAGCAGGCGCGGGCGATGGCGAGCTTTTGCCATTGGCCGCCGGATAGATCCGTGCCGCCGATGTCTTTGCCAAGCAGTTCTTCTTTGTCCGCGCCCTCGAAGCCCGAAAAATTTAAAGCGGCGTCTATTTCGTCTTCGCTGCGGACGCGTTCCACGTCGCCCAAAAAAACATTGTCCGCAATGGTGAATGTATTAAAACGCGCCGGCTCTTGAAACACGCAGGAGAGGGAGGCGTATTTTTTTGCGTCGTCCGTTTCGGCCACACTGTTTGTTAAAATTTTTCCGGCGGAGGGCTGCAGCATCCCGGTCAGCAGTTTGACAAAAGTGGTCTTGCCCGCGCCGTTTTCGCCCACGAAAGCTACCTTTTCGCCGCGGCTTATTTTGAAATTTACGTTTTTATTGCGGTATTCGTCGGTAAGCGGGTAGCGGTACGAAACATTTACCGCTTCGAGCGTTTCGATCTCGCGGCTTAAAAACTCCGAAGGAGTTTCACCCTTCACCGGAATACATTGCGGCGCGTGAACGGAAGCCGTACCGCCTGTTTTGCTTTTGCCGGATTTATTTTTGCTTATTATTTCGCTTTCCGAATTATTTTCGCCGCCGGAGCCTGCCGCTTCCTGCACTTGCAGATCAATCAGCTCAAAAAACTGCGCGGACTCGTGCTTTTTTGAAACGAAATTCGCCATGGACGAAAACAGCCATGACGTGTTACCCATCAGTGTGTTGATAAGAGCCAGCGCCGCGCCCAGCGCGCCGACGCTTATATCGCCCCGGGCAAGAAGGATAATGGCGAACACGTTCGCGGCGGCGGTTGCCACATTTGAAACTGTTCCGCTCACGCTGCCGAGGACGAACACGTTCGTTTGGTTCTTTTTTTCTTTTACCACATAGTCGTCGGCAAGCGCCTTCCACTTCGCAAAAAAGAAATCGAAAAGGTTTAGCGCCTTAACCTCCTTCGCCGAGCCGCCCATCAACACCCCTTGGTAATAGCCCGCCTCCCGCAGCACCCTGTCGTTGTCGCGGGTGAACTTGAAAATCATTTTGTTGCCCGCGTAGGTGGTGTACAGCGTCGGCAGGGGCGCCGCCAAAACAATCAGGCAAAGCAGCGGATGGAACAGGTACAGCGAAGCCGCCACCATAACAACGGAAACGGCCTGCGCAATAATAACGTAGCCTTCGATCATCACGCCGCGCTGCAGCGAGCTCCATTCGCCGCCCATCGAGTTGAAGCTGCGGTTAATAATGTCGTTGATCTTGGGCACTTCCATATAGTCCGGGTACAGCTTGGAAATTTTTTTTAGCAGCCGCGTTTGGAATTTTTCCTGCAGGCGGTGGTCCTGCACCTTGCTTAGGCGCTCGATGTCTTCGCCGCCGTACAGATAGCGGTTGATCGTGCCGCTTAAAAAATTTATAAACCAATATAGCAACGCAAGCCCGACTAAGGAAACGATCTGAGCCGTTTGCAACTCGACGTCCGTGCCGAAAATTTTCGAAGAATCCGCAGCGTCTATGTAACGCCCCCAAACAAAAGCCGTCACCGGCTGCAGCAGGCTGAGCAAAATGGCCAAACCCAAAAATATGCCGCACATGGCCTTTGCGGAGTTGAACACATATTTAAACAGCCGCGTTATATATGAAAGCCTGGCGGGGTTTTCTTTTAAGATGTCGCGCTCGAAGGCGGCGGTTGCGTCGTCATGTTTTATTTCGAAGGCGGGCTTTTTTTCTTCGGCCTGTTTTTTATTTTTTTTAGGCATTGGCTTCCGCCTCCTTGCTCAAAAACTCCTGTGGAGTTCCTTCCTTGCACAGGAACTCCTGTGGAGTTCCTTCCTTGCCCTCCGCTATGTACCACTGCTTTTGGGCGTTGAACATTTCAGCGTAAATGCCGCCCGTTTCCATCAAACCGTCGTGCGTCCCTTCTTCGGCAATTTTTCCGTCGCTTATCACAAAAATTTTGTCCGTTATCATTGTGGAGCCCAGTCGGTGGGTAATAAACAGCGCCGTCTTGTTTTCCGTCATGCCCGCGAACTCGTTATACAGCGCGGCCTCCGCCATGGGGTCAAGCTGGCTAGTAGGCTCGTCAAGCAGCAGCACGGGCTTGTCGCCCATAAACGCCCGCGCTATTGCTATCCGCTGCCACTGCCCGCCGGAGACGTCAACCCCGCCTTCAAAATCTCTGCCCAACAGCGTGGCGTAGCCGTTTTCAAATTGCTTAGCAAATTCGTCGGCCTTGCCTTTTTTTGCCGCCGCAATTATTTTTTCTTCGTCGCTTATTTCGTCAATGTTGCCCACGCCGATGTTTTCCGCAAGCGTGATGCTGTAGCGCGGAAAATCTTGAAACACCGGCCCGAAAATTTTTGCGCGCACGCTTAACGGATATTCGTTTAAATTTTTGCCGCCCACCAAAATTTCGCCTGAGTTTGGCGTAAACAAGCCAAGCAGCAGCTTGACCATGGTGGACTTGCCCTCGCCGTTTTCGCCCACTACGGAGGCTTTCATTCCGTCTTCCACTTTAAATGAAAGCCCCTTCAACACATATTTGTCCGTGCCTATGCCGGCCGTTTCAGCTTCGGAATCATGCGTTTGCAACTGCTCGCCCGTATGTCCGGGGTATTTGAACCACACGTCTTTAAATTCTACAGAAAAATTTTTTGGCATCCCGCTTGCTGCCCCTTCCGCTTCGTCCGAAAGGTTAAAAAATTTGTCGTAATAATCGTAAAACTTTATGTGCCAGCCGCTTGCCCGAAATAGAATCGTAGAGCCGCCTAACGACATATACGCCTGATTGAAAACAACCATTGACATGGCAATAAGCGTGCCGATGCTCATGGGGCCGGTTAAAAATAAGTACAGAAGCAACAACACGTTTGCAACGGGGGCAATCTTCGTGATGTTGTAACCCAGCAGGTTCCGTTTGAGGTGCTTGAAGTAAAAGCCCTCGTATTCTTTGTTGCGGGCGTTTAACCTTTTTACATATGTTTCCCGCAGCCAACCGGCGTTGCCGAAGGCCTTCATTTCTTTAGCGAAATCTCTGCTGCGCAAACACCAGCCCAGTATGTTGTAACGCCTCTCTTTGTTCCAATAATGCTCAAGCTCGTCGTAGATGTTTAAGTTTTTTTTGCTTACGAACACAACTTGCAAAATGAACGGCGCAAGCACCGTAAGCACTAACCACCATTCGATGCGCGCCAAATGATAGATGATACCCGCGCTTGCCACGATGGACGAAAGCGTCCAAGCTACGTACATGGGCCACAGGTGCCGCGCCGAGTTTTCCGCGCGGTTGTACGCCTTGTCGATTATTTCCATTGACTGCTCGCTTTCGAAATGCTCGTACTTCATGGTCTTCAGCTTTTGAAGCATCCGCCCCTTGTACGCCGTGCGCAGCACCAAAAGCGAACGGGGCTGGACGTAATTGAACACGAACAGATCGTAAATTATGTTGGGCAGCAGCGCCACCGCCACGAACAGCACAAGGTACACCGTGTAGTCTTCGAAGCGCATGGTTCCCGCCGCCACCGCAAGCCCGCCGTCGAAAACGTTTTGGTTGACGTACACACCTATTGGCGTGAGCAGCCCCGTGACTACCGCGCAAATGAAGGTTAGCACCACCATTACGGGGGCTTCCTTGAAGATGATGGACAGCAGGTCTTTGTAGGCCGTGAAAATTCTTTTCATTTTGATTGTCCTTTCGGGGTTAAAAATATTCCGCAAAAACGGGCTGGTCGGAATTATATGCGAACCCCGCGCATTTAATTCCTGCTCGCCCAAGCGTCCCGGGCTGGCCCGTCCTTGCAATTTAAATCTTTATTTTCCGAACCATAATCAAACTGTGTACAATCCCCAGCCCTATTTCATATTCGATAATTTTTTCAAACTCGCCGCCGTACTTTTTTATGGCGGCTTTTGCTTCGTTCAATTCGTCCAAAATTCTTTGCCCCTTCATGGCAACCATCATGCCGCCCGGCGCAGTCAGCGGCAGCATGAAAGCGGCAAGCTTGTTCAATTTCGCAACAGCCCTTGACACGCTCATGTCGTAAGCATGACCGTTCTTTACATGGTCTTCGGCTCGGGCGCAAACGCAGTCGACATTGGCAAGCCCGAGCAGCGCGGCCGCTTCCCGCACGAAATTAATTTTTTTGCCCGTAGAATCAAGCAGAGTTACATGCACGTCGGGCCGCGTTATTGCAAGCGGAATGCCCGGCAGCCCCGCGCCCGTGCCTACGTCAATCACCCTCGCGCTCTTTTGGGGCAGCGCAAACAAGGCCAAGCTGTCCGTAAAATGCTTGGCCGTAAAATCCGGTTCGGACGTGACCGATGTAAGATTCATTACTTTGTTGCGTTCAAGCAAAAAATTTTTATACGCCGCAAATTTTTCGGCGTGTTTTAAAAGAAGCTCATCACTCATTGTGCATACCCAAAAATATTTCGCGCGCCCATCCGGCCCATTCGTCTTTAACGCCGATGTCGTTTAACGACGGGTAGTCTTTGGCAATAAAACCTCCGCCTTGATGGAACGCTTTTATCATGCGGCGCGCTTCGGCTTGGATTAACTCCTTGTCGCCGGTGGGCAAATCCTTTTGTATATCGACGGGCGACCACAGGGTCGCCTTTCCTTTTATTCGGCGCGACAGGCTTTCAAAATCGTACAGCATCGGCTGGTCGAACTGGAACACGTCAATTCCCGCGCCGATAAAATCGTCCGCGATGCCGTCGACGCATCCGCAGGAGTGAAGCAGCAGCTTCATCCCGCTTTCGTGAAGCGC
>Ga0123353_10005526_pt1 | contig 16612 bp, 7 predicted proteins | sample TergutLab28metaG_3_FD_92763 | JGI IMG/M metagenome (GOLD analysis project Ga0123353, IMG submission 92763) | Labiotermes labralis P3 segment gut microbial communities from Petit-Saut dam, French Guiana - Lab288 P3 | ecosystem: Host-associated > Arthropoda: Insects > Digestive system > Gut ...
GGGGCGGAAGCCTGAAATCCAGCAACTAGAATCTGTGTGTGGCAGTGTTATTTCTGTTATTGTCGGTTTGTAATTAACCCTTTAAAGCACTGTAAGCTATATATTCCACCTGCTATAATATTTTAGAAACTGAAAGCGGCCATTGTATTCCTGTGATTGTTATGAGAGTGGTTGTTTGCGGAAACAGTATTAACCAACTGATGTTTTGTAATTGAGCAGCTACTTTCTGAGACTTTGGTATTAACCGGTTGGCCTATAACTTGGAAGCACTCTGCGTTCTGAGATATCTTTCTGAATACTCTAGATAGGCTTCGCGTTTGAAGTGGTTAGTCCTAAGCATTGTTTTCTATGACACGTCCATTGAAAATGTCAATCATTGTGAAGCTGCGGAACCTTGTAGTTTGGTAGAGTGGTACCAGAATTGCCGAAGAACATGTATCCATCTGCTGGATAGAATATCTACACCGATGATGGATCTGCAACCATTGTAACGTTCTTTTTTACTTTTAAACATGTTTTTAAGATTTTATGTTTTGTTGACCGTGGATCTCTGTATAATCTTGTAAATAAGAACCAGCTTGGTGCACAGTTTATTTTTGGTATATTTATCAATCTCTGCATGTTTCGGGCGACTAGGGGCCCATCATTAGGAGAAGCAACTGTGTTTATGCGACACTTGGTACCTGTTATTGTGTGTGGATGACAGTCTGAAATGCGGGGTGCATGTAGAGAGATTGATAAATATACTAAGAATAAATTGTGCACCAAGTTGGTTTTATTTAAAATATTTTTAAGAATATTTTAAGTAAGTAAGCAATAAAAGTTGATAATTGTATGACTTAATGTAGTTCACTACCTGAAGAGAACTGGAGAACTCAACGACACTGACGGAATAGGAGATGTGACAGGCGCCCATTTAGGATGCGCGGTGTACCCCACTTTGTGTTGAGGGCTGGTCTTACAATTTTTTTGTTAAATATTGTATTCGCTTTATTTCGGATTTTGTGGATAAAGTTAATATTTTTTTATCGCGCTATTGCCTATCCTCATTAAATGCGACCGTACTTTACTGGGGTTTGATTTAAAAAATTGTAGAAAAGAGATCGCTTGGAAAACGCAGGCATGTGTAGAGGGGTAATATTAAAATGTTTCTTAACGAAACAGGCGGGGTGTTTGTGGGTTGGGTTCATTTGGCTCAGGGCAGTGACGATTGGCGGGCTGGTGCGAACTCAGGGTATTATAAGTTGCGGGTGCCCCATTGACTGGGCGAGGAACCATAAGTTTCTCAAGAAGGACCCTGCTCCATGTAGTTAGTTGTCACGGTTTTAATATTACCAACTTTAGGTCAGTCTGTCAAAGCCCAAGCTGATATATATGTGGTGGTATTGTCAGAATTTTTCTCTAAAAGGCCTTTTTGACATTTTTGACAGCAAAATGTGCGATAACTTTGTGTGTGTGTGTGTGTGGTAGGGGGAGGGGAGGTGGGCGTGTGTTAAGAGACTTTAACGAGGTAAGTAGCCACAGCAAGCCCTCAGCTACGTGTGTCTCAAATACATAATTTTGGACCCTGTGTTTCCTTGCAGAAGTGTAAATTCGATAAAATTAACATTGCGAAAGCTGCATGACTAAATAGCCCAAATAGCACTAAGTAAGAAGAGTATAATTTGTTCTGAAATAACTTCTAACTTATGTTTCGTAGCGTTCAGATACATGAACTAACTCCATGGAGCAGAGTCCTTCCAGAGAAGCTGACAGGTTCTCAGCTTGTCAAGAAATTCCCCGCGTTTTATGGAACGCTAAGGTTCATTATCGTATTCACAAGAGCTCACCACCCGTCCCTATTCTGAGCCTGATTAATCCAGTCCATGCCCCTCCATCCCACTTCCTGAAGATCCATTTTAATATTATTCTTATACATTATGTCAGTATAATTACATCGTTGAAATTATCTAAATATAGTTGTATCGTGCATTTGCATTATCTCAGTGTATTTGTATCGTCAAATAAATTATCTCAGCATATTTGTATTGCGAAACGGCATTACCGCAGTATATTTCTGTTCTCACTAGAAGGACTGAATGATTCTGATGTGCTCCGAAAGTCTGTCGTCATTAAAATTGCGTCATTGCAGTGTGTGTGTGTGTGTGGCGAATGTATGTTTGGACAGCTGACGAACAGTTCGTTTCAGTTAGAGGTGTTTGTTAAACACTTCTGCCTGATTGTGAAGGTTATTCCAGGCGGGAACTTTGGTGACATACTTCGTTCTTATCGTTGAAGCAGTTGTGAAAAATAGAATCATAATTCATCAGAGTTGCTGGTTGGATTCGTTTTTAAATTATTGTTCCGTAAGTGAAGAGCAATTAAAAATGGATATCGTTTGTAAATTAATTTCATTGGCCGTGCTGCATTCTTGATTTTCGGACTTGATGGCATGTTCTCGCTAACCAGTGTAGCAAAAGCCAAAAGATTTTAGTGTTTACAGTCACGCAGTCCTATTTGTAAGTTTCATTTTATTTATTCTTCACATTGTGGTCTTATGGATTATGGGTCCGTATGGTATGGAAGGTAGTTACTATTGTTTCGAGTAACGTAGTGTGTCCAACTTCAGGGTCCACGTCATAATCCAGAGAACCACAGCATGAATCGTCACTACGCAGTAGTCTCAGACACTCATATTTCTTCACCTTGTTGAGTTGTGATATTCAAATCTTGCTTCTTTATGCCTGTTAATTTGTCTGTAAGGTTTTTAATGTATGTCAGCTGCTATGACAGAGCAAACGCGATCATTGCAGTGTGAGATCTCAGGATAGCTTGAAGGAAGTCCATAGTTATCCTCTCTCCTTCAAGATGAAGGCTGGTGTGGACGTCTTGAGTAAGGACTTCACTGATTCATACATTCCTTCCGGCCCGACATGCATGATCGCCGTCACAATTATCGTGACATAGAACAGTGGTTTTACGTTGGTACGAAGGCCTGGATCCAAGACTCACGCCTCACTTGGTGAACTGCAAGTAGAGGTGTGTATTTGGCCTTACCCCTAAATCCTTGTCAGTCTTGATTCGTTATTTGTAGATTGTAATTAGAATGAGGTCTGCGTAATGTGTGATTTCTTCTGGTGACACCTTAATTGTATAGAATTTCTCGTCAGTTCTAAGCGTTGCAGCTCTGACTTTTGTTGAGAAAAGAAGTAAATTTAGGTGTTTAAGGAGAAAGGTTACCGTATCGTCTGGGAGAAAGTGACTGCACTTTACAAAAAAAGCTGCAGACGCACTCCATTAACTTGGTGCATTTAAGGTTTCCAAAGGCTCGTACCCTCGAAGGTTTAGCGTTTTATAATCAGGTTTTGCCTGTTCATGCATTTGCAATACAGTATTTATTAAGCACCAACAAATCCACATATAAGTAAATACATAAAGGTGAAGGTCAAGTTCACCGTACTACAGGCCATGAAGACCCAGAGTGGGAGTAGAGGTATAGCTGTACTCTTTATTTGACATCGGCGCTAGGTGGGGTAGGTGGTCAACGCCACGCCCCGACCGCTTTACGCCCGGGGAAGAGACCCGGCACACGTTGTGTAGTAGGCTGGCCGTTCCCCGGGGCGGAAAATCTGGCTCCTACCGGAATTCATTCACCAGACTGTCCAGCCCTTAGCGAGTCGATGTACCGACTACTCTATCGGGCCCACATCAGGTAAATGTATGTAGGATTACTTATTATTTTATATCATACATTCGCCATCATGTTTCCATTCTAACTGAACCATCATCCCGGCGAAAAGTCTCAAGGGCAGGGAGACCGCATTTCCCCTGCATAGATATCTACATTTGCCTGATAAGTTTTTTTTTCTGGTGTAGCCCCGTGTGTAGTTTAGCCTACATTTTAAAATTAACGTTTTCCATAACTTACGCGCTTATTTCCATTCAGAGGTAGAATAATTGCCTTTATTCGTCGCTGCGTAAACCCCGTACACTTTTCCAGTTTTCATAATATCCCCTCCACCGCTAAGGGACCCCTAAAATGGTCTTTGAAGGAAAATCAAAAGAGCATACTTTTGCGTATTTGATTTTCAGCTGTTTCTGCTGTTTTGGTGAAAGCTGTTTCCCAACTTTGGGTGTGTTTCTTTTCATCAGTTTCGCCTGTCACGTTAGTACATATTCATTGAGTTAGCAACTTTTGGAACAATGTCTGTAGTTTCGTGATAACTACATATCCACCGGTTACATTTTGCTCACTCGTGTATATTAACTATTATGCTTGCGTATGGGTACTTTGAAGGCTTCTATGCTGAGTAGCAGGCTGACACATCACTGACACAAGAAACTTGCACCCCAGGCAAAACTAGGGTAACCCTTGCAAATTATGTTTCTCTTGATACTGTAATTTTTATGCTCGCCTTTTGTTTTATTTGTATGTGCTGTATAGGTTTTATTATTAAGTGACAATCATCAATTAAGATGTCCTTAATTGATTAATGGGTCACATTCTACTTACTGCTGCATATTTGTTAGTTTAGCAAGTCTTTTGTGGGCCGAATTAGTTACCAGAGCTGAGGACATTTTCATATCTCAGTAATACTTGTGTGTTTCCCTTCCAGTTAAGAGAACCTTCAATTTAGAGTACATTTTGGTGCCATATAGGGTGGTTACTTCGTTATTACATCGCCTGCTGTTGTAATAGCCGATTTTGCGTCTCATTACAGGACTCTGGAGCCGGGGCGCCTGTTGATGAAGAAGACGGCGCCAGAAATTCAAGAAGGTAAGGTGCAAGAAGTTCGTATTTCCATCGCATTGGTGTGCCATCTTAGATACGCTTAATACATTCTTCCCTATTACGGAAGATCTACAAAGAATAGCAATCAGGACAATAACGCAAATCTTTGAAGTATTTAGAGAGTTAGAAAACAGCACTCGTGTTAATACAAATCGAAGGGTGGGAGACCCCAGGGATGGACAACGAAAGTATGGAAGGAAGAACTGTAGTCCCTGTGACCGGTAGAGGCAAGAACTGACTTTTGGGATATGGCGCTGCTAAGTTAGGCGGAAGAACTGTAGTCTCTGTGACAGGTAGAGGCGAGAACTGACTTTTGGGATATGGCGCTGGTAAGTTAGGCGGAAGAACTGTATTCCCTGTGACCGGTAGAGGCGAGAACTGACTTTTTGGATATGACGCTGCCAAGTTAGGCGGAAGTGTACCGGCGTTCCACAGGAACCTGTTATCTCCGTTATTGATAGCGGGGTGGCAGGTGTCTGAGACGTCGATACACTTCTGCCGCGCCACTGAAACGTCGGTAGACGTGTACCAGACTACACAGCGCCACGTCCAGGAAGGCGGCAGTTCTTACAGTCACTTCTGTGCTTAATTCGTGACGTGATGACGTAGAGCAGACTCAAGTTCTTCGTAACGTTTAGGCGTCTGCCTTTTCGGAGCAAGAGTCGCGTAATTTTGCGTGGTATTTGTATTCGAATACGTGGCATAGAGACACCTTAAATGTACTTTTCTGGCAGTGATGTCTGCTGTTTTTTTTCTGCGATAGAACGACTGTCTGAGTAGGCCTGTAGTACTTTATCGGTTGTGAGAAATGGGTATTGCGTTTATAAAGACTTGTGTTGGGGCGGTTGTGAACATCTTTTTACTGGAGAAACTCTATACTATCAAATACAACGGTGCATCCCTTTTTAGGCGCATTCGTAGAATTTGGAAAGGCGACTGTTAACTTCGTCATGTGTCCTAGTAATTGACCAACTTAATGCACAAATTCGTGTTTTATAATAAGTTTATTAAATGCCTCTACATGTTTCGATCACTATGTGCTCATCATCAGGAGGTCAAAATTGTATTATACAGCATCTGGTATCATCATAGGTGGCCGTCCCATGCACAGGTTCATGTGTGTCTGTCCGTCCGCATGGAACGACTGGGCGTCCTATGAACGGATTTTCATGAAATTTGATATTTGAATATTTTTCGAAAATCTGTCTAAAGAATTCAAGTTTCGTTGAAATCTGACAAGTATAACGGGTACTTTACGTAAAGGGAGACCTATGTATATTTATAGTATCTCGCTGAATTTTTCCTAGAGTGGGAAGATGTTTCGGACATGTATAGAACATTAAAACACATTTTATATTCAATCACCTCTTTCTCGAAAACCGTGCCTTTTGTGAGATAAGTGGAAAAATACTGTAGAGCCGGGCAGGCCATAGATGACAAATTTTCGCTTTCGCATTGCATGCTGGGTAACTAAGGCCATACACACTCGGAATATGAAATACTTTTTGCTTTTCCATTGCAACATTGTTTACGCGAACGCGGCTCAAAGATACGTTATACGTACCTTGTCGGTCTTGTTTTAACTGGATTTATGGAACAGGAATCTGAAGCCACTTGAGGGCCGCTGATGACTGTACAAGTCTATGTACCCCACACGTCATGCAGTCACGCTGCGGCTGGTGGTGTTAATAGAGAAGAGGGTACTGACGTGTGTGTTTGGAAGAAATCAGTCTCACCCCATTGCGGTTACATACAGACGTGCGTTTTACACATGTCATGTATTAGCCGGTGGTGAAAGTAGCAGAAGTACACGGCGTAAAAGCATTGTTGAAGGTAAATATTGCAGAAATATCCTTTTTTAACTGTTATAAAAAAAATTTTGGTAATTATTTAGAGATGGCTTCATTAGGTATAACGTTTTACGTGAGAATTTTTTTTTAGCCCGTTAGAGTAGTATCTTTGAAAGCATGGAAAGCGGAGTTTGCGGACACTAGGTCTAAAATTTTGAACAGCTTCGCTGCAGCAGTTTCCGAACAGAAAACTCCCAGAGTTCAGTCAACCTTACGTCAGTGATTTTGACATATGCAGTGACATTTTTGCGGGTATGGACCGTGCATTATGGTGGAAGAGTCGGACACTTTTCCCTTCGAGTTGGGGCCAACCCTCACGGCACCGCTGTTTAAATAAGCCACCCAATGTGAAGTGCCCGTTATTCGTGTCAGATTTTAATGGAACTTGAATTTTCTGGGCAGAATTTTAAAAAATATTCAAATATCGAATATGAAGAGCATTCATCCACTTGGAGCCATGTTGCTTCATGACGACAGACAGACGTAACGAATCTAAAAGTGGCTTTTCACAATTTTACGGAAGCTCCTAAAAACTTCTTCCATTGGCACTCCAGCCCACTGTGGGCTTTGGCCTGTCGAACAGTGTCCTTCCATTTTTTTCTATCTGCCACCAACTCTCTCCATCTTCTCACTCCCAGCACTTGAAGATCTCTTTCTACTTCCTCCTCCTAAAATCTAGCTACATTTGTTTTCCTTACCATGAATGTCAAGCTGTGTCAGTTACAAGTGGAAATATATGTCTTCAGGGATGTCGTGTCGTGTAATTTGACAGTGTGTGTGAGAATTTCGGAGGAACCTCTTTGCTGTGTTCTATATTGTGAAGTGGTTCAGTCTGGTAGAGACTTATCGGTGCCTTGGAAAAACCTCCTGCCTTAATTGAGAGGTTAGTGTCCTGTACCCGCAGTGTTCATAACCCTCTACAAGATTATTATGTTTCTCCGAAGCGTTGTTAAGTCTGTACCATGCATCAGGGCGTCACATCCCAGAAAACAGCAAGCTTATTCACGGTGCTGAGAAACTCAAAAGCTCGTTTAGTTGCGTTTGGTTCACTATGGGAACTGTGTAACCAATCGTGTTGCATTTGGTTCACTAGAGGAACTATGTAACCAATCGTATAGGATACGGGCGCCCATATTCAAGTCGAAGTACACGTACGTTGAGTACAGGGAGTTCATTTGAAAACCGAACCCAGACGCACGGCAAGTTTAACGGCTTTACATTCCCTATTCCGTCCCCCACCTCCATATATATATGGGCCGGGTAGCTTAGTCGGTATAGCGACTAACTACGGGCTGGACGTTCCGGGGTCGAATCCCGGTGGGGACGAGATTTTCCGCCCTTCCAGACCGGCCCTGGGGCCCACCCAGCCTCCTGTACCGGGTCTTTCCCGGGGGTAAAGTGCGGTCGGGGCGTGCTGCTGACCACTCACCCCCTTATAGTGCCGCGGTCATGGAAGAGTAGAGCTGTATCTCTACCCACCCTCTGGGCCACACCGGATCTGTAACGGGAACACTTTACCTTTATATATATATATATATACACACACATACATACATACATCTTATTGCATGTTAGAATAAGTGCTGGAATATGATCTCCATCTCTCAGACATGCTTGATTTCGAATAAGCCGAAACACCGAGAAACCGTCTTCTACAACATTTTTCATACGATTTCGTCCTTATAGTCATGTAGGTTTCCACAACGAAAACCCGCTGTATAAAATGTGTTGCATACTCACGAAAAAAACACGTTTACATAACACTGTGCTTCACACGCGTGCTACACACAGCAAATTAAACTGGACTTTGTGACTTACGACGTCAGATGATTCAAAGTAACCTACACGCAACGCTAGTACTGGCGTTGTTTGAGTCATGCAGCTATCGTTTTCATCAGGTGCGCCGTATCGGACAAAACTTCAGGCTGTATTTAGTAACCTGTTCGTCAGCCGTCAAGAATGTCTCATAGTTGGAGGTCATTGCGAATACCTACTGTAACATGCGGTGAGCCATATGTATATCAGGAAAGTAAGGCCGTTAAGTGTGCCTTGCGCCTGGGTTCATTTTTAATCGAACTCCCTGTATACCCTGATCTATAACACGTGGTACACGAAGCATAGCTATTCCGTGTAGTGAACTGTTTGTTAGGGCTCGTAGTGCGATTGTGGCCTTCCATATGAACAGTTAGACGTCAGTATTGGCCTGCTAGTTGAGAAAGATTCCTTGCTAAAGTAAAGTGATTTCCTTCCTCCGCAGCTGTTAATTTTCAAGACTTGACAGTGTGCTGTGTTGTAACTACCAGTAGTACCTGCCTAAGGTGTTAGGAGTTAGAGGTTGAATGAGCGAAATCCGCTTTCCGAAGGAAATGCACAAAGGTTCTACTAATTGGCTTTTTATAGACACTGAAACGCCTCCACCTTTGGTGTAAGAAGTGAAAGTTTAACTGGTATTCTTAATCGCTTTTGGAAAGTGCATGTTCATGGCTGGAGGCAGCAGGAGTCAGTTGTGCGCTTGTAGCCGGCGGGGAGATAGAGTCATTGATTTCGTTAGGACACGTTTTACATAACGTTCTGATTTCTACAGACGCGTGTGACGGTGGCCTATTTGTAGATTATGTTCTCGCTGCTGGAAACAAGAACTGTTTTAAACGATTAGATGCTTTATGCAGATAAGTTTACTCCCTCTGTAGGCAAACTGTGTAGGCCTGTCATATACGTTTGCTTACTTTTTCTTCAGTTGGGCGTTGCTCCTTCAGAACCTCGTTTGCAAATATTTAGCACAGCTGCGGTGAGCTAATATTTGCAATTATTGCTTTCAATTTGAGGATACTTGCATGCACGTTTCTCGGACGCCACCCTTCTAGTGTATTGTGCTGATGTTAAGACGGGAAATGTGTACGTAGGTCTGTGCAGTAGATAACCTGGCAGCGAGACAGTTAGTAGCTCTTTGTTCAAGAGAACAGCGCTGTTCTGGGCTATTCGCTGCGTAATAGCCCAGAAATGCTTGTTTCTCTTCTACTTCGCGGCGGAATCCTAAAATCACACTTCGGTCGAGAGGCTGACAGAATTGGTCGTTGTTTTTCTCCATATCTCGTTTTGTTTTGCTGTTTCACGTAATTTTAAGTTCAATATTGTTGATTAATCAGATTTATTAACGTTAGGTTTCTGGTTGGAATTTCGGTTGTAGGGTTACTTCGATGGTATCCGTCGTGGGAGGAATAAGGGGCTACGTTTGTTATTTCACCATTGGTTTCGAAAACTCACAGAGAAGTTTTTATTCTCTGAAGTAAAGGTAAAGATAAATCAGGCCCGAGGTGCCCAGAGGGTTCCAGGAAGTTAAGGTTCCAAGATTACGTAACAATGGCCCAGGATGGTGGTAAGGATGTCAGCCTTACGCACCGGCCGCCTTTACCCCCAGGAAATACTCCTGGTACTCACTTCTGTTAGAGGCTGCGTAGGGTAAGAAAATTATCAATTTGAGATCAGGACTTCGAGGCGTGTTCCCATAAGACGGGAAAAATGTCTGTTACCATCGTCAAGTTTGTCTGTCCGTTCGAATATATCATCTCAGGTCCCAGTGAATGGATTTTCGTGAAATTGTGTATTGGGAATTTCTACAAAATCTGTCGAGAAATCTCAAATTCTGGTTAAAATGGGATAAAAGTATTGGGCACCTTATGTTACGACCTAAGTGTGTTTTTGTGTTTTATAAGGTTGGCAGCGACATATGTAGCGTAGCGGTACAGAGAACGCATTGTTTGCTTCCATGTCAACGCCTTCAAGTATGTATGTATGTATGTCAGCAATACAAAGGGAACGCATTATCGCGTGTTAATGGCAACAGTGGTTACGCGAACGCGCTCCAGTGTTACAACATACGTACATTGCCTACCTCGTTAGTACTGTGACATTTAATGCTGTTTGTCTAGTAAAGCACAGTGCAGTAGGGACGGTTCTGCATGCAGGCATCATGTCGTGTCAAAGCGCAAGTGTCTGAATTGGGGTTCGCCCCATCAGGTGCATAAGATGTATATTAAACCTCTTCTAACAGCATAAGTGAATTCCATTATATACGTCGTGACGAAGCCTGTGGATTTGCTAAGTGACTGGTGCAATCGAAGGGCAGGAAGAGGCGAATGAGTAATAAGAACCAGCAGCCATAAAATTGCCCTCAAGGGACTGCGAATGAGTCGAAGTCATCAACAGTAGAAAAGCTGTACGGCTTGTGAGGGAACTTAAGTTCGCGGAAGTAGGGAAAAAAACTAATTAATGTTGCGTGATGGTGCAGATTGAATGTTGCTGTCGACTTGTGAGGTGTGTGACCTGCCTTACTCTTAGTGTAGGAAAGCTTGTTTAGTGCACAATGAGAACACGTACAGGTAAGAAATAAGGATAGGGGTAATGACATTTAGCTGATTAGACAGCCAGTACCTAGGCGGTCCTGTGTGTACATCCTGCTGCTATTTCTGAATGTACTTGACAGAGGTTTATAAGGAGCCTTTCCATTATCTAGACTTTGTATTTTAAACTACGTTTTGTAAGTCCTGCTTTTTGCGTTGTCAGTGTTCCATTGATTGAGGCTAGCTCTTTCTGAAAGAGTCGCTGGATTAGGCTTCCTCCTGCCCTGAGGCGGAAACAAAACCGTTTTAAAAGCCATCATTTTAAGAATTAGTATGAATGTTGGATACCCACGGTACGAGTTTAAAAAGAGACGCAATTTACGTATAAACGTTACATCGAGGAGCGCTCGCGTAACCATTGTTGCCGTGGAGGATAAGTATTACATACTGTGAATGTGTCTGCATTCTTGCCTTAGTTATCAGGTATGAAAATCGCATCACTTTGTGCCGTATTATATTGTCCTCTCTGGCCTGTCTGGCTCTACCATATTTTTCCACGTTATCTCATAAACGATACGATTTTCTGAAGAAAAAAAAGTTATTGAACGTAAAGTGTATGTATTGATACTCTATACAACTTTTCTGTGAAGCATTTCTCGTGTTAAAAGGAATTCAGAGAGATGTGTGAAATGTACTTGGGTCTTCATGTAAAGGAACTTATTCTTGTCAGATATGAGTAAAGCTTGAATTTTTTCAACAGAGCAGAGTCGTTCCATGAAGACGGACGGACAGACGTGACGAAGCTAGTAATCGCTTTTCGCAGTTTGGCGAACACGCTTAAAATTGTTATTGAACCAGAATTAAATTCCGTAAGTCTCCGGTAAATGTAATATTGCTGTCGCAGCGCATGTTAAATACGCGTAATAGACATTTCTAACGTAGAAATAGTTCACTGATCTCGGTTACAGTGTCGGATCGCGGTGTTATGTTCGCCCCTTTTGTGTGACCACGGGAAATTTGTCTCTTTGAGGCCCAGTGTTGTTACTCTGTGTAATCCCCCAGGTTTCAACTTAAAAAATACGCGCTTTCTTCAGAGTGCATTTGTGCGTCTTGTGTGGTTCTTAGAACAAACAGCTTTTATTTCTGTGCAGAGCGTTGAGTGATTGGCTTTGTAACGGAGATGGAATGTATTCACTTGTCTGTAAGTATATTTCAAATAATGCTCGCCCTTAAGAGGTTAAATGTATATGCGGTCCTCGCTGAGAAAAGTCTGAGTCTCGTAACTTCGCTGAAATCGTTGCGCGGGTGAGTTTGATGGGGCATTGAAATGTTGCCTTGCCTTCTGAATGCATTTGCTTTTAAATGAACGATGACTTTTACATTTGAGTACCTCCTGTGACATGACATTAAGATGACAGGAGGCATCACGTTTCGTGAAAACAACTTTCATATTCTGTTAATTGGTGTTAAACGGGAAACGCTTAGTAAAGTGTATGTAGGCCAGATACGCCCATAAATGAGATACGTGTGTTGACTCAGTTTAGTTTAAGATTGTTGCAAATCCATAAATATAGGCCAGTAAGATAGGCATGTTTGGGGCAGTCTGGTGTTCGAGAGATAAGGTGGTGGTTTTTGAGGACCCCTTCACATACCTTCCCGTTCCTTCGCCTATGACACTGTTAGAATTTTGTGTTTATGAGGAATAAAGTGTTCCACCGTGGTCTGGATCCCACATTGACATACATGTAAGCTCCCCTGAAATCCCTCATTGCTGATTATCGCCGTCGCATTGGAAGCAAGTGTCATTCAGTCAGTCAGTCCCTTACAAGGATGTGAATTCCTGCTTGCGCGCATGCTACGCGACCAGAGAACAGGACGTTAAAACACGTAGGGGGACGTAACACAGTTACGACAGTCTAGACCCGTAGACCAACCTGACTGAGGTTTATCATGGTATTCTTCAGTGCTTCCAGCACACACCGTGCTAATCCTTGAAATAGACCACAAGTGTATACGTCATCATTCTGATTTGTTATTCAGTTATCGTTGACTCACTACGGGCTGGACGTTCCGGGGATCGAACTACGCCCGAAAGTTACGACATGACGTGTCTCATCTGTGGTGGATTTACGGAGATACGTAAGCTGTGTCGTTTGCAAGTACTTGTATTCCAGAATAAAATAATTTTACGATGCCGCGTGGTATGTCAGTAGTTTGTTCGGCACTGCCCGCTGTCTGAAGCATACTAGATGCAAATAGACACTTTTTTGTCTTCAAGTTCACGTGAAGCGTATTCCTGGCCCGCTGTTGTTTTAGTGGTTAGCATGTTAGTCTAGCGTTTCATTCGTTTGAGGTTACATCCCGAAGCACACCCTCGATCTAAAAATGAACAAGACAGACAGTATACGTTGAATGTAACATTGAGGCGCGTTCGCGTAACCGTTGTTGCTGTGGAAAAGCAATAAGTATTAAATATTCTGTGTGTGTGTGTGTGTGTATTCTTGCCTTCGTTATCAGCATGAAAATCTAATCTTTTCTGTGCCGTATTGTCGTCAGTGGCCTTCCTGGCTGTGCTGTTTCCACATTATCTCATAAACGGCACGATTTTCGGAAAGAATTATTCAACTAAAATGTGTATGTTGCTTTCTCTTCATTTTTATCTTAAACATTTATCACCTGTACGAAGAATTCAGCGGGATGTTATAAATGTACATAGGTTTTCATGTAAAGTACCCGTTATTCGTGTCAGTTTTTAATGACACTTGAGTTTTCTGGACAGATTTTCGAGAAATTGTCGTATATCAAATGTAATTAAAATCCGTCATGCGGGAGCCCAGTTCCTTTCAGACGGACAGACAGACATGACAAAGTTGGTAGTCGCTTTTCGTAATTTTGCAAACGCGCCTGATAATGACAAAGTCAGCGTAATATACATCGATGACTTGAAGTAGTATGCCTGTAATCCGTAGTTCGACTACATACGCCGCGAACTGCGGATTATAGGCATACTAGACAAGATAGATGAATACAGACGAAACTGGCTTCTACACTTGCAAAGAATGCCAAAAAACCGAATTCCTCTGAAATTTTACCACTATAGACCACAAGGAAGGAGAACAATTGGAAGACCGAAGAAGCTTTGGCGCGAGCAGTTGTAACTCTGGAAACTGAACGGATCAAAGGGTCCAATCCTTGGTGTTGATGATGATGACTTGAAGACCGGAGTAGAATCTGAGTCTGGAATTGTTGTGTCTGTGCCAGTGACGCGTCTCTGGCAATGTAAATCTAATATTCATACAATGAAATAGTTGGAGGGAAAACTAGCGGCGTCAAATTGAGGTACATCCTTACGACGTATGAGCTGTCGGCTGCGTAACACCAGCAGTGAAAGTGCTTACGTACAGGACGAATTGTTACGTTGTCAGCTTTATGAGATTCGGCCATGTCTCTCACGCTCTGATTGTCTTTTGCTGTATAATTAGATCAAGTTCTAGCTGCTTGCCTTAGGGTTTATATTCATTATTATGAAATATGGCAACACAAAACCCCACTAATGACTCTGCCTAGTGAGGTAACAGTAACTAACGACAGTTATTAGCGTCGTAACAAAATATTCGCATCGTCAGTGACAATGGAGACAGTATGTTCAGAAGCGTTGGCTTCTGAACCAACTTTGACACAATATCGTCGGGGAAGTGTTCAGTACGTTTATTCGCCGTTAAAGCTTGAGATCTTATATGATGTCATTGCGTTTCGGTCCATCTGCACATGAAGTTCAACGTTGGTGGCGAACATGTCTTGTTAGTAATGGGCCGTCAGATCATTAGAACGACGAGTGTTAAAAAAATATATATTAATTGTGTAGAAACTGAAGTGTTATTCTCGATTTTAGCCTTACGAGTTGTGTATCGAAAAGGCAGAGAATTTCTTAGCTTGGTGTGCACCGTGGAAGCCCATAGATTCACCAGTCGATTAAGGGGCCCAAAGTTGCCTTTTTGACAGATGTTGCGGTGTACAAGATGTCAGGTAGTGCGTTTGTATTTACGCATCATGTGACTTCAGGGCTATAATTCAAAACTGGCAGTGCCGTATGTTAGGGACCAGCTCCAGTTTTATTTTCTGTAGTTATTTTTGGTTGTACGAATATTTATTTAGTTTAAACACATTTTTCTTTTCTTGTCGTTATTTGCGAACCATGTGGCAGTCAGGGGAGAGATGATACGAGTATACACAATTTTAATGGGAAATCCTGACATGTGACTTCTCGGGAGACCTAGACATAGATGAGGACAATATTAAACTGGATCGTAAAGGAACAGGATGGGAGGGTGTGGTCTAGATTCATGTGGCTAAGGATAAGTACACGTGCTGGGCTCTCGTTAATACCGTAATAAGTCATTAGATTCCGTAAAAGTTAGATATTTCTGTTTGAACCTTGAAAATGCTTACCTTCTTAAATATAGTTTGTTATTAAGGCCTACATATTTTCTAAAAATCTCTTTTCCTTGTGGTATTTTAAGGTGCATCGTGTTGTATTTACATTATTATTATTATTATTATTATTATATTATATTATATTACAGGCAGTCCCTGACTTTCTTACACAGTTCGTTCCTGAAAACGTGTACAAAAGTCGAGCAGTAGACACATGTTATAACGGAGGTTTCGTTCTCATTGCTTAAAAGTACCTAAAAATTCCTGTTTATGGGCAACAAACAAAACGGTTGTAGCAACAATTACGAAACATTCATGCATGAATTCAACCAGGGTTAATTGTTAAATTCCGGCCATCACTCAAGCCACTGTCCTCCATAATTCTGATGGATATATAAGGGATGGCAAACGATACTTATAAGCCGTTAGTAACCTCAACAACGTTGCTTGAAACGTTTTCATACGTCTGCCTTACAGTACAAAGACCATATCATTCTACAAGTAAATGACGCATTGCCACCATCATGATGTAGTCAGCTTTCTTCCACCAGACTGCGTTGCCACAGTAAGTGGCCAGGAGAGCCAACAACAAGGGCACGAAACCTCACCAAAATCAGCCAACACCGTCCACACCAACATCAACGTTTTCTGTTGGATTACATAATGTAAACAAGACAAAATTCCCACAATTGCCTCAAATTCTACTTCTATCACATACCTCTTGTGGTATTTTTTTTATGGCTTGACAGCCCTAGTGGGCCTAGGCCTCCTTATTTTCGAGGCTTTGTAATCACACTCGGGCGTGGATTACGCGGGGCTACTCACATATACGCTAGTCGCCAGCGAGTTCACTAGCAGCTTTTAAACTCGCTGTCGGACTACATCCGAGCGCGTGAATTTGAAGTCTGTTCAACTTCACTCACTACTCGCCGGCTAGTATACTATCCCGCTTGTAAACTAGCTGATTGTAATGGATACGGCCATTAAGTACCTCGTGATAACACAGTAATATTCTTCAGTTCATCTCTGAGATAATAATAATAATAATAATAATAATATTTACTGTAATTGGGTTGTTACCCGGTGGCAGTGGTTATTTTACATTTACAGTAAACATGAAATTGGTTACTGCTAGATTTAAGTCGGGAGGGCTACATGAGAAGCATGTAGTAGCAACTTGGAATCTTGGGAACCATCTCAGCATTTGCTTATAGACA
>Ga0123353_10005528_pt1 | contig 16607 bp, 15 predicted proteins | sample TergutLab28metaG_3_FD_92763 | JGI IMG/M metagenome (GOLD analysis project Ga0123353, IMG submission 92763) | Labiotermes labralis P3 segment gut microbial communities from Petit-Saut dam, French Guiana - Lab288 P3 | ecosystem: Host-associated > Arthropoda: Insects > Digestive system > Gut ...
AGTTACCCAGCCGCGCGAAGCGGCGCTTGTGCTCAAGTGGGCGGTGGGAGAGATGCGGGGCCGGTACCAGTTGATGATGGAGAACGGTGTTCGCCATATCGACGCTTACAACCAGTTCGTGGATAAGCGGCAGCGGACGGAAGGGCGGGTTAGAGGGCCGGGCGAGGGGGAAGACCTCGTGAAGCTTCCGTATATCGTCATAATCATCGATGAACTGGCGGACCTGATGATGACCACCGCCTCGAAGAGAGAGGTGGAGGATTCCATAACCCAGCTTACGCAGATGGCGCGCGCGGCGGGAATCCATCTTATTTTTGCGACCCAACGCCCTTCCGTCGATGTGCTCACAGGGATCATCAAGGCCAACTTTCCATCGCGGGTCTCATTCAAAGTGACATCCCAGATCGATTCCCGGACGATTCTGGATCAAGGCGGGGCGGAGACGCTCCTTGGGTTCGGCGACATGCTGTTCCTGCAGCCTGGTGTGGCGGGGATAATGCGGGTGCATGGGCCATATGTGACCGAGGATGAAATCCAGTGCGTCGTCGACCATTTGAAGGCGCAAGGCGCGCCGGTGTTCGATTCGGCGATCACCACGCCGTCTTCCATAGAAGAGCCGGATTCGTCACGGGACGAGATGTTTGACGCGGCGGTAGATGAAGTCTGCCGCACCGGACGCGCATCGGTTTCCTTCCTGCAGCGGCGCCTGAAGATCGGGTTCAACCGGGCGGCGCGGATCATCGAGGAGATGGAGCGGCAGGGGCTTATTGGTCCCGCCGAGGGAGGAAAGCAGCGCGAGGTCTACATGCATCGCAAGGAGGAATAAATAAAAATGCGACGTGGTGTCAGGGTTTTTCTGTCGCAGTTGGCGCTGCTGTCCGCGGTGATGGTTATCGTTTTTTCGTTTTCGTCTGAGGTCGCGGGGGAAACCCCGCCGGATGGGGATGCCATACTGCGGAAGATAGGCAAGCGGTACGCGGCGGCAAACGTTCTCTCGGCGCGGTTTCGCCAGGACGTCCCACTGCAAAACCTCGGGATCGTGCGGAAGGCGTCCGGAAAGGTCTATTTCGGTCGTCCGATGAAGATGCGGTGGGATTACGATGCGCCGGAAAACCAGTTGTTTCTGGCGGACGGCGAGTTCTTCTATTTTCGTCCCGCCGGCTCCACCGAGGTAATCCGAAGAAAGATCGACGAGAAGAGTATCGGCGGCAGAATTCCCCTTCTGCTTTTGTTTGGGAAAGGTGACATTTCTTCCATGTTCCAGGTGGAGGAAGCGATCCCCCGTAAAGATGGGCCATGGGTCATCCTGCGGCTTGTCCCCAAAGGTGAGGGAGCTCCGGAAATCCGCAGGGTCGACCTGCTGGTGAACACGCGGGACGATTTGATAATAGAGGTGCATCTTTTCGACCGGCTTGGCGGAGAGAATCATCTGTACCTGTCAGACATCCGGTTCGACGATGTGCTTCCCTCCGACATTTTCCGGTTCAAAAATCCTTCGGGTATTCCCGTGGTGGATGGTTGAGCAGACAAGGAAAAAAGAAAGCCGGGACGGTGCGCATCCATACCCTCGGGTGCGGCAAGAACGCGGTCGATTCCGAGGTCATGGCGGGTCTGCTTGCTAAAAACGGGTTTGACCTTGTTTCAGGAGGTCGGGCGGATGTCGCGGTGCTCAACACATGCGGATTCGTGACGGATGCCAAGGAAGAGTCGATAGAAGGAGTTTTGGCGCTGGCGGGGGAGAAGCGGCGCGGCCGGATTCGTCGGCTGGTTATGGCCGGTTGTCTTGCCCGCAGGTACCAGGAAGAACTCCCCGGTCTGCTTCCTGAAGTAGACCTGTTCATAGGCCCCGGAGATATCCCGTCGTTACCCGCCCTGCTCTCAGGGATGCTTGCCGAAGATGGTAAGTCACAAACCGTTGCTTCGCGCTGCATTGTAGGAGACGGCGCCCTTCCGGATGACGCTTATAGTTATCGTCAATCCACCGCCGCGTCCGGTTCCGCATTTCTGAAGATCCTAGAAGGGTGCGACAACCGATGTTCCTATTGCGCGATACCCATGATCCGGGGGCCGCTTCGCAGCCGCGGCCGGGATTCACTTATGGCGGAGGCGCGCAAGCTTGTCCGCGAAGGGGCAAAGGAGATAAACCTCATCGGCCAGGATCTGACCGCTTACGGGGCTGACCGGGCGGAGAAGGGGGCGCTTCCCTCTTTGGTTCGGGATATCTGCGCGATTCGCGGAGTCAGATGGGTCCGTCTCCTGTACCTGTATCCGAGTCGCATTGACGATGAAATCATCGACCTTCTGCGCTCCGAAGAGAAGGTATGTCCATACCTTGACATTCCGGTCCAGCATATCGACTCCGCCATTTTGGCCTCGATGGGGCGAAAGTACGGCCCTTCCGACGTCTATCGATTACTGGACCGTCTGCGTACGGCGCTGCCGGGGGTTTTTTTGCGGACATCGCTGATTGCCGGGTTTCCGGGAGAGACATCGCGGGCGTTCGACCGGTTGCTCCGGTTTGTCCACGAGACGAAGTGGGATTACCTCGGCGTATTTCCTTATTCCAGGGAAGAGGGAACTCCGGCGTATGCGATGCCGCGGCAGGTTTTGAAAGAAACGGCTTCAAGGCGCGCGCAGATGATTCGTGACGCGCAGGCCGATATTCTTGCCGCGCGCAATGTATCTATGAAGGGAGAGACAGTAGAGGTTCTGGTGGAGAAAACGTTTTCAGGCGGCAGAGCGCATGGACGCCACCGTGGCCAGGCTCCTGAGGTTGACGGCTCCGTCCGGCTGACAGGATTCGCCGGAAAGCCGGGAGTCATTTGCCGGGCGCGGGTGACCGGAGCGAAAGAGTGGGACTTGAAAGGGGGATTTCTTAAAGTTTAAAATTCATTTGATAACCTGTTGCAAAAAAGTATACTGTTTTGCTCTATTTTCAAATTCGAAGGGCGGAAGCCGATGAAACCAATCAAAGAGATGCTTCTCAAAATGCGGTCGGATCTGGCCCAAGAAATTTCGCGTCGCTCTAGAGTTACGACTGAACCCGGAATGCAGGACATAGGTGATATTCTCGACTTAGTATCTGAGGAAAGAACAAGAGAACTGGATATTTTGCTTACAGACCGGGAAAAACGAAAGCTGCACCAGATCGACGATGCCCTTGACAAGATAGAGGATAATACTTACGGCCAGTGTGAGGAGTGCGGCACAAAAATTCCGAAGGCGCGGCTGAAGGTGCTTCCTTTCGCGAAGCACTGCGTGGAATGCCAGGAAAAAAACGAGCGCGAGGAGAAATATACCCGGGAAGAGCCCGAGGAAGGGCTCAGGAAGGTTCAGATGGTGGAAGTGGAGGAATAGCCGTATCGGTGGTTGAGGAAGGAGAGTTTGTCGGCAAAAGCTTCCTGGTCACCGCTTCCCTCTGGAGTCGCCGCAGGTTTTTCACCGCGATGGAATGCTGTGCGAATGTTTTAGAGAACGTATGCGTACCATCGGTGTTGGATGCGAAGTATAAGTAGTCTGTATTGGCGGGATTCAGCGCTGCCTTGAGTGACGCCAAACCAGGGTTCGAGATCGGCCCCGGCGGCAGCCCGGTGTTCATGTAAGTGTTATACGGTCCCGGCGTCCGCAGGTCACTCCTTGTTATCGTCCCGTCAAAGCGCCTTATCCCGTAGATCACCGTCGGGTCCATCTGCAGCGGCATCCCCAGCTTCAACCGGTTTCGGATGACGGCCGAAACCAGAGGTTTCTCGTACGGAACCCCTGTTTCTTTTTCTATGATCGAGGCAATTGTCACTACCTCGTGTATCGACAAGCCCGCCCTGGCCGCTTTCTGTTCCATTTCCGGAGTGAACCGACTCTTGAACGGCCGGACCATGACCTCAAGGATATGGACAGGTTTCATGTTTTTGACCAGGTTGTACGTGTCGGGAACAATGTATCCTTCCGCGCTATCCGCTTTTATGCCCAGTCTTGCAAGTGTATTCGGAGACGTGGCCGCTTCGACGAATGCTTCAGGTTTTACCAGCGAGTAAGCGCTCAATAGCGCCGCCACATCGTACAGGTTCGATCCGGGACGCACGATCACGGGGTACTTCACCACGTCGCCGGCGATCAGCTTCTTCCATGCGGTGTAAGCGGACGGAGGGCTCGGGAATGTGTATTCGCCGTATTGCAGCTGGCGGGCTGTTCTCGTCAGTATGGCGATCCCTCGTAAGGCTATCGGGTGCGGGAGCGTCTTTTCCGCCGAGAGGATGTACGCGATATCCTGCGTTGAGCTTCCTTGAGGGATGGATACTGTCTTTGCCTTCCAATCCTTGGAAGGGTACGAATCAAACACCAGGAAGGTAATAAACAGAATTCCGGAGACAGCAAACAGCATGATGATTCGCAGTATACGCGGTGAGCGTTTTTCCTGATGAAGTAGGGTCATTTCCGGTTTCGCAGGTCCAGGGCGCTTTGCAGGAGAAACATCGCCGAAAGGCTGTCCCGCAACTCCTTCCGTCGTTCTCTTCTCAAGTTGGACTCGATGAGGTGGCGCTCTGCCTGTACGGTGGTCAGGCGTTCGTCCCACATCGCCACCGGCAGGCTGAGGCTTTCCTTGATCCGCGCGCCGAATTCCCTCACCCGGACGGCGGCCGGCCCCTCCTCGCCGTTCATCAGCAAGGGGAGCCCCAAAACGACGGAAGTGATCTCCAGTTCGGCCGCCCGGCGACCGAGTTCCTCGATGTCCTTCCTGTCTCCAGACCGGACGATCGGAGGCAGAGGCTGCGCTGTAAGCCCGAGGGAATCGGAGACGGCGACGCCGATGCGCCTGCTCCCATAATCGAGGCCAAGAACCCTTCCTTCTGGAAGCTCGTTCTTCATGAGCTTGAGTCTACTTGTCTTCCGGCTTTATCGTCAACCGATCGGATTGACGAAACATTCCAGCTTCGATATGACTATTAACCATGGTTGTTTCCACGCCGGTATCCTTGGAGTGTGGCGCGGATGAGGCATATCGCGTTATGGTGTATGCTGTGTCATCCGGTCGGTTCACACCCCGGCGGACTAAAGACGCGGTGGTTGTTTTGAGCAGATAGTGTTCGGTCGGCGGTATAGCCTGGCGCGATGCCCTCGATCTGAAAGGATGCGCAAAAGAGTTGACGTGTCGGTCGTGCCGAAAATGAAATGGAACCGGGAGGAATTGTCATGATCAACTCGATCGAAGAGGTGTTGATCGGAATGGCTTCCGACTCCTCGCAGCATGTGCGGGAAGCGGCGCTGGCGGCGATGGATCGGGTAAGGGCTAAACGTTTGGTTGACCGGTTCCGTGAGCTTCTGAAAAAAGGGACTATGGAGGAGAGGGTCCACGTAATCCATGTCGCTGTGGAGATGGCGGACGGCGAAGGGATAGCGCTTCTTCTCGAAGCTCTTTACGACCAGCCGGAGATTATCCGTGGAGCTGCGGTCAGGGCGTTGTTACCCTTCCCGACCCCGGTTGTCCTGAAGGTTCTGTGGGAGATACTCCCCAAAGAGAAAGGGTTTGTGCTGTCGAACATTATCGAGGTGTTTGGATCTTCAGGGAGAAAGGAACTGAGGCCGCACATCGAGAGATACCTTCGTCATCCGGAGGCGGAAGTACGCGCCAAGGCGATTATTGCGGTTTCGCGTCTGGCTGACGGCACCGGATTGGAAAAGATCCTGGCTATGCGCGAAGACAAGGACGAAATGATCCGCGCCGCGGTTGCGGAGGGGTTGGGGAACTGGACGTCAAGCCAGCCTTGATAATGAGGGACCGGGTTTTTCTTTAGTCAGAGGCGTTCGGTATAATGCTTTCAAGCGGTATCGGCGGCAAGAGCATGGGATTTACTGTACCCAAAGTCGTTCGGCGCGGCCTTCCGGTGACCGGGTCCAGTTCCGATAAGTCTACAGCTTCCGGCTTTGGCAGCGGATTTCCCGCACGGTCGTAGAGAATCGCTATCTCCAGGTTTCCTTTTCTGCCCTCGGACGCCTTTGTAACAATGCCGACTTCCATAGTGCTTAAGCGCAACAATGTGCCGATGGGATAAATTCCGAGTGAGCGCTCCAGCAGAGTTACCAGGTCAGGATCGAGCGATTTCCCCGACAGCTTCCGCATGATTTCTATCGCGTTTTGCGGCGTGCGCGCTTTCTGGTAGGTGCGTGTGCTGGTTAGGGCATCATAGCAGTCGGCCACCGCGATAATCTGTGAGTAGGGGTGCAGCGGAGCGCCAGGGTCAGGGGTGGGGTATCCCGCCCGGTCGAACCGCATGTGGTGCTCCCTTACAATGTTGCGGGTTTCGGACTGGATATTCGTCATTTTTTCCAGGATGGCGAAACCTTCTTCCGGGTGTTTCTTGATTTCCTCGTACTCGCTTACCGTCAGCGTGCTGGGTTTGCGGATCAGGTCCAGCGCCAGTTGCGTTTTCCCAATGTCGTGTAGCAGTCCCGCCACGCCCACGTTGATACGGTTTTGTTCGGGCAATCCGAGGTTTTCTGTGACGGCCAGGGACAAGACGGAGACATTGACGGAATGATTGTATGTGTACTCGTCGAAATTTTTGATCAGAGTGAGGGCAAGCATTGCGTCCCGATTACGCAGAAGCATTCCGTTTATTTCCCGGACGGCGCCGTCGCAACTGGCTCCATCGGGTGTTTGTCCGCTGCGAACATCACTTAACGCCTTGACTACCACGTTTATCGCGTTGTCGTAGATCTTCCGGGCGTTGGAATAATCGTCCTGAATCTCGTGCTCAGTAATAGAAATATGTTTCACTCCCGCTAAAGAAAGCCGCTCCTTGATAGCTTCTGTTTTCAGCCCTTGTTCTTTCGTTTCATACAGGAAGAGCATGAAGAGTTCGAGGTCTTCAGTTTTCAGTCCTCTCTCGAAAATAAGGGCGGGTACACCGATGCTGCCGAGGCGCGCGAGGAAGAGTTCCAGGGAGGATGTCAGATGGAAGATAGGAACTCCCTCAAGCACGAGTGTTTCGTCTACTACCGTCAGCACCAGTTCCGTGCGGTCGGCAAACAGTGGCGCAAGTTCCGCGACGCATTTCTCGATCGGGGTTTTTACAAGTGGATGAGATGGAGGGTAGAGCCCACGGTTCTTCAGTGAAGCTCCAAGGTGCCGGACGATTCCGGCGATCGCGGTTTCCATCTGACGTCTATCCACAGTCGAACCTCCCTATTCCATTTCCATCGTCTTCCGCTTCAAGATCCGCTCCGCCTCGCGGCGCAGCGTCTTGTCGTTTCCCTGTAGAATGCCATGAAATGCTTCGATGGCGTCGCTTCCTTTTATCGAAAACAGGCTTTTCAGGGTGTGAGTTTTCATTGTATGGAACTTTTCTGTCTTCCAGAGAGTGTCAAGCGCAAGGATTTGTTCGAGGGCAATGACAGCTTCTGTGGTGCCGATCGCCCGAAGAGAATCGATTGCTTCGTGCGCCAGCCTGTAATTCGGGTAAATGAATTTTTTTGCCGTGGCGCGCCGAAAAAGAGCCTCGACCGCCTCGAACTCTTTTTTTGACGAAAGAGCCGCGGTTGCCGTGAGAGCCACCGATTCTTCAGGATGAAAGCATAGCTCACAGAGGGTGGTGGTTGCGTAAGGAAGGCTGATTCTCGAGAGCGCTTTTATCGCCTCCCTCTTCACGCGGAGATCCGGGTGCGAAAGCGTCGAAATGATTTGAGGGGCCAGGTCGGGCATGTCGAAGCTCCCCAAGATCGTCACCATGTTACGGATTATGTACCACCGGGTATCGTTCAGGTTTGCCAGAACAGCGGGAACCGCGGCCCGCCCGATACGAACGACGATGGCAACGATCGTTTTACGAATGAGGATGTCCTTCTCCTCCGCCAGCGCCTGCAGGAGCGGGTTGACCGCCTTCTCTCCCATCGCGACCAGGATTGTCTCGGTTTCCTGTCGCCAGCGAATCCCTCCCTTTTTCAGATGCGTTATGTAGTGATCGATCAATTCGTCGCTTATGAGTTCCTGGATCCCCATGCTGGCCTGGTCGGCGATCTCCAGGCTTTTTCCGGGCGGTGATTCGATGTGTCGGATAAATATGGAGATGGCGCGGGTGGAATACTCAATTTTCTGCGCCGGCATCTCTTTCGACAGGAAGCGGCTGAACGCGTCAATGTGGATTCTATATTTGGATGGATCGGTTTCCTTTTCGATGCGGGAGAGCAGGAGGTCGACAGTCGGGGAGTCATCCTTCTCTTCCTGCATATCTGACTGCAATTCAAGTTCAATAGATTTTTGGAAGAGCTGTTCGTCTAGTTCTTCAGGCTCTATCTCTTCCAGTTCCAGTTCTTCTTCCTCTTCTTCTTCATCTTTCAAAGCATCGGTGAACTTGTCGTATTCAACACGGTTTATGCAGATGCGGGAAACTTTTTCTTTCCGCAGGACTTTTTCGAGCCCTCCGTCATCGAGTACTTGCGCTACATCTCTGGAAATGGCTTTCAGGAACGATACGATCTCGTCCGGCATCATGCTGGGAAGGAAAATCACCCGGGCCGCTCTTCGGATATAAAGCTCACGGTTGAGGTCGATGAGAGATTTGTTGCTTCCGCTTCCTGACAGGGGGACATTGTTGTACATCAGGTGGTTTTTTGTGACCGTGATTTCCAGGCCTTGCTTGGGCAGAGGTATGTCTTCAAACAGCAGGGAAATTTTGGTGATAGCCTGAATCAGAATAGGGTGGTTTGGCGGGTAAAAATTGACGCTTTTCATCCCTTTCGCCAATTCGATTATGGCATTTGAGATTCGTCCGAGGTACAGTTCGTCGGAAATGCCTGCGAAGCTGCTCATTCCGATATTGGAAAAGAGGGATTTATTGGCATAGAGTAACAATATCCGATATGGGAACCTGGCAAGTCAATCGTTTTCAGGAAAACCGGTGGCTGCAATGGTGGTTGCGCGCCGTTGCGTATGGATTTGGAGCGGGGCGCGTTCCGTTTGCGCCGGGAACGGCAGGGACGCTGCTTTGTCTGCCGATCTGGTATTGGACCGGCGGGGAAGGCGCGGCGCATTTTTTGGTGCTGGCCTTGGTGTTCCTGATTTCAGTGCCCGCCATCAAGGAGGCGGTGAAATGCGCCGGGCATAGCGATCCGGGTGCGGTCGTCATCGACGAGGTCGCCGGAATGCTGGTGGCGGTAACCTGGATCCCCTGGAGCTGGCAGAGCGCCGTGGCGGTGTTTCTCCTGTTCCGGTTTTTCGATGTGTGTAAATTTGGACCTATGGCATGGATGGACGCGAAAGAAGAGCCGTTTTATGTGCTGGCGGATGATGTGGCGGCTGGAATTTGCGCGGGGCTGGTCTGGCGGGGGATCATGTGGTTTATGGGATGAAAAGCGCGGTTGCGTTGCTTGGCCGGCTCCTCCGGGCATCGGGTAAGACGCTTGCCGTTGCCGAATCGTGCACCGGAGGGCTGCTTGCCGGCGCAATAACAGATGTGCCTGGGAGTTCGGAGTATTTCCTGGGCGGCGTGGTAGCCTATCACAACGTTGTGAAAACCGGGTTCCTTGGTGTTCCATCCGGCCTGATTGAATCATGCGGCGCGGTGAGCGCGGAAGTTGTCGCGGCTATGGCGGAAGGCGCGTTGGAGTGTTTTTCGGCGGATGTTTCCATCGCTGTTACCGGCATCGCCGGGCCGGGGGGAGGGAGCCGGGAGAAACCGGCCGGAACGGTCTGGGTAGCCGTCGCCGTTCGGGGTGAAGGGGTCCGGTACTCGCACCGGTTCCGCTTCCGTGGAGATCGCGTAAAAGTTCGCCGGGATACGGTACGGTCGTCTCTTGCGGCGGCATCGGAGGTTTTATCCGGGAAAAGAGAGAAGCTGCGATGAGGTGCTTCATCGGGATCGGTTTGCCCGATAGCGTCCAGAGGCTTCTTGCGGAAACGGTGCGGGAGTTTTGCCTGGAACAGGTTCCGGTTTCCTGGACTGTTCCGGAAAACCTGCATATGACGCTGAAATTTCTCGGCGAAACCGATAAAAAGCGCGTCTTTGCCGTGGAAAAGGGGCTTGCGGAGGTTGCCGCTGGTTTCCCCGCATTTTCCCTGAAAGCCGCTGGAGGGGGGATTTTCCCAAACTTGCGGGCCCCGAGGATACTTTGGGCAGGATTTGGCGAACCGCTTGAATTGGCCGGGAAGTTGCAGCAAACTATAAGTAACACCATGATGTTGGTGGGATTTCCGGCAGAAGGCCGCCTGTTCCACCCTCATATAACTATCGGCAGGGTTAAGGGAACGCTTCCGCCCGGCTGGGGTGATCGGTTCATACGGCATTTCGCCGGACGCGTTTTTGGCATTGTGCCGGTATCATCGATCATCTTGTATGAAAGCCGTCTCTCCAGGGGAGGGGCGATCTATTCCGTGATCCGTGAATTTCCTCTAAAGGGCGCTTCGCGGAACGGGGAAAGCGAATAAGGAGACCACCTAATGAACCAGGACGCAAACCGCCGTAAGGCGCTGGATATGGCTGTCGCTTCCATCGAGAAGAGTTACGGGAAAGGCGCCATCATGCGGCTGGGCGCCGATGTGCCCGCCAAAGATATTCCCGTCATTTCCACAGGAGCCATTTCCCTCGATGTGGCTCTTGGTATCGGAGGAATCCCCAGAGGGCGAGTGACGGAGATTTTTGGGCCGGAGGCTTCCGGGAAAACCACTCTTGCGCTGCATATTATTGCCGAGGCGCAACGTCAGGGCGGCGTGGCCGGTTTCATCGACGCGGAGCACGCTTTGGATCTGTCCTACGCGAGAAAGCTTGGGATTTCCACCGAGGACCTTCTCATCTCCCAGCCGGATACAGGGGAGCAGGCTCTTGAAATCACGGACCTTCTTGTGCGCAGCGGCGCGCTCGATGTTGTCGTCATCGACTCTGTGGCGGCGCTGGTCCCCAAGGCGGAGATAGATGGAGAGATGGGGGATTCCCATATGGGGCTCCAGGCGCGCCTGATGTCTCAGGCGTTGCGCAAGCTTACCGGGACTATCAGCAAGTCGATGACATCCGTCATCTTCATAAATCAGATCCGCCAGAAAATCGGTGTCATGTTCGGGAATCCGGAGACGACCACCGGCGGAAACGCGTTGAAGTTCTACGCTTCGATGCGCCTGGATATACGCCGGATCTCCCAGATCAAGCGGGAGGACGAGGTGATCGGCGGACGCACCCGCGTCAAGGTTGTCAAAAACAAGCTTGCTCCGCCGTTCCGCGAGGCGGAATTTGACATTCTTTATGGCGAGGGGATCTCCCGGGAAGGGGATATCCTTGATTTGGGCGCTGAACTCGACATTTTGGAAAAAAGCGGCGCGTGGTACTCTGTCGGCGGGGAGAGAATCGGGCAGGGACGCGAAAACGCCCGGGTATTCCTTAAAGAGCACCCGGACATGGCCCAGGATCTCGTGAAGAAAATCTTTGCCAAGTGCGGGATCGGCGAAGCCCCGAAACCATCGGCAGAAGGGGAATAACAACTTGAAACTCAATGATATTCTCCGTTTGGCGTCAAAGCATGGCGCTTCGGACGTGCATCTCAAGGTGGGTCTTCCCGCTATCCTCCGGATAAACGGAAAGCTTGTTCCCCTGAAGGCTCCAAATCCGCTCAAGCACGAAGATATCAAGGCAATGAGCGAACTGATCCTGAACGAAGACCAAAAAAGCCGGTTGGAGAGTCAACACGAGCTTGATTGCGCCTACGGCGTCCCGGGACTTGGCCGGTTCCGCGTCAACATATTTCAGCAGCGGGGGACGATGGGCATAGTCTTGCGGCTGGTTCCGTTTGGCGTGAAGACTTTCGAGGAACTCCACCTGCCAAAGGTTATGGATAAGATAGCCTCCGAAGAGCGCGGACTTATCCTGTGTACGGGGACCACCGGGTCAGGAAAGTCGACCACCCTGGCTTCAATCGTTCAACACATAAATACGAACCGCAGTTGTCACATTATGACAATTGAGGATCCTATCGAGTTTCTCCTGCGTGATTACAAGAGCATCATCAATCAGCGGGAGTTAGGGGTAGACACAGTATCTTTTGCCAACGCGCTCAAGAGCGCCCTGCGTCAGGATCCCGATGTCATCCTCGTCGGCGAGATGCGCGACCTGGAGACGATCGAAACCGCGCTTACGGCGGCGGAGACCGGACACCTGGTTCTGTCTACGCTCCACACGCTGGATGCGGCCGAGACTATCAACCGTATTGTCGCTTCCTTCCCTCCGTTCCAGCAGAAGCAGGTTCGGGTGCAGCTTGCCGCTGTCTTGAAGGCTGTCATCTCCCAGCGGCTGGTTCCGCGCATGGACGGCACAGGGCGCGTACCTGCGATCGAGATAATGCTCAACACCGCCCGCGTTCGGGAATACATCGAAGATAAGGACAAGACTCGTAAAATTCGTGAGGCGATCCAGCAAGGATATGTGTCGTATGGAATGCAGACATTCGATCAGTCGTTGATGGGGTTGCTCAAGGAAGAACTCATCACCCTTGACGAAGCCACCCGGCAGGCCAGTAACCCCGACGACTTCTTGTTACGCGTCAGCGGTGTGTCCGCGACGTCGGACCTGACTTGGGACGACTTTGACAAGGGCGACGACGAGAAGAAAGAGTAGCAAAAAGAACACGGCGTCGGCCCCGGGGAACCCTCTCGAGCTTGCCTTTGGCATACTTGCCCATCGTCCTTTGAGTGAATGGGAGGTAACGGTCCGGCTGTTGCGGAAAAATATTCCCGAGTCCGCCATTCAGCCGGTCATTACGCGATTGCGTGATCTTGGGCTTCTCGACGATCCGGCTCTGTGTCGACAGCTTGTCCGCTCCTACCGGGAGACGCGGGTTTACGGTCCGATGAAGATTGCCTGGAAGCTGGCCTCCCGCGGCTTCCCGCGGTTTCTCGTTGAAGAGGCGATGCGGGAGGAATGTCTGGAAGAGGATGTTGCGGCCGCGGCTGTTTTGGCGTTGAGGAAAAAGTATCGTGGCGGGATTCCTCCGGGGAGGGAAAGCGCGTCGAAGGCGTACCGATTTCTAGCCGGGCGCGGTTTTCCACCTGATGTTTGCCGACGGGCCGTCGGCGGGCGAAGGACGGAAACAGAAGGAGAGGAATAGATGTTCAGGACTGGCGCGGAGTTACGCTCTGCTTTTCTTGCATATTTCGAACGGAACGGGCACAAGATGCTGCCAAGCGCGTCGCTGGTACCGGCAAGCGATCCCACTCTGCTTTTCACAAACGCGGGAATGGTTCAGTTCAAGGAGGCTTTTCTTGATCTGGATGCCACCCAATGGAAGCGGGCGGTGACGGCCCAGAGGTGTCTGCGGGTGAGCGGCAAGCATAATGACCTGGAAAACGTCGGCTACACCGCGCGGCACCACACCTTGTTTGAGATGTTGGGCAACTTCTCTTTTGGCGACTATTTCAAAAAGGAAGCGGTCCATTACGCGTGGGAATTCCTTACGCGTGAGATCGGTCTTGACGAGAAACGGATGATAGCCTCGGTCTTTCGGGAAGACGATGAGGCTTACGATATCTGGCATAAGACTATCGGACTTCCCGCTTCGCGGATCGTACGGCTTGACGAGAAGGACAACTTCTGGTCGATGGGGCCGACCGGTCCCTGCGGGCCATGCTCCGAGATCATCTACGACCAGGGCAAGGATGCCGGATGCGGCAGTCCCGAATGCTCCGTCGAGTGTGGATGCGACCGTTTCCTTGAGATATGGAACCTGGTGTTCATGCAATTCAATCAGGATGAGAGCGGGAAAAAGGTTCCGCTTCCCAAGCCAAGTATCGACACGGGCATGGGGCTCGAACGGCTTGCCGCGGTGGTTCAAGGAGTTCCAAGCAACTACGATACCGACCTGTTTCAGCCGATTTTGCAGAATATTGCCAAGCTTTGCGGGAAGGAGTACGGCCGCTCACCTGATTTGGATGCGCCTATGCGCGTCATCGCGGACCATGCGCGGGCAACAGCATTTCTGATAACTGACAGTGTTTTGCCGTCCAATGAGGGGCGCGGATACGTTCTGCGTCGCGTCATGCGGCGCGCCCTTCGCCATGGAAAGAAACTTGGGTTTGACGGACCGTTTTTCCACAAGATTGCCGGGACGGTGGTAAAGGAGTTTTCCCAGGCTTTTCCCGAGTTGCAGAGCAGCGCTTCTTTCATTGATACCGTTGTGTTTCAGGAAGAGCGCAGATTCCTCGAAACGCTCGATGCGGGACTGCGGATGGTCGAGGACGAGTTCGCCCGAATGCGGGATGCCAAGACAGGCGTGTTTTCCGGTGAGACGGCGTTTCGGCTGTACGATACCTACGGGTTTCCGATGGATCTGACCGCGGATCTGTGCCGCGAGCAGGGGATTACGCTGGACACCGCCGGGTTCGAGGCGGAGATGGAGAAGCAGCGGACCCAGTCGCGCGCTTCATGGAAGGGTGGCGAGGTGGGCACGCGTGATGCCGTTGCGTCTGAGCTCTCCAAAACCAAAACATCCGTGACTTTTGTCGGACACGAGCAGCATGAGGCGGAAGGCCGCATCGTGGCGATATTTGCTGGAGGTGTGCGGGTCTCTTCCGCAAGCGCGGGGGAGGAAATCGACATTGTTACGGATATCACGCCGTTCTATGGGGAATCAGGCGGACAGGTAGGAGATACCGGTACGATCGTCGGGGAAGGTTTCATTCTTCATGTTGCCGATACGCTGCATCCTTCTCCCGAGCTTATAATTCACCGCGCGAAAGTGGTTGAAGGGTCTGTTGGTGAGGGACAGGTAGCGCGGCTTGCCGTGGACCAGGAAAAGAGGCGGATTACGCAGGGGAACCATACCGCGACGCACCTGCTTCAGGCGGCTCTTCGCAGAGTTTTGGGAGCAGGCGTCAAACAGGCGGGATCGTACGTTGGCCCCGACAAGCTTCGGTTCGATTTCTCCCATTACGAGGCTGTTCCGGCGGAGGCGTTGGCGGCTGTAGAAGAAGAGGTTAATGGAGCGGTGTTTGCCGCCCGCCCCGTTCATTGTGAGCAGCTTCCTTACGAGGAAGCGGTTGCCGCGGGGGCGATGGCGTTTTTCGGAGAGAAGTACACCGATGTCGTCCGGATGGTGACGGTGGGCGAAGTCAGTAAGGAACTTTGCGGCGGGACGCATGTACAGAACACAGCCGAGATAGGGCTTTTCCGTCTTACGTCCGAAAGCGCTCTTGCCGCTGGCGTCCGCCGGATCGAGGCCGCCACCGGGTTGCCCGCGTGGAAGCTCTTGTGGGAGGAGGCGGAGACGCTGCATTTGGTGGCGCGGGAGCTGAATGTCGCCGGTTCCGAAACGCCGGAACGCGTCCGAAAGCTTTTGGCGCAGATCAAAACGCTGGAAAAGGCGCTTCAAGAGGCGCGTCGCCGTTCGGCGCGCGATCTGGTAGGAGATATCCTGGCGAAGGCAGAGGAGCGGGATGGCGTACGGCGCGTCGCAGCGGAAACCGAGTCGATGGATCCGGCCGCCTTGCGCGAGCTGGCCGACAGCGTAAAGGGTAAGCTCGGTAGCGGGCTGCTTCTGTTGGGCGTTCGTGAAGGAGACCGTTGCCATCTCGTGGCTGGAGTCACCGCGGATCTGATGTCTAAATATTCCGCGTCTGACATCGTGAAGAAAGCGGCCGCAGTGGTGGGCGGCGGAGGGGGAGGCAGGAAAGATATGGCTCAGGCAGGCGGCTCTGTTGTTGAAAAGCTGCCGGAGGCGCTGGCTACCCTGTCTGCCTGGTGATGGTTTCGAGGTCCGTCAGTCGGCGGTTTGTTTCCAGTTAAGTGTATTCAGGTATGCAGGGATACCTGAATACCTGAATACGCTTGTTGAACTGATCTGGGCAGAGTGTTTTTTCCCACGTAGCGCGCATTTGGTGTAGTAGTTCGGATTTGATCTGACAGGCAATCCCTCCTTCACAGCGGACAGATATCGCGGAGACGTCCTCGGAGAAGAAGCCCCTCCGCGATGTACGCTGTGATGCGACAAAATGTGCGGATTTGTCAGATCAAGCCAGAACTACTACAGGCTTTACTGATCCAGATCAACTCCGGCAGGTTGCGGTTCAACTGGTTTGCTTTCATCCTGCTGGAGTTTCTCGTCGGGGATTATGGGTGCCTGCTTGGGTTTATTTGTTTGGATTTGTTTTTTTAATGCCCGGTTGAGCATCGACTGCATTTTCGCCGTATTGGTCGCGTCCGGGTAATCCTCCAGCGCCCGCTTTGCGCGCAGTTCGGCGCTTTCGTATCTCTTGCGTGAAAGGAGGTGCGAGACGATCTTTTCCTCGTGGAGAAAGAGATGATTGCGAAGTTTTTTGATATTGGATACCGCCGTTTCCGCTCTTGGCGTATCCTTTTCTTTTTCAAGGAACCGCTTGTACGTCTCGATGGATTCCCGCGTTTTATCCTGAGACCGGCCCGGTTTCAGGATCTGTTTGTGCAGCAGTTCGCTCTTGAGGAGCAGCGCGTCGGGCACTTTCGGATTAGCCGGGTAGAGACGCAGAAAATCGTCGAATGCCACCGCTGCTTCCATGCTTGCCTTGCCTGCTTTGAGCTTCATCAGGTTTGATGCGAGGCCGAACTGGCTTTGGGGGGCCAGGGATGAATTTGGGAACCGCTCGACGAGCAGCCGGAATGCCC
>Ga0123353_10005530_pt1 | contig 16605 bp, 18 predicted proteins | sample TergutLab28metaG_3_FD_92763 | JGI IMG/M metagenome (GOLD analysis project Ga0123353, IMG submission 92763) | Labiotermes labralis P3 segment gut microbial communities from Petit-Saut dam, French Guiana - Lab288 P3 | ecosystem: Host-associated > Arthropoda: Insects > Digestive system > Gut ...
GCCCATAAGAATGAATATCAAAATCTTACCTACCAAAACAACCCCCGTTGCAATAACATACGCAACTATACCACAAATGGTAACTTAATTACAATTGATAAATGTAATGTAATTGTAGGGGCGCAATGATTGCGCCCAACTAAAGGGCGTGCGCGGCACGCCCATACGAACCATCACATTATGGTACGGGCGCGTATTCGCGCCCATTAATGGGGCGTAAGTATACGCCCATACCCCATACCCGAACCGACGTAGGGGCGTGCCGCGCACGCCCACAGACGCCACATTATAGGTACGGGCGTATATTTGCGCCGCCGCTTATTTTCTTTTCATCAAAAAATCATCCAAATAGCGCCGCATTTCGGATTGGACTTCGTCCACGGTTTTTCTGGTGTTATCAGGATTCATTTGATTTACAACCCGCCACAGGTCCGGATCCAAAGCCGCCGCGAATTTATATGTTTCCGACACGTCTATCTGCAGCTGCAGGTCCGCTTCGATGATATCGCGCGAATTCTTCTGCCAGCTTTCCGCGCCGCCTTCGACTTTCGCCGCGATACACGGATCCAGATACAAATACAGTACCAGATCCGGCCTTGCCAAACCGTTCTTTATAAACTCCAGGTTTTCGGTATACTGTATCCATATCCACCGCTGGCTTTGCGGATGCATTGCGGCGGTGTATATGTTGCTGTACGCATATCTGTCGAAAAGGATGTTTTTGCCGGATTCAACCAATGCATCCACCCGCGGCTTGTCCGCCAAGCGGTCGTCCGCGTAAAACCCGATGACCTTTTTCGGGTCCATCTTCCGCGCGGGGCCGAATTCGCCGTTCAAGTACTGTTGGATGACCCGGCCGGTCGGGGAATCGTACACCGGGTATTTTATGACTTCGGTATCGCCGACTTTTTGGCGCATGTATTCTGTAAACAGGGAAATCTGGGTGGATTTTCCGACTTTGTCTCCGCCTTCGACTGCGATGATTACCGGCCTTTGTTTCATAGAGCAAACCTTTTTTAATATCGCTCTCTCTTTCTCCGTTTCTTATTGTTATCAAACAAATCGCATCTTGTCCAGAAATATGTTATACTAGATACTAGATATCAGATACCAGATAGCAGATAAGAGCGATGGGGAATAATGTCCAAAGATAGCATTACATTAGAGAAAAGTAAAAAATTTGCGAAAAGGATTATAAATCTTGATAAATTCTTGCGTGATAAAAAGTGCGACCCGGTAATATCCAAGCAAATTTTGCGGTCTGGAACCAGTATAGGCGCAAATATGTCCGAAGCAATATATGCAATTAGTCGTGACGATTTTTTATATAAATCTCATATTGCGCTCAAAGAATGTTCTGAAACCTTGTATTGGCTGGAATTATTATGCGAATACAAACATATAACAAAACAACAATTCGAGAGTATGAAAATTGATTGCCAAGAACTATTAAAACTATTAATATCAACCACGCGAACCGTCCGCCGGCAAAAAATATCTAATATCTAGTATCTAATATCTAGTATCTAGTATCTAAAAACGGAGTTTTTTATGACTTTCAACGATATTTTAAAGGAATCCTGGCTGTCCATATCCGGGAATAAAATACGGTCGTTCCTGACGATTCTGGGGATTATTATCGGCGTTCTGGCCGTGGTTGTCATGGTCACGATCGGCGAAACGGTCCAGCGGCAGATAGACGACCAGTTTTCGGCATTGGGCACGAACACGATAATCATCCGCGCGGGCGCGGCCCAGGCGGGCGGGGTGCGCATCGCCGGCGGCCAGCAGCGGCTGCGCATAGGCGACGCGGAAGCCATCGGTCAATTGCCGTCCGTGGAATTCTTCAGCCCGCACCGCCAGATGCAGACCCAAGTAATATCGGGCAACCAGAACTGGAGCACGACGCTGATGGGCGTCTGGCCGGCATTCCAGCAGATACAGAACATAGAAATGGCCCAAGGAACGTTTTTTGACCGGTCGGCGCTACGCAACGCGTCGACGCATATCGTATTGGGGCACCGCGTGGCGCGTGAACTGGGGCTGGGCCGCAACCCGATCGGCCAAACCGTGCGCGTTGGCAATGTGCCGCTGGTGGTCGTGGGCGTGACGGCCGAACGGGGTGAAAGCATGGGCGCCAGCAGCGACGATGCCGTGTTCGTGCCGCTGACCACCATGCAGAAAAGGATTTTCAGCTGGCGCTTTCCGGACGCGGTGAATACGATAATGCTGCGCCTGCATGCGGACGCGGACAACAATTTCGTGACGGAACAGATAACCATGCTGCTGCGCGACAGGCACCGCCTGACCGACACTCAGCCGGACACGTTCCAGATCACAGACATGAAACAGGTTATGGAAACGATGAATACCGTCGCCGGATTCATGCGCATGCTGCTTGTATCTATTGCGTCTGTGTCGCTTTTGGTGGGATCCATCGGCATTATGAACATGATGCTGGTGTCGGTCGCGGAACGAACGCGCGAAATCGGCATACGGAAAGCCATAGGCGCCAAGGAATCGCACATAATCGTCCAATTCATGTCGGAATCCATACTGATTTCGTTTTTGGGTTCTATGGTCGGACTGCTTTCAGGCATAGGGTTGTCGCTTTGGATTGTACCCCGGCTGATTAATTACCCCGCCAGCGTCAGTTATTGGGCGGTCGCGATGTCGTTTGTCGTCGCGATTGTCGTGGGATTGGCGTCGGGCGTCTTTCCGGCAATAAAGGCGGCGAAACTGAACCCGATAGATTCATTAAGGCATGAATGATTTGTTATCTATCAAATCCGCCAGAAAATTAATATTAGGTGTGAAAATACCGGCCTTTTCGGCCAATTTCAGCAATCCGGACAGCGCCCGGATGCCTTCGACGGTACCCGCCGGCGCAATGCCGTTCGCCAAGTCCAATCCCGCTTTATAATTCCGGCTGGTCCGGCTGGTCGCGGACAGGAACAGATCCCCTATTCCCGCCAGCCCCAGAAAAGTATCGCCGTAAGCGCCCAGAGCCATCCCGACATCCACGATTTCACCCCAGGTTTGGGCCAGCTTCAAAGCGCGTTCGTTTTCACCCGCACCCTGGCCTTCCAGGTATCCCATCATGATTGCTGCGACATTCTTTCCTGCGCTGCATATTTGTATCCCGATGATGTCGGACGATACTTCCAGAACCATATCGGCAAAAATTTCTTCTGCGACTTCAATAATTTCCGGCTTGCCCACAATATTGCAGCCGGTCAGCATTCCTTCCGCCAATTCGCGCGCAAACCCGGGCCCAGACAGCAATCCGATCTTGTCCCCCAGCGTCCGGCGCGTGATTTCGCTCAGTAATTCGCCATCCGACCCAACCCCTTTGGTGGCGATGATTATCGGCTGGTTTTCATAAAATTCCCTGGCTCTTTGAATGGTCTCGATAAAAAATTCGCTTGGGGTCGCGATTACCCATGCACCTGTTCCGCGAAGCGCCGACATGTCGTTTGTGACAAGAATGCTTTCCGGGATGATGAATTCGGGCAACTGTTCGCTCTTTCTGCTTTTCTGGATTCTTTTCGCGTCCATTCCTTCGTACGCCCACAATATAACATCATGTCCGATGCGCTGTATGCTGCACGCCAAAGCTGTTCCCCATGCCCCTGCCCCGATAATTCCGACTTTCATTTTTACCTCCGACAAACCTATGGCCATTTCACCAGAAATTAAAAATTATCGACTGATATTACTAATTTTTAACTAACAAATTTATCAATTGTTCCATCTGAAACTTGTTGTTGAATTTCAATACAACCTCGCCCGCCCCGCCTTTTTTCAATTTCAATTGCGCCGGCACCGACAAGACTGATTCCAGTTTGCGTTCGTATCCGCGAATCTGATCAGCGGACATGGAATTATTGGTAAAGGCACGACTTTTTGTCGACCGCGCGCCCGCTTTGACAGCCTTTGCAGTATCGGCGACAGACAGCCCCTGCTCTAGAACTTTGTGGGCCAATTCTTCGGCGTTTTCAGCAACGGCCAAGGTCCGCGCATGGCTTGCCGACAGCTCGCCATCCCGAACCATCTTTTGGACCGATTCCGGAAGGTCGGACAGGCGCATTATATTTCTGATATAACTTTCTGATTTTCCAATTAATTTCACAATATCGGACATCTCGTATTTGCAAACATCCATCAGGTTCCTGTATGCGGCCGACTCTTCAATGGCGTTCAGGTTTTCACGCTGGACATTTTCAATCAGCGCGATTTCCATGGCATTTTCATCCGACAGTCCTTTTACCAAGGCCGGGATTTCCGACAGGCCCGCCATCTGGGATGCGCGCCAGCGGCGTTCGCCGGCGACTATTTCATATTTTCCGGAATTGTCCTTTGCAGTACGCACCAGAATCGGCTGCAAGACGCCTTTTTCTTTTATGGAGTTGGCCAGATCCTGCAATTCATCTGGCGCGAAAGTCCGGCGCGGCTGGTCCGGGTTCGGCAATATCTGCGCCAAGGCAATGCCGCGCACGACGACGCGGTCACCGCCGGACAAAACCGATATTTCAGGGGCATTCCCCATTTCTGCTTTCAGGTCCGCCAATCCGCGGCCAAGTCCGAATTTACTCATTGATTTTCCTTTATTGTTTATCGCCTGCGGCATCAACTATTTCCGTTGCCAGACGCAAATATGCCTGGGACCCCGGCGAAGTCATGTCATAGAATAGGGCGGGCTGGCCATGGCTGGGCGCTTCGGATATTCTGACATTGCGGGGTACGACAGTCTTGAACACTTTGTCGCCGAATGTCTTGCGCACATCGTCTTCGACCGCTTTAGAAAGATTATTCCGACGGTCGTACATGGTCAGCAGGACGCCCATCATTTCCAGTTCAGGATTCCACTTTTTTTGGACTTCCTGGACATTGTTCATCAAATGTTGGATCCCTTCCAGCGCGAAGAATTCGCACTGCAGCGGCACAATCAAATTGTTGGCCGTCGTCAGCGCGTTTATCGTCAGAAATCCAAGGGCAGGCGGACAGTCCAGCAATATGTAATCGTAATGATCCAGAATAGGGGCCAAAGCATCCCGTAGCCGGTATTCGCGGTTTTCCATGTCCAACAGTTCTACTTCCGCGCCGGACAGTTGCGAACTGGACGGCATGATATGCATTCCATGGATGGCCGTTGTCAGGATATTGTCCGCCGCAGCCCCAAGTCCCATGATAACCGGATAGACCGACTGTTGGTGCGCGGCGCGCACAAAGCCCAAACCCGTTCCGGCATTACCCTGGGGATCCAGATCGACAAGCAAAACCCGGCGCTTGATGGCCGCCAGCGACGCGCCTATGTTGATTGCGGTCGTGGTTTTGCCCACGCCGCCTTTTTGATTAGCAAATGCGATAATTTTAGTCATTATTTTCCTTTCCAAGTCGCAGAGTATAACAACCCCGCCGATTCGGTCAAGGAAAAAAAGGAATAAGGAATAAGGAATAAGGAATAAAATGTAATATCAATATATTATAAATTATTTCGCATGAAACAAATATATCGTTTCGATCCTATTTTCTAACAAAAACAACTTTTTCATTCCTTATTCCTTATTCCTTCCTTTTCCCGGCCTTTTTGACATTTTTTACAATCAGGACGAATCCGGGACCGGTGACGCTTGGGATTAGTTCATAGTCGAATTTGTATTTCGTTTGGGCAGCTTTTATTTCATCCATGGCACGCTCGCCCTTCAGCAGAACATAGTCCGCAGGAATCCCGAAAGTCATATCCAATATCTTTTCCAAAGACGCGAACGCGCGCGCAGTAATCGTTATCAGTTTTCCGTTATCTGTAATCCGTTTCACGGTGTTTTCAATCCGGTCGTTCATAACCGTCAGGTTCGGCAAATCCAAGCGCGATTTCAGTTCGTTCAGAAACGCGCATTTCTTGCCTATGCTTTCTATTGCAAAGACTTCCAGCCCTTTGATTGCAAGGACCGCGGCCGGAAAACCCGCGCCCGACCCCAAATCTATCACACGCGAATCCTTGTCGATGAAACCGATAGTCTGTATCGAATCGTTTATATGCCTTTCACGGATATTGCCCAGCGTGCTGGGCGCAACCAGATTCATCCGCCCGGACCATTCGCAGAGCAGGTCTTCATACTTTAAAAATTTCTCATCATGTGTCATCGGCGGCACCTTTAAATTTCTATTGCATTATATACCATATTTATATATATTCAAATCCATGATGAAGAAAAAACAAAATATATCGAAACAACCGGAAAAAATGCCAAAATTTCCGCTGGTTTTGGGCGCGGCTGCGGCCGGCGCTATCGCGCTGGGCGGAATCATGCAAACCGCAAAAGATTCAAGGGACGAAGGCGCGCGCGCCGCCGAACGCCACAGTTCCCAGTTCGGATATTTCCTGGCCATGCAGCATGCGATACATGTCGACGACTTCGAATCGGCGCCGGTTTTCGCTGAAAAACTGGCCGATGTGGACCTGGGCGCGGTAAAGACAAATATCGCCGTGGGCCTGTTCCTGGCCGGACAGTTGAACAGTTCCGCCGCACATCTTTCAGGCGATACAAACGTAACCGCGCGGATCGCGCACGCCAGCTGGCTGGTCCATAACGACGACTGGCGCGCTGTGCGCGAAATATACAAGGATAACGATTCGTTTCTGCTGGCCCCGCTCCGCATATGGTCCGGAATCGCAACAAGATACATCACGCAAACCCTGCGGTTCGTCGATTCGCTGCCGCACAGCGATAATTGGAAGCATTTCATGCGCGGCATGATATTCGTGGAAACCAACAGGTTCGAACAGGCGCGCCAGGAATTCGCGAAAGTTCCGGCGGATTTCATGAATCTGAACGATTTCATGTATGTGATGGCGTTTTATACGCATGCCGGATTCGACGAAGATGCGAAAGACCTTTGGGACGAATTCACGGCCAAACCGTCCGGATTGTACATGATAAATCATACCGATTTGCCGGACTTTTCGCATTTTTCCGGTTTCCGCAACGCATTCGCGTTCAACATGATACAAAGCGTGTCGCACAGTCCATTCTTGTCGATGACCAGCATAGCGCTGCTTTTGCTGCGCGCGGCGGAAGCAGCGGCGCCAAGCGACGCCCTTAATTACTATTTGGGCAGCTTTTTCTATGACAACGATTCGCCGCAATATGCCGATTATTTCGCGAAAATACCGGAAAACAGCCCTTTTAGGCCCTTCATAATGCTGAAAGCGGCAGAGCGGGCGACAACACAAAGACAAATGGTGCGCGAACTGGAGCGCACGGCGCGCGCGAACCCGCTGTTCCTGCCCGCGGTGGTGCGGCTGGTGAACGCCGACCTGCAGAACGGCGGATATCGGCGTGCGCTGAACCGAATCGACTCCGCGCTGCGCCAGGACGGCATTACGGATTCCGCACAAGCGCTTTTGCTGACCTTGCGCGCGCGCGCAAACAGGCAATCAGGGAATCTGAAAAAAGCCCAAAACGACATCCTTTTAGCGGCGGATATTTTACCCGGAACGCCGGCCGTTTTATCGGAACAGGCAAAAATATGGACGCTGTCGAAAAACAACCTTGCGGACGCGTATGCGTTCGCGATGGCGCTGGTTAAAAAATATCCCGCCGACATCGACGCATGGGCGACGATGGCGATGGTCGTCCGCGAAAGGGAAGGCGCATCCGAAGCGCTGATGATTTTGGAAAGGATCGGCCGCGTCGCGGAAACGAATTCGCTTTTGTTCGAACTTTTGGGCGACGCGCAAATGGAAACTGGAAACAGGATTCGCGCGGTCGAATCGTACCGCCGCGCGATAGAATTGTCGGACGACGGGCTGACAAACCTGCGCGCATTGAACCGAAAGCTTCGCCGCGCGAAAAGATGATGCGCAGCGCTGCTTTTTGTCCAGATTTGCTATAATCAGGTTTTTTCTATTTTTGCTTTTAATATTGTCGGATAAAATTATAAGTCAAGAAACCCCGACAATGCGCCGCTTGTATCGATTTCTTAAAAAGTTATACTGGAATATATTGCCGCGTTTGCAAGGATAAAGGCAAATGCCCCGGGCAAGACTTTCCGCACGGTTTTCGCATCCGCGGGCGCGGCGCTTTGTCATGCGGGATAATTTTGTCCGCGCGTGCGATTCCGGTTTTCATTTCACATGAAACAGAATTTAAACATGTCGCGCCGAAAACCGGACGCGCCGATCCGTCAAAAAACGAAAATATTTTCCCGATTATCAAACCGGTGAAAGGGCCGGACAAAGGCGGATTTTTTCCGCGTGTTTTTCGTGCTAAATTTGCGGCGCCGGCATACTGTTCAAATAGGCGTTATTTTGTCTTTACAAATCGGTTTAAAAATATGTTATGATACCCTTGAACATAAAAAAGGATACTATCATGAAAAAATTTCTTGCAATGCCCCTGATGTTGGCCCTGGTTGCCTGCGGCGGGTGGGTAAAACCGGAACACGGTTCCGAAAAGCTGGTCCGCCTGGTGGAAGAGCCGACAGGATGTGAATTCCTGTACCGGATGGAAGTCGAAGTGTCCGTATACGACCAGAGGGACGCCGAACAGTACCTGCGCAACCGCATAGCCGAGCAACAGAGGCGCGGGAATTCGTTCCACGTGGTTTCTCAGCGCACGCGGCCTAACGAATGGGTGATATTCGGACCGGAACAGTCGTTCATCCTGGGCGCTAATGTATACGATTGCCCGCAGTTTAATTAAAAATCCCGCGAAAGCGGGATTTTTTTATTTCGCCGGGGCGACTATGATGGATTTCGTACGCTCGTCCGGTTTCGACCTTGTTTCCAGGACACCCTTGTCGCCAATCGTGGCGATAACCCGTTCGAACAGTTCCGGAATCACGTCGCGGCCGCGCGCCAGCACTTTTTTGGGGCCGCGCGTCATGGCGGCTATTTTGACCTTGTTGCCTTCGGCCAGAAATTCCATGACCTTTTTCATTTTGATGTTCAGGTCGTTCTCTTCGATAAAAGGCTTCATCCAGACTTCTTTCAGTTCCGTCGTCTTGTGATGCTTCTTCGCTTCGTTCGCTTTTTTCTTTTGGTCGTATTTAAATTTGCCGTAATCCATGATCTTTACGATCGGCGGCACGTTGGCCGCGTTGATTTCGACCAGATCCAATTCCAAATCGGCTGCCATCTGCAGCGCCTGCGGCGTGGGCATCACGCCGGCGTTGTTGCCGTTCTGGTCGATCAGCTGGACGGATTTCGCGAAAATCCGGTTGTTTATCCGCGGGCCTGTTTCGCGGCGGTTGTCTCGTTGACTATTAAATGGTTTAATGGTCGTCTCCTTTTTTGTTGTCCGCATTTTGCGGGTTGCAGCTATTCTAACGATTCATTCGGCATTTGCAAGATTTTTTGCAACACTTCCCAGACCGGTTTTTTCGCATCCGGTTTCAGCAGCAGATAGTTGGGATGGAAAATCGGCACGACCGGAACATCGGGACCGATGTCCGAAACCCGGAAAATTTCCCCATGCTGCGCGGGCAGCTTTGCGTCGGCAATTTCCACCGCGGCAAGCGTCCCCAGCGTCAGCACGGTTTCCGGCCGCGCAAGGTCCAGCGCGCGCAGCACGTACGGGCGCGCCAAATCAAGTTCTTCGCGGCTGGGTGTGCGGCCGCCGGCCGGCCGCCAGAACACCAGCGGAATGATGGCGACGGAATCGCGACCCAATCCTATGGCGGACAGCATCTTGTCTAAAAGTTCGCCGGCCGCGCCTGACAGGATTTTTCCGGACTGATCGTCGTCGCCCGAAGGTGCGTCTGTAACTATCGCGATGCGCGCAGCCGCGCCCGCATGCGGCGGAATGGTTTTCGCAAACGCCTTCAAAGGATGGTCCGCGCTTTCAACCGCCGCGCAAAGGGCGGCAAAATCCGTCGCCGCCGCGGCGGCATTGCGCGCCGATTCCAGCGCGTCGGAAATGCTGACCACGGGCGCCGCTGGCGTGGCAAACCCAGGCGTTTTGGGGCTTTGCGCCGGATGCGCGGGCTTTGCACCGGCCGTTTCCTTTTCCTGGTTCCGCTTTTTTTCGGCGTTCGGCACGGCAGCGGTTTTGGTTTCCTGATACGCGCACGCCGCGTCCGTCAATTCCCACTTTACGCCCGACAGCGCCAAGTCCTGCAGCGAATAATTTCCCATGTTGTTTTTTTCCATCATTTTTCCTTGCTTTTATTATGGATTTCAGATAACATAAACACTGAGTAACAAAAATACAAGGGAGTATTTTATGAAAATGACAAAACTTGCAATGGTGTTGTTTGCCGCCGGCGCTCTGGCCGCCTGCAGCAGAGGAACCACCAAAATCACCGAAGTCGATCCGCACACGAACCCAAGGGTTTATTTCGCATTCGATTCTTCGGCGATCACCGAAGAAGCGCGGACAAACCTTTTGGGCCAGTCCATGTTCCTGCAGAACAACCCTAATGTTCGGGTGACGATCGAAGGGCACTGCGACGAACGCGGAACGGCTGAATACAACATGGCGCTGGGCGCACGTCGCGCAGAAGCGGCCAAGAACGTGATGGTCCGCGACGGCGTCGATGCCCGCCGCATCAGAACGGTTTCCTATGGCAAAGAACGCCCGCAGAAACTGGGCACCGGCGAAGCGATCTGGAAATGGAACCGCAACGCGAAAACGGTTGTCAGAAACTAAAGACAAAAAATCGGGCCCAAGGCCCGATTTTTTATGATATGATTTGACCCAAATAAAAGGGGCGCGTTGTGATTTAACCTTTTGTTCTTTCTTTCGAACAGACAACTGTTTGGTTTATCCTATCCCGACCTACATGGGAGCGGCACATTTGACAGAGCGCAGAACCGACCATAGTCGGTGTACGGCTCGGCCCGCCGGGTTTTCCATACGGACATGGCGTTGTGATTTTGCCGCCTGGCTCCTTACTAATACTATACACAATTATCATCATTAATTCCTTTTTGCAATAATATGACAAAAAATCTGAAATGCAATAAAAAAACTGTCGGTTAAAAACCGACAGTACGATGTGGTGGACGCGAGAAGACTCGAACTTCCGACCCCCTCCATGTCAAGGAGATACTCTAACCAACTGAGCTACGCGTCCGTGCCGGGAATTATAACAGACATTTTTTTCATTGCAATAAAAATCCACCTTGTTAAAATTCTCTCTATGAAAGACGTCGCTGGAAAGATTATTGCCTTTATGGATGTGGTGGAAAAACTCTGCCATGTAAAGCGCCATACCCTTATGCCCGGCGGGCGGGCCGAAACCGACAGCGACCATGTAATGAAACTTTGCTTTCTGGTAATGATGGCATCGCCGTATATAAAGCGGCCGCACGATGCGCAAAGAATGCTAGAAATGGCGCTTGTGCACGACCTGGTCGAAGCGGACGCCGGCGACACGCCCGTAATCGACCAAATCAACACCCCGGAAATCAAGGCTGACAAGGCGGCGCGCGAACGAAAAGCTATTGAAAAATACCGCGATATGCTGCCCCCGGAAATCGGCAACAAAATATACGATTTGTTCTTGGAATTCGAAGAACAAAAAACTTTCGAAGCGCGCCTGGTTCGCGTATTGGACAAATTCGAAGGCAATATACAATGCAATAAAGAAAATCACGGGGCAAGGTATTACGCCATGGGGATAACCGCCATGCTGGACGCGATGGAGCGGCATGAATTCAGCGCCGCGCTGGATGCAGAGGAAATAATCCGCGCGATTGAGGTGGTGCTGGCCGAAAATGCCAAAAACAATATTGAATATTGCAAAAAACACGGACTGATACCTTAACTTTCCCTTGAAAGTCCGGTTATTTTGCGCTAGTCTTCCAATCATGAAAAACAAACACCTTATCACTTCTGCCCTGCCGTATGTCAATAATATCCTGCATATCGGGCATTTGGTCGGCTGTCTTTTGCCATCCGACGTTTATGCACGTTTCTGTCGCGCGCGCGGCCGCAACGTTCTGTTTGTATGCGGTTCCGACGACCATGGAACCGCTGCGGAAATCGGCGCCTTGAAAGAAGGCATGCCGGTTTCCGAATATGTCGACAAATACCGCGCTTATCACATAAAGGTGGCGGCCGATTTCAATTTATCGTTCGACCTTTACGGCCAAACGCATACCGAATTGCACAAAGAATTGGTGCAATCGCTTTTCACGCGGCTGGACGAACAGGGACTTATCGAAGAAAAAACCGCAATCCAACCGTTTTCCATAGACGACAACATGTTCCTTGCCGACCGATATGTCGAAGGAACTTGTCCAAAATGCGGAAACGACAAAGCCCGCGGCGACCAGTGCGATTCCGGATGCGGCGCGATGCTGGACGCGTGCGACCTTGTCAATCCGCGGTCTGTCATTTCCGGTTCCGCAAACATTGAAATGCGCGAAACAAAACACCTGTATCTGAAACTTTCCGCCATGCAGGGCAAACTGCGCGAATGGATTAATAGTCGCGTCGGCTGGCCGAAAACGGCGATGTCCATCGCGAACAAATGGCTGGACGAAGGTCTGCGCGACACGCCGATAACCCGCGATTTGAAATGGGGAATTCCGGTCAATAAACCCGGATATGAAGACAAAGTATTTTATGTCTGGTTCGAAGCGCCATGGGGATACGTATCTATTTCCCAGGCGGCAAAACCTGGTCGCGCCGTAGCCGACGGCGAAGGCGGATGGGCCGACTGGTGGAAAGGGGGCGACGATTGCCATTACACTCAATTCATGGGCAAAGACAACGTGGCATTCCACGCCGTTACCTTTCCGGCCCAGGAACTTGCGGTGGACGACAACTGGAAAATGGTCGACGTTCTGAAAGCCGTAAATTTTATGAATTTCGAAGGCGCGAAAATATCAAAATCGACCGGAAACGGAATATTCCTTGACGATGCGATTCTTGACGCGCCGGCGGATTGCTGGCGGTATGCTTTGATGGCGTCCGCGCCTGAAACCGACGACACAGATTTCACGGTACAGCGGTTCGCGGATATCGTGAACAAAGACCTGAACGGAATGCTGGGGAATTTTGTGTCGCGCGTGTGCAAACTGACTGAGAAGAATTTCGGGAACAATGTGCCCGCGTTCAAAAAAGGATTCGAAACCCCGATAGAAGAGATGAACGGGCATCTGTCTGCTTTGACCGCCGCGCTTGATGCGTGCGAATTCAGAAAGGCGGTTGAACACTTGCGTTCCATGTGGGCCGTCGCGAACGAATATATGACTGAAAAAGCCCCCTGGACGCTGGTCAAGGATGACAATCTGGAACCGGCGGGTGCAGTTTTGAACGAATGTTTCCAGATGATCGATTTCTTCGCGCGCATCTCGGCCCCTTTTATTCCGGGCTCGGCAGAAAAAATCCAAAATATTTTTGGAACCAAATGCGACCTGTCATGGCCGGATAAATATGAATGGCGCATAGCGGACGGCGAATCATTTGCTGTGCCGGAAAACCTGTTCGAACGCATCGATGACGACAGAATCGCGGAAATGACCGCAAAGTACGTGAAGCGTAAGGCGTAAGACGATTCTTATAGCCCGCCACACATATAAATATGATTCAATATAACCGCCTTTGTTTATTATCCTGTTGCGCGCCGTGTTCCGCCGGAGCGATTACGCAATTGAAAGAGCAGGGCGCGGATTTCTGCGTTCTTTTCTATAATCCCAACATATTTCCCGAATCAGAATATCAAAAGCGTTTGGCGGAACAGATAAAACTGTGCGAACAAATGGGTGTGAAATATGTGGTTGGAGAATATGACTGCGCTGCCTGGGCCCAATGCATTAAAGGGCTTGAAGATGAACCGGAACGCGGGTGCCGGTGCGCCGCATGTTTTAAACATAGAATTGCGTGGGGCGCCCGTTACGCAAGGGCCAACGGATACGACGCCATCGCGACAGTATTCGGCGTATCGAAACACAAAGACCAGGCCCAGGTCGATGCGGCCGCAAAAAACATAGGTATTGAATATATTTCGGTTGATTGGGATGAAGATTTACGTCAAAAAACAGTCACCAACCTTCGCCAAGGCTCCGGCGGGCAAGAAAAGGCCGGCTTTTACCACCAGAACTATTGCGGTTGTGAATTTTCAATGAAAAAATAGGCGGATAATTCCGCCCGTTATTACGAACCGATGGACTTAATATCAACCGCTCTGAAAAGAGCTGCGATTATTATAGATTTCGCCTGGTCGTGAAGTTCTTTTATTGTTTCGTTGTTTCTGCTGATTTCTATCTGTTTCCGAATTATCTGAATTTTGTTCGCATCATCCATCGGCAACATCGTGCTTGATTCGCATTGCGCGCTGTGTGTTTTCCATCCCAGTCTTGCTATGCTGGTATGGGACTGGCAATGTCTGACGCTGCACACTTTCAAACTGTTCGAACATACCGCTATATTCCTGTTGCTCATATCATAAACTCCGTTTAAATTTAACGCTTTGCAACAATGCCACTTGCTCGGGCGTTTGTCAACGGATTTCAAACGGAAAAATCTAATGCAGTCTTTCGACAACCATAACCGCTCTGTCGACGAACACCGTCACCGTCCATCTGTAAAGCCGCATGTTCGTATGGTCGAACAGGTGCGTTATGCCGGTGTCCTGCTTGCCGAATCCCAAATCGCCGGCCTGAGTGTCAGGATTAAGCTCTGCCCCCGGAGCGAACGACAGGTTTTCCCGGTTGTTGGCCTGGATGCCACTGCCATACAGCTGCTGCCAGGTCGTACTTATCGAACGGACGCCTCCGGAATTGTTTATCACGCGCACAGCCCAGCGGTTCGCCGAAGACTGCTTTATCGCCCGGAATCGGAAATCGTCCATATCCACATAAAAACTCTCCCCGGTCGCCATACCGGATACGGACCTTGAACGGATATTGTAAAAGTCGGCCGGCCTGTTGGTCAAATCCATGAAATTGCCGGAAAAAGCCACCGGCGCCAAATCTGCGGTATCCGCCTTGCCGGCAATGGCGTCCGCTATTGCGCCGGCAAGTCCGGATGTCCGGACAAAGTTTTCATGGATGCTTTGCGCCAGTCCGTCGACATATCCCTTGGACGCAAGAGCATGGACGTCGGCAGACACCGGCCGCACAAAAAGCACAGCCGCAAGCACGGATATTGTTATGAATAGTTTCCACACTACCTTCATGATCAATAATCGATATTATAAAAATATGAATTTCAAGGCAAGCGTATTTTATCCAGTTTTTGGTTGTCTGTCCGATATTCCCGGTCTATAATCCGGTAAAAGGAGTCCGCAAACATGTCATCCATATTCATATTCCCCGGACAGGGGTCGCAGACCGTCGGCATGGGCAAGGAATTGTTCGACAGCTGCCCCGCAGCGCGTGAAGTTTTCGAAACTGTCGACGAAGCGATCGGCGCGAAATTGTCCGACATCATATTCAACGGGCCGATGGAGGAACTGACGCTGACCGCAAACGTCCAGCCGGCCATATTCGCGACATCGATGGCGATGCTGCGCGCGGCGCAGCACAAGGGGCTGGCGCCGGACCCGGCGTTTGTTGCGGGTCATTCTTTGGGCGAATACACCGCGCTGTGCGCCGCAGACGCGCTGTCCGTTTTCGATACGGCGAAACTTCTGCGCCTGCGCGGCGAATCCATGCAGCGCGCGGTACCCGTGGGCCAGGGCGCTATGGCCGTCATCATGGGGCTGGATATAGACGCTTTGCGCGAAATCTGCGCGCATGCCGAACATGGCGAAATCTGCGACATCGCGAACGACAACGCGCCGGGCCAGATCGTGATTTCCGGCAACAAGGCGGCGATAGAGCGGGCGATGGAATTGGCGACGGCCGCCGGCGCAAAGCGCGCGATGCTGCTGCCGCTGTCCGTGCCGCCGCATTCCCGCCTGATGGCGCCGGTGGCGGTCGAAATGCACGACGCGCTTTACAAAATCGACATGAAGGCCCCGCGCGTGCCGCTGGTTTCCAACAGGACCTGCACGCCGATGACCGACGTGGACGAAATCAAAGACGCGCTTGTGTACCAGATAACCCAAGGCGTCCGCTGGCGCGAAACGGTTCTGGCCATGCCGGCGCTGGGCATTACGGAAGTTATGGAAATAGGGCCAGGCAACATCCTATCGGGATTGGTTCCACGCATAGTGCCGGAATTGGCCGCAAAAAAATTGGAAGTTTAGATTCCCGGATATCGCCTGGACGCGTGTTCCACGCGCTGCGGACGATTCCGGGAATGACACATAATGATAAGGAGTATTTAATGTTTTCTCTGAAAGACAAAGTTGCATTGATAACCGGCGCGACCGGCGGAATAGGCGAAGGGCTGGCGCGCGGGTTCGCAGGCGCGGGCGCGACGGTCGTTCTGACCGGTCGGAATGAAGAAAAGCTGGCCGAACTGGCCAGACAGATTCCCGGCGCGATTATTATCCCGGCAGACCTTTCAAAAGATTCTGCGGCGGCCGATTTAATCGCAAAAACCATCGAAAAGGCCGGTAAAATCGATATCCTGGTAAATAATGCCGGTCTTACCCGCGATACTCTTTTCATGCGCATGACGGACGAACAGTTCGACGAAGTCATGAATGTGAACCTGCGCAGTGCATTCCAACTTTGCCGCGCCGCGGTTATGCCGATGA
>Ga0123353_10005531_pt1 | contig 16604 bp, 11 predicted proteins | sample TergutLab28metaG_3_FD_92763 | JGI IMG/M metagenome (GOLD analysis project Ga0123353, IMG submission 92763) | Labiotermes labralis P3 segment gut microbial communities from Petit-Saut dam, French Guiana - Lab288 P3 | ecosystem: Host-associated > Arthropoda: Insects > Digestive system > Gut ...
AAAACAAAACACAAAAAAAAATAATAAAAAAAAAATTTAAAATTTTCTCTGTTGGCATAAAAGAAGTGATTGGGGGGGGGGGGGGGGGGTGATAGAAATATAACTGCACTATTATTGACCTCAGGACTAGATGGAAATTTACCCTCGGGAAAGAACCCCGATACCCAGTGAACTAGACCAATAACAGTTTAAAATTTGTCAGATATCTCACAAAATACAATCAGACCCTATCCTATAGAATTGGCTTTTAAATCAACAATAAACAGGTTTGAATTAAAAAAAGCAAAAGGCGAATAATGTATTGTGTCTACAGGAATCAATAATTGCAGCTCTCTAATGTTCTTTTGTATCCGGCGAGTTACAAAAAATGGTAGCACTGCAAAACTTTTATTGGTTTCAATTAAATATTCATTTAACCAAAGGAAATAAATGTATTTGGGATAAATTAAATGTATTCTTCGGCCTGAACATTATTGTCAGTGGAATTTGTTCACAAGTATGCACTACTGAAAGTCACCATTTCTTAAATTACTTTTAACGAAACACATTCAATCAAACACACCTGCACCTATGATGCAGAATGAAAGTATGAAGTGTAGACGATTTCGATGCACTGCTGCATACAAACTAAAAAGCAAACGAACGAAAACTAAACGTACTTAATTAACTAATATGATTGAGTTGTGAAGAGGAGACACACGACTTTCCAAGTGTTGCATCCGATGGTGCTAACACCGCTGCTGTAGGAGAAGACATCTCAAAGGGATGAAGGTATGTGTACACGCTGTCTTGCGAATCGAAATCTGCGGTGAGAGTGCACAGAAGATTTCGTATGCGTGGTAGGGAACTGCGAAAGAAAAGAAATTCCATCCGAAAGTGGTAAAAGTTGTCCATTAAGGCTGGTTGAATTTGTAGATAAAGAAGTCTCTGTAAACGGCAAGTCACTGAAGTTGAGGCGTATACATTTCAAGCAGCTTTTGTTCGAGATCCAAGGAAATCAAGCAGCCACACAATTGAGCACGTCGCAATCGACAGTGCACAAAATTCTGCGATATTTTTAAGAACTTGGTGTTACTAGTACCCGCTTTTACAATGTGTAACAGCCCAGACAAAGAAGTTCACTATACACTTTGCCGGGAAGTCCTTTCAAAACTTGGAAAACATTTTATTACCAACTGTGTCTACGAAGCCACTTCCATCTATTCGGGAGTATTACGTGACATAACTTTAAAATTTGGTAGGAACAAAAAATTGGCATACAGGGATTGTACCTGTACGGGGCAACCCCAGGTGTAGTACGTTTTGTGTTCTACCTGTGTATCTCCCCCCCCCCCAAAAAAAAGCACTCGAACTGGGGAAGTGTACTGAGACATTTTGGGAATTCCTCCTGCCGATTTTGACAGAAGAGGGGCCTAATAATACGCTATTCTAGCAGTACGGAGCGCCTCCGCTTTTTCACATTGCACTTCGGGTGGGAATTCTCGCATCGTATATATCCACGAATATGGATTGGTAGGGGACTGTCTATCATGGGGCACCACCTCCTTTCCCTGAACTTACACCACATTATTTCTTCTTATACATATTGTTTACGTTGATATTTTCGTTCCACCGTTGCCCACCAATTTACTGGACTTGCTGTGAGGACATGAGCTGTTCGTCCACAGTTACACCCACCGTGCTTACAAACTCATGGGCTCAATATGAATAAATAACTAATTCATGCCCCAACTAAACATTAGTAAAGAAGTCACAGAAACTCGATCATATAGCCTACCAAAGTACATTTACACTTCCTTTCTGTACTTATCGTTCACTTCCTGATCAATACTACACCAAAACCTTCTACGTTTAATGTGCTCCTCTCTTTTCCTCAACGAAGTGGATTTAATCCAAAGAAACATTCGTTATTCTTTGCCAATCGTTATTACACATCACTCTCATCAAATAAATCGTTTCTGTACTGAAGAGCGAATGGATTAATATTGCATTGAATATTGCTATTCTCCTTATTCTATTATTATTAGACGCTCGAAATTTCATCAATAAATAAGCGTATGAAATACAGAATTCATTAAGTAGAAAATTTTGAAAAAATTATCGATTACGGTCTTCACAAAACCCCACCATTGGTCCCTTAACCAAAGACAGGTGAATCTAGCGCAAGATCACTCATCCTGTTTCTTTTAGTTCGATTTAATATTATTCTCCCATGTATGGTTAGTATCACAAACGTTTCCTTCAAATTTCCAAACCAAAAATCCTGTACATTTGCTGGCGTCCCAAATATTCAATGATTTCAACAATCATGCTTTGTGTTTGTGATTAGATGGGCACAAGACATCAGGCTTCAAGCAAGGTGCTCACAGCCATCATTCAGCAAAAGCACACGAAGTCAGCAAAGGTTACAAAACAGGAGGGGGTCATAGAGCAGAGGGAGGTCATAATGACGAAAAAGGACACAAGGGTCATGAAGGTCACAAATCGTCCCGCCACCATTACCATGGGCAAAGAGGTGATACAGGAAAAGAGAAACAGGTCAAGGGATCAGAGGAGAGAGGCGGTAATACGAAATCTCACCACGAAGAGCATTCGCACGGGGCCGAGCATGACGAGCATGAAAATGGCGGGCATGGAACCAAGCATAAGGAACGCGATAAGTACAAGAAAACGGGATTCACCAAGGTACGGTATATGCATTCTATACTCTGTCTTACGACCAGTCCATATCCTCTTTCAAAGCTAGTTCTTCTCAGAGTGCGATCTAGTGTTTCCTCTTACAATTTTCATTATCCTCTTGTTTTCTTAAAATCGTCGAGTATGCGCTTATAGTTTCTTCCTCTTCTTACGTCAATTGGATTCTTCTTTCTAGCTCTCCTTCAAAGGCGTGTTACAGAAGGCAGATCCTACGAAAGTTATTATCAATCAAGTTAGCTTTCCTTCTTTTGTTGTATGTCGGCTATTTCTTTCCTCCTTGGCTCTAAGTAATACTTCATTTTTCACACTATATGTCCAACTGATCTTCTCCATCCTTCTATACCATCACATTTCAAAACTTTCCTCTGATCTACTTTCCACAGTGTGCAAGTTTCAGCACCATACAAATATATATGCTCCAAATAGATCATGTTACTTGTTTCTTCGTTAAATTTAAATCAAATTGCTCGTGACAAGTCTTCTTCTTCTTCTTCTCAAATGCTGCTCTTTCCATTAAAATCATGGTTTTACTTTCATACGCATATCTTACATCATTTGTTATCGTCCTGCCCACACAGTTGACGAATTTCACATTCTCCAGTTGCTTTTGAACTACCACAATCTGTCCTGGGGATGGTTGCCTTGAGATTCTCATTGCCGTAGTTCTATTCCATAGCAACTTCCAATTTTAATTAGTCTATCAGTCGTGCGCTGGTAGTACCGCTTATTCATTAGACCGTAGCACAAGGTCACCTGCCGATCCCAGCGGCCACGCGGCCCAAGCCGTGGGTCGACGGACTGCTCACTTGCTGGGATTGTAGGTTCGTATCCCGCCGATACGCAGATACCTGTCTCTTGTGATTGTTGTATATCAGGTAAAGGTCTTTGCTTTGGTCTGATCACTCGTCTGTGGCAGTCCTACCGAGTGTGGTGTGTCTGAGTGTGATCGTGAATCCTCGCAAATGAGGAGGCCCTGGCCCGTTAGAGGCTGTTGCACCGTGGGGAGGGGGGAATGTGCGTTCCTTAGTGTTCTGTCATAAATAGTGTTTATGTATTAGCTCTTTATTATACAAATTTACTTACGTAGACTTTCCTAAGGGACGTAGTGAAGAAAAAGTGTGAGAAGCACCGTGAAAATGGTTTTCAATAAAAGGAGAGCTCTTTCATAAGTTTCTGCATTATCGCTAAATAATCGCCACGTAAGAAACCCCAAAACCTCACATAAGCGCCATGTCCCCCATTGTTCATTTTCACCACCATAAAGAAAGGAACAAATGAGTTGCAACTCGTCACTGTTTCCGTTAAAGTTCTTGTTTCACAAAATCACTCGCTCCTCATCTCCTTCAGACCTTGCTATCCTAGGTATATAAGATCAAGTGTTTCAAATCGAGCAGAAACGATGAGTGTTACGAGACAAGTATTTACAGTGAATGATGTAGACACCTGTAGAGTGGTAAAAGTAAGAATCGTACAGTTCATTTCCTGACTTTACTACTACCGTAGTGTACTCTATGGCGTTGTCAGGTAGTTTCACCACATTCGTGTAGATAGCAGTGCATGTCAAAAAGACTTACTATGTGATCTGTGGAGGAGTTTGATAAAATCCATACAGATGGATTTAATTTATATAGGCTAGAATTTCGAATTATACATAGTCAAATGTCGAACACGTGATAACTACTATGGAGTTTACTGTCCAAAATCAATAATGTGCTCTTAAAGAAGTACTGACTTCGTAGAAGTGGCATATAGCTAATACAGAACACAGTATTTTTAGAAGTCAAGAGATGTAACGAATTTTATGGATCCCGAAGATTTGTTCCCGTGGTTGTATATACTACAGATATATATATATATATGTGTGTGTGTGTGTGTGTGTGTGTTAGGCTGTATTAAATCTAATGTGCGTAAAACACACATCCCAATGACATAAATTTTATATTTGAGGGAAAATAATCGCAGAAAATTTGTATCAATATTTTAAGTTGTCAGCTCTGCAACACAAACAGCGTGAAAAACTAAGTAATGATTCATTTAATATAAATGAGACGTGTAAAATTTCCTGTACAACAGAATTCGATCTTTCATGTCTCGATCGACAGTCTTTGTGTAAACAGACTAGTTCTGAAGAAATTAAATCCTCATAGCTGCAGGAAATGCTGATATTGTTTGAGGTTGCAACGCTTGACAAGCACTGTAAGTTCTCATACTTTTAGGCTGAAACGTAATTATTAAAATATAGCAAATTTCTAAATAAAAATTCAATATAAAATTAAGTTAATCTTGTCTGGAATTATTCGAGCAGTTCAAATAAAACCACAAAAACAACACATACACAAACATGTATTATTCTCTAAATATTTATAATTAGGCCTGTTTATGTTTTAAAGACATGACTCGGAGTGATTTTTTATATTTTAAAATTATGCAGTGACATATAAGGATCTCCTTTCGTCAAGAACTTATAGTTCCTTTCGTGTGAAAATGTACATACAGGAATTACTCAACAAGTATATAGTTCAAGGTGACTTTCGACACGAAAATATTTGTTTACACATTCATAGTTCAACTATTTATTTCGGCTCCCAATTTACACACATTAAACTTTCCCTAAATACGTTAATTTTAGCTCGATGATCACTCATTAAAAAGCGAAAAACAAGCTTAACTCTCTATAAATATCATCCTTCATAAATATATTTGTGTCGACTGTAATCTCTAAACATTTAATTACTACTAACTATGAGATTTTTACAAGGGAATATGCCAACTAAAAATTACACGGACACTAATGTTCCAACTTTTTCGATATAGGGTTTTCGTGACAAATATCACAAAGATGAGTCCCACAAGCTGAACAAGCACTGGAGTAACCAGCACGAGAGCGGCAAGTACGATAAGTATGGGCGGCAGGGTGAACACTATCACAACAGCGAGGAAAAGAGCGACAAAGGCGGCAGTCATGCGGTGAGTTCGCTTATGTTCATTTCTGCACCAAACACGTGTAAAAAGTAGCCCTTTTTCTTTGAGATTCGTTAAGGCCCTTTGTTCTCGTAATTCGGTTGCATAATGCGCAGGATGATAACTGAGATGAATATTACTCGCTTGCATATGCCAAATGCAACAAACCAAACTGGCTATATAGAGAGCAGTATACTCGGGAGCGAAACTGTCTTGAGCCCCTGAAATGTTGGTGTGCGCTGCTATAGAGAGTTTGGCACACCGAGTACTAAAGAACTTCCCTCGTTGCACGTATATTCGAATCAGCGTTGGAGGAATGTTATGGCAAAGCGGAGAAACGTAAAATTTTTGCGATGTATAGCGGTAAGATGGCGGAAAATTTTACTTATCCCCTATCGGTATTGGTACAAATAATGTGTTTGTATAAGTGCCAAATTAACTTTATAAATGTTTATTAACAATTCCTGTTATCTTCAGGGTACAGTAATGGGTTTCAAGAAAAATTGTGTCATAAGCTGTCAGGGTCATAAAAGTTAGCCCTTGTGAGGGAAAGGAAAGCACCTGTTCAGGTATGAGTCTTGGTCACAGAGTATAGGATTTATGATAAACAGATGTTCTTTCACAGCCATATATTCCTGTGACCTGCACATTATTCAGTAATTATCATCACATTGTCACGGTTAAACAAAGTACAAAAAAATAAATTCGGATGGTGTAAATCGATCTTAGGAGACAGAATCTGACAGAGTTGAATGGTCAAGTTTACAGGAAACTACAGCAAAAACAAAGTACTGCCCTCAACATACACTGACCTGTCACTGGAATGTCTGCACGGGTTCCCAACACGCTCTCCCGGAAATTTCTTATTGTGGGTTATAACACATATATTGATCCTCTTTAATATCAGAATCTAATATGACGGCAAATATTAAAATGTATTTCGAATTATAACAGTAAAAAGGCATCAATATACAGAATTTATTATACTCAAATACATATTGAGTTTTGGTCAGTCAGAGAAGTCACGATAAATTATGGAACTACTGCAAGAAAGACTTCCACTGTTTAAGAGTACATGAATATATTGATTGATTCCGTTTTTTGTTTGTGCAGGAAGGATCCAAAGAAGACAAGCACGAGAATAAAGGCAAATATTCCAAGGCACACAATTCCTCAGAACAGAAAGGACATAAGGGACATCACGGGAAAGAGGAAGCTCACAGTCACCACAGCAGTTATGGCAAGAAGACTGGCCACAAGAGTAAACAGTAGAACCACAAACATTAACAATAAATTCATACGTAACAAGCACAATCAAGTTTGCCAATTTACGACACATTCTCAATTCAGAACTAGATACTCTTTATGCAGAACGGGTCTCAAAACTGTGGTACGTTCATTATTTTGTTTGACCTGACATAAGGGGAACCTGTATGCTTTCCCCAGGCTACGTAGTGGAACGAACATAATACATTGGTGGAAATTTTTGCAACATTTGAAATATATGAAATATTTGACAGAAAGCCAGCACAGACTCTTCATAGATATATCGAAACATTCTGAAATATTTCTCACTACTCGCACAGTAGACACCAAAAACCTAGCGAATTTCACAAGAAACAGCCAGATTGAGTGCTTTGTGCCTGAGTACAACTAATATTATAATGAAAATAAGAAAAACATTCAACGACGAAACATATTCTGCTCTCTCGTTAGTATTGGATGAAAAGTATTTCCGTAAAATTGGGCTCTGTCAATCAGACACGACAAGACTCTGTTCAAGTAAACGGTATCGAATGTAGTCTGTAGTCTGGCAAAGTTTGCGAAAGTCTTCGTTGCTATGATAAACTCGTATAGTATTACTTTGCACGTTTCACATTGCGATAGAGTTGTTATACCTGTCCGAACGCCCAGCACTTATTACAACAGAGGTATTTGTTTTTTGGGTGGTCGCAGAACAAAGTTCACATAGGCGTAAAAAAGGGCTGATTCTAATTTAAATAAAGATCCACAGACATGTGGGACATTGAATTCTTATATATTGGCATTTATAATGGAAAAATGGACAATTTTGTGTAACTGATAGTTTCTCAGCCGGTTAAACACTTAAAATGTCACTAATTCATGTAATAACCTTGGTGTGATTGAATGAGACAACCCAGGTTGCCGTGGTTAAGGAACTTACGTATTTAAGATAGAACTTGGTTAACCTTTTGGCGCCGGAATTGTTTTTTTTTAATTTTAGCACACCCTGTATATAAAATGTGAATAATACAGGAACCAAATACGTTAGAATTATGAAACAAACTGCATTTTGAAGAGAAAAAAAAGGAGAGTATATACGATGTTTAAAATATTCAGTACCTTGTTGAATAAATATATAAAATGCAACTTTAGAGGTTAGCGGTGCGGTACGACCACTATAGTTGACAATAGGAGTCAAAAGGTTAATGTGTGACATCACGAACATGCTTTCCGCGATTACGATAAAGCTTGGTAGTAGTGATGGAAAAAAACAAGAATGTCGGTTACTAATCGCCACATTGCATCACTCCATGCTTGCTCTTTTTTCATGTTTACAGTCAGGGTTTCTGAGTTGCGTCACAACCAGGAAACAGGGAGAAAAGAAAAAAAAATCATGAACATTTTTTTCAGTGTGATAAAAGATGCCGTGGATTAGCGCGTGGATATTTTTATCCCGTCATGATACGGGGCATGTCCAGTTAGCTTATATCTCTCTTCTTTCAAAGCGTTTTATTATATGTTGCTTAAAAGCGCCAGGACAACACAGAATTGATGGGTGATTGTGACAAGTTGCAAATATTCTTTTCGTGTCCATGTAAAGAGAGCAAAGTGATATCGTCTTCACTAGACATGCATTACAAGCCACAGTCTATACAGTAACTACAATATCGTTATGATGAATTATTTGCACAATTTTATGCGTTAAAAAGAAAGCACACGGCGGACATCATATATCTCCCTGTTCGTGCGTTTTAAACTAGGACTATCGGATGGATTCTTATCACATTACAGGTGAACGTTAAGCCAATTGAGACACCATAATATTGTTAAGTTTTACTTTCCTGCAGTCAGCAGTCATATGCTGCATTCACACCGTTTAACAAACATGGCAGCCATAGCTACACCGTAATAAAATGTGTGTTTAACGTAATTAACTGGTTCACGAAGCTATTCGGGACAGCTAGAGGTATTGGGAACGCAAAGAAATTGCTAGGAAATAATCCGTAATCCGGCAACAAATGTATCTTTGTATAAGTGTAACGGAAAATCCCACAATACTGACCACGATAATCGTACTAGAAAAAATGACATCACGGTGTGAGATAGAGCACTCTGTTCCCTGCAAGAAATAGAGAATGGTTTCCTTGTAATATTACAAAACATAACATCAGAGACACTTTCATCTGAACGCGAAAAGGAAAGAGAAAGTATTCTATGAAGCAATTTACATACCATATGCAAAAAAAAAAAAAGCAAATCAATGAGGTGTGTCACGTCTGGCGCAACACTCGGCTGATTTTTCGTATAAGTGACACAGGCACTGTCGGAGAGCTTGGTGCTTTGACACCAAAACCACTTGCATTAAGCATCACTGCGAAACAATTCGGAGAAAAAAATCTATTAGTTTCGTGTTTGTTGACAAGTAACATTGGTAACTAAAGAATCGATTTCTATGAACAACGACATGTTTGTAACGAACGCAATTAAGGTACCTGGTGGCACAAATTGCACTTCAGACCGCCCGAAAGTCTATTGTACATTAAATATTACTACCGGAAATAGATGCGAGAAAACAACTTATTCTGATTTTGATGTTTTGCTGACCGTGCATCTCCGTTTATTTATCTTAGTAATGAACGAACATGATGCACAAAATTTTTGTTTTACGGTAAGTTTATTTCATGCCTGTACATGTTTCGAGCACCATGTGCTCATCACCAGGAGGTCAAAATTGTATTATACAGCCTCTGGTATCATCACACTCTGTAGGTGGTCGTCCCGTGCAGTTGGTTAATTATTAAGATAAATATATTCTGAAGTTTCCTTGCGAAATGGGGGAGGAGATTTAATACATAATGAAATGCTTAACTATTTTTTTTTACTTATTAAGCCTATATTATGGAACATGTTACACAATGTAATCACTCTGCAGCAGACGTACATCACAACAACACATCGAAACAGATGATGTGTACGTAGGGCTGTCATAGAGGAAATAAAAACAAATTCATAACAGTACTTCCAGTGACCAAGAACATATACAATTCCTTTGTAGCAAATTACTAGTCCAAAGGGTCGTACATGTATTTCTCTGAACCGACTATGCATGGAAGGTACAACCAAACAGAAAATCGATTATCTAGTCGATATAATAAACTGACAGTAGAAAAGCTTGTGTTGCACCCTACCTACCATGAATAATGAATAAAGGCCATAAATGTAGGCTGCCATTGCATTCTAATGATAAAGTGGAGACAGACCTCATTTTTATGGGTAACGGCCACGACATTAGAGACGACCTTGTGTCAATGCGAGTGGATGTCATGTACATTAACTGCTCTTAATTTTACAAGGCTTGTGGAACCATACACGAGGCCAATTATTGGGATTGTATTTGTCTAAATTTAAAGTTCAGACAGGAATTGTTTTTGAATCAATTTTAAGTTATATCACGGATTTTCCTTGCGAAATAGCATATAAAAATGTGAAATATGAAGATAGGCCTAAGTTCTCAGCAATACCGATGGGAGAGCCTCAGATCTCTCAAGGTAAAATTTGTTCGTCAGGCAGGCCTGTCACGTATTTTAGAGTACATAACAGTGTATGGCGCTAACAAGTATAATTATTACTGACAAAGAAGCAATGGCTGAAATATCACTGACCCCTGATTAGAAGTGGAGAATTTCCGTATAGATATCTGTGTAGAACAGCCAGTAGTTAAGGATTCTTTCAAATATTACAAATACTACTGCTTAGTAGATGAGAGATTGAAGAAGTATTACAACTTTCACTGTTGTATTAGATTAATAATAAAAGATTTTCTTAAACACCATTGTTTCTCTAGAGGTAATAAATGACTCTCGTAACTATCACCGTTTGGCAGAAAACAGACTTCAGTCAGCAATGATCGCAATGCAGCCGTTTCACAAACATTGTGTCACTTGCCTCAGGTTCTCGCAATTCGTCATCTGCAGTCAACTATCCTAAATGTTTTTTTTTACTGAAGAAGACGACTGCACCCTCATCAAACACTGTAGACTAATTCCATTGAGCTTGCCTGATATTGAAAAACTAACACTTGTTCAACTAACAAAAAAGTGGCCAACTTTCACAGAACCGGAAAGTTCGCATCGTGTCCACAAGAAACTGTCACTGGTTCCTACAATGAGACACATACAACTTGTTCACACCCTAAAACCTATATATTTTAAATCCCTATTAATATTATCCTTGCACCTACACCTAGGTTTCCCTTTCAGAGAAAAAAATTTGCATGCATTTCCAGTCTCCACCACATGTAGTACATGCCACGCCCATCTTATCCTTCTTGATTTCGTCACCTTAAAAGTACTGAATTATGAGTACGGGGAATAATACTTATAATTATGCCGAATATAATATCTATTTTCCGTTATTTAGCAGGTTCCGAAAAACCCAGCCAAGTCCGAGGCCCTATGTAAGATTTTGCTTCTAATAAATTTTCAGCGTAATTGTGTTTTCGATCCTTCTCTATACCGGAGGACAACCCCTGGTTTGTGTTGACGACTTTTAATTTGTACATTCCCAGGTACTCTGCATTGTATTTGTTACAGTGCTAATTTCTTGCATAAGTAAACTTTCGCTAAGGCAAAGAAAAACTTTTTTTTCTCTACCACTACAATATCGCACCTGAAGGGGAAGTTGTCACAACTTGTGGACAGAAGGGCAATTACATGTAACACTGTATCAAGTTGGTCATATCTTAAAAGATAGAAAACCCTTGGAAATTCTAACAGCAGCAATGAAATAAAATAGAATAAAGGACCCAAGAATACGTCGAAGATTACCTACTAGATAATGCTGGCAACTGACAGTCTTATCGAAGTATCCGTAAGTACTAATTCATATGCGAAACGAACAATGAAACTTGGACTGTATCACTTCATTAGCCCATAGGCACGAAGAAAAATCTATTCTTGCGTGTTGGATGAAAATTCTGACGTAAACACTACGTCATCAACAGTATATATATATATATATATATGTGTGTGTGTGTGTGTGTGTGTGTGTTATGTTGGTGGTTTGCAAACTATGCTCCAGCATAACACCATGAGTTCAGACTTCGTGTTTCGTCAAAGAAATTGAATTTTTCTTAATTCCCACAAAACGTAGAGTTAATAGACAAAAGTTTTATAATGTTTACATTTTATTGCATGCTGTTTCATAAAAACCGTCCATCCGACCGGACCACTATATTAATACTGTCCCAAGTTCGACTAAAGTTCGACTAATGATACAAAAACAAACTTTAAGGTGTTCCGCAGAAAGTACCGTAATGAGAGTGTTGTCCGTGAACTGATAAATTCTGGTAACCACTGCCCAGTGTAAATAGGGGGGGTTTTTTTTTTTTGCTCTTTCTATGTCTCCTGTTTCATGAGATCTTAAATACAATATTTTAATTTGTGCACACAGAAATATGTACTGCTCACACAAATGCAATTATTGTTTGCTCACAAGTTAATATCGATACCCGTCCAACGCAGCTTTCACCCAATACATTTTGATTTTTTCTAGAACCGTTGGACGCACATCAATATCAGTTTTGTGATCAGCAACATTTCAAAGAAAACACATTTTAAATTATTCTCTTTTTGTTTTACATGAAGTTACGTAACTTCAGAATGAAAATTTCTTTCTTTCTTTCTTTCATACGCGTGACGTTAACATGCAAGCTTGTTTGAAACATGAAATGGTACAACATAACGATGAAGAATCAATATTTCCACTCAATTATGAAACGCAAAAAATGCAACACAGTAAGAATAATTGTTCTTCACCTGAAAATTTTAGGATTATAAAAGCGTGATGTGTTTGTCACTGTGTTAATTATGCGGTACAGACATACATACAGACACGCATATATTTGTGTCTACGTCATTCAAAATCATGTTGACGGTGCTGGAACCTCTGGCCTGCGCACTTGTCCTGGAGGGCTGCATCACCAGACCGGGTCGTGAGACACGCAAGGTATACTGTGATCTCCAGTCGCTCCAATAGCGATGTAATGAGCAACACTAGAAGGCTTAAAATGTGCATGCGTAATGTCATAAAAAGAAAATACGGTGAATACATCAACGATAGTGTGATTGTCAGAGAAAAATAGTTCAATGTCAAACGGGAGTGAACCTGTGAAACACGGGAAACGAAGTTACCGCCATTTGCGTAAGTGTAATACAAGGACAATCACATATCCACTGCTTTAAATGTTATCAGTGAAAGCATTTCCAGTACCTCTGTAAGGCAGGTGTTTGTAGAAAAGCTGGTTAACATAATTTCAACTTCCACACGAGTGTTTATCAGTTAGTTTCACTACTCTTAATGTGTTTTTAAGGTCTCATAACAGTCCATAAATTCACTAGCTGTTAATGCACGGTGCTTCGCGGCACAGAAACCATAACTGACTGTAGGAAGGCCCTCCGTATAAAATTGAGCACTTCACGAATGTATAGACAAGTGACGGTTCGAACAGGCTGGCGTAAATGTAACGCTTTAATTTGTAATTTAGAGGTATCCAGTTCGAATCTATGCTGGGACACATTTATCATGAAGATCTCGGTGGTCTTCCTTGGCCTTTCCAGGAAAATGTCACGATAGTGCATTAACAGTTACAGCTGCTTTTCCTATTATTTTAAAACTATTTTTTATCAAACATCCTACCATCGAAACTACAGGCCTACATGCAGAGAGTTAAAAGAAGTCACTGAAACAATAGAGTGTCATCTACAATCATATCAATACAAAAGGCGGGATGCATGACGTGAAAACATTTCCAAATTTACTATTAAAACTTGTATTCAGTTAATTCCCTACATTAATAGTAACTGATAATAATTCACCAAAATACGAACAATTTCTTTATTTACGCAGCTACATTACATTAAGAAACTACAAACTCTTACATGTTTCGATTCCTGTGGGATCGTTACCAGGAGTCTGCACATCAAATAATCTTGTATAAATCACAAATAGCTAATTAACAAGTTTTTAGTTCCTGATCTGTACAATTTACTTCTCAATTCTTCTGCGTAACGTACAAGATATGGTGAACTAACAACTCGTAAATTAGTTATTCATGTTTTATACAAGGTCATTTGAAGTACAGACTCCCTGATTATGATCCCACAGAGAGTGCAACATGAAGGAGTTCTTAATGTTTTGATGTAATACAATTGGATAAATATACATATTGTGCTTTTGTTGATGAATTATTATAAATTACTATTCAAATCCTTATATTTACGCTGTGAAGCAAATATTACAGATAATTTCACTTGCATAGTTTCCTGAGGCAGAAGGAAAGGTATTCCTTAATGTGGTTTGCATCTCTGGACAAAGAACAATGACATTGTGGCGTTTAATTTTAAATCTGTAAGAACAGAGACCGCACAAAATAACACATCCTTATGTGAAAATTTGCCTAAGCTTACTGTCACGATTACTGTTTAATGATTTCACACTTTCATGTAACCTGTGATAAACTGGCGTACCTTTCCCTTAAGCGTATTGGAAACAATTTCATGCGATACACCTTCATAAATATTATGGAATTTGGTCTCTGGGTTTTGATACCTTATAGTCTGGTAAATGATTAAGGTTTTTCCGGAGGAACCTACTGCTCCAGTCTTTAGCAGCAGCAAGTTCTTTCCAAAGGTCGTGAACCATATGCCAAACTACGCTGTGTACAATCCAGAAGACCTTTTAAAATATCAAATCTCAGCTTATATTATTTTTACCCAATGTTTTGAACAGATGTTTCGATGTTGTGGCTGTTGTTTCGTCGTCGTCGTTGTAGTTGTTTTTGTTGTTGTTCGTGTTTAGTCATAGGATTTTACGTTTATTTTCAATTTTATAACGTAACTACATTCCAAGGACTGAATAAGAGCATTGGTCGCTCTAGGTCTAAAGGCTTACGAAGAACCTTCCTAACGAGCAGTGCTTCGGTCTATATATCTACATTTACTGTGTTTGGTGTTCAGTGAATTGCGGTATATGAAATACAAATACATTGAGTGCGTGCGTTACTGTGAAAAGGGGAAGAAGAAGCGTACATCCCGATCTAAGTAATGTGGGTTACAAAATTTTAAAAAGAATTGTCTAGAGTTTTATCACAAAATTAAGTCTCAAACAGGTACCGTCATAACTATTAGAGCACCAAAACGTGTTTAATAAAGAAAGGGGTCATAGAAACATTTATGAGTGCGGTGCAGGTCAGGTATACTAAAATGATTCGCAAAATTAATAAGCAACTATCTGAAATACGAGAATGTTACAAAAGAATTGAGGCAGCAGAACTAACCCCTCAACCCCTCCAGTTCCGAGTTACAGAAGAGCTCCTCCCCCCCTTCCAAATGTTTGAGCTGTGAGCTGCTTAAATAAGAACAGGAAACACTTAAAAGACTACAATGACCAAACATTTTCAATAAATGATAATCCCACATTAAGCGGCAAAAAATGCAGAATTTGGTGACACAATAACTGATCATATAACCATGAACACAAAATTCACTTTAAAATTGGACACGAAAATAACACTTTAACATGTAAAGATGAAATGAACAACACGTAAAAGACTGGGTTGTAAAGCAAAGAAAAAAATATATGTCATAAAGTTAATTCAAGTATGATGGTACGAAATTTATCGTCTCTTCCGAGAAACAACTGCAACTAACAAATATATCGACTCACTCTGGGCGAAATTTCGAATTCTTTAACGTTAATCATGTGGCGCAAATATATGATTAGCACTGCCAAGTGAAGGGACGAAAAGAATTTCTGAAAAAAAAAGGATGACATCTGTTTTCCTGATTATCTTTCTGTCCGTTCGAGACGTTAACTACGCCGTTAATAGTTTTAACATAAAATATGTTTATATACTTTTTCCATCTAAACATTACCATAGTCATACATAAGAGCAAAGATTTGTGATGTGACTGTCTTCAATATGTTAACATAAATACATTTTACACGGGGCTTGTTCTATATAATAATATGTCAAGACATATCTTATAATCCCAGTCATATGATTTGTAAGTTACAGACATCAGACGGAAAACTGTATGGGTTTTACAGGTATTGATATCTCCATTTTTATGCTTACATGGAAATTTCTTTTACAAAAATAAAGTTTTTTTTTGTTTTTCATACATTGAATGACACTAGTGTGTTTCAGCCTAAAACAGTCGCACGGTAAACGTGTTTATTTTCCGAAGAGTAAATGTAGAGTGGCAATCAATGTCATTATATTCACAAACGAATTGCATAAACATCGTGTAATTAGTAGGAGAGTTCTTAGTGAGTGACAGAAATACATTGACAGGGCATAATGACATATACAGTGAACAGCAATGAAACTTCCCTTTTTTTTTCTAAGAGGCGGGTTGTTGACTAGTTTAGTTAATTAGCAGCTTCTCAACAAAGACCTTGCATTATTAGTTAAAAGTCTCAATTACCTGTCTTAAAAATAACTGATTTTTTAAAATAATTATAAGTAATTAGACTTTAGAGCAAACAATTGCCATGAATCTGTATTAAGAAAAACATTGTTAACGATTTTACATTCATTGTTCCGTGCATCATTGTAATTGTTTAAAAAATAACCAACACGATGTCACTTGTGGACTATCCTTTATTTTCATGGGTAGTCGTCATTCATTCTCTACATG
>Ga0123353_10005532_pt1 | contig 16602 bp, 17 predicted proteins | sample TergutLab28metaG_3_FD_92763 | JGI IMG/M metagenome (GOLD analysis project Ga0123353, IMG submission 92763) | Labiotermes labralis P3 segment gut microbial communities from Petit-Saut dam, French Guiana - Lab288 P3 | ecosystem: Host-associated > Arthropoda: Insects > Digestive system > Gut ...
CATGGCACATAAAAAAGGAATGGGCTCCACCCGCAACGGGCGCGACTCCACCTCCAAGCGGCTGGGCGCAAAGCGCGCCGACGGCCAGTTCGTGCTGGCGGGGAACATCCTCGTGCGCCAGCGCGGCACGAAAATCCACCCCGGCACCAACGTGGGCAGGGGCAGGGACGACACCCTGTTCGCCACCGCCGACGGCACCGTGCGCTTCGAGCGCATGGGCAAGGACCACAAGAAGGTGAGCATTTATCCCGTGGCCGCTGAGTAATTTCATAGGCGATAATGCCCTCCCGGAAACGGGAGGGTTTTCGCATAAAATGGCCTATCAGCGGTCGAGCATGATCTCCCCGTGCTCTTTCTCAAAGCGCGCTATATGCTGCTTGCACAGGTGTTCCAGCAGATTGCTCAGGCTCCTCGTCTCCTCCTTGGCGATCACCTTCATCTTCTGCAAATACTCGTCCTCCATGTTAAACGTGAACGGCGTCTTGTTCGTCGGCATTCCATTGCCCCTCCCAAATTTTATTCAACGGTGCAATAACCGTCAAATAAATAGTAGCTGACGCCAGAAATTTTGTATATAGTAACAGTTATGTAACTGTTGCATAAATTTTCCTTGCATTTCATCGTGGAGTGTGTTATTTTTATTCGGGAAAGACCCAATAAAAAATAGTATGGAGGGAAACCACGATGAAGAGGACAACGAACAGGCAACGGGTAGCGGCTGTACTCCTGGCTGTCATACTGGCAGCGCTGGGCTTGTATGGGCTAACGTCTTTGCCCGTAAATGCCGCACCTTGGACCGGGCCAACAGTGCAGTCAAACGGCAAAACGATTCCCGCGCCGCTCTACGGCGATCTCAACGGCGCCAAAATCAGGCTGGATTGGTCGCAAACCGCAACCGCAGGCGTCTACCAACTGGAAGCAAAGGCCTTTTACAACACGGCAATCGTCGAGATCAACCTGGATGTCGATTTTGACCAGAATGTACTGCAAATGTGCCTTGCGGATGGAACCGTCCCTGAATACCTAAGAGATTGTTATGCTGCTCCAGCAATAGGAGCCGACTGGCCAGATTCTTTTTATCCAAATAATTCAATTACATATTCAGGACGTGGCTGGGCGGACGGTTCATGGTCTTACGATGGCTTTGAAGTGGGAAACCAGCCAACCACCTGGAGCAATGAGGACGGGTGCTTCTCCATATTTTATTTATTGCAAAACAATGTCAACACTCGGTTTAACCCAATAGAAAAGCAAGGTGAGCTGCTTGACTATGAATTGCTGCAACCGACCGGCGGGCTATCGCTTGGCAAGGTGTATTTCAAATTTAAGCCCGGCAAAGGCCCGACTGATTTAAATGCAAGCACTTTCAAACGGGAAGCCAAAGCGGCTATTTGGTATGCAAAAATGAACCCCTACGATTATGTTTCCAATTTTGACAGAGAAGCAACAAACACGGGCTGCGCTATTTGGGCAACTTACCGCAAATATACTGACTCTGAATCTCCTGGCTTTATCTTTGGTAATTGGTGTCTCTATGCTTTGGATTTCCAGATTGTAACCGCCGACGCAGCCAGCAAGGCGATTGAGCACACGGAGTTTGGCGCGCTGGCAGTGGGCACTGAGCCGCCGACTGAGCCGCCAACAACCACAACAACCGCGCCGACCACGACCACGGTTGCGCCGACAACGACCACCGTTGCGCCAACCACAACCACGGTTGCGCCGACCACGACCACAAGGCCGCCAACCACAACCACCACGCAACCAACCACGACAACGGTTGCCCCGACCACGACCACAGTTGCACCAACCACCACCACAGTTACACCGACGACGACCACGGTTGCGCCAACCACCACAACCAGGCCGCCGACAACACAGCCGCCGCCCAACCTCATCCCCGGCACCAACCGCGAGGCGACCTTCCTCAACTGGATACTGTTCATCGTGTTCTTCGGCTGGATATGGATGCGGGCGTAGTTTGTGCAAGCAGTATGGTATGGAACTATACGGTAAACCGAAAAATCTCAAAATAATTCCCGGCAGGTCTTGTGCCCGCCGGGATTTTGTGCTACAATATATTGTGATACTGAACTGGAGGAGACTATGTTGCCGCAGATGGTTGACGCGCAGGCCCTCGCCCGGCAAGGGGAATACGCCGCGCTGGTGCGGGCGCTGCTGGCCGAGAGATTCGGGCGGCAGCCGGCGGCCTATGTGCACACCTACGGCTGCCAGGGCAACGAGGCCGACGGCGAGCGCCTGCAGGGGATGCTGGCGGAGATGGGCTTCTCCCTCTGCGACGACCCGGCACGGGCCGATTTCGTGCTGCTGAACACCTGCGCGATTCGTGAGCACGCCGAGGACAGGGTGCTGGGCAATGTGGGCCGCCTGAAGACGCAGCGGCAGGAGAGCAATACCATGCGCATCGCGCTGTGCGGCTGCATGGTGCAGCAGGCCCATATGGCGCGCAGGCTCCGGGCGCACTACCCGTTTATTGATCTGCTTTTCGGCACCCATGCGATACATCGCCTGCCGGAACTGCTCTATCGCCTGTATTCAACGGACAGGCGTATAATTGACATTACAGGCGAGCCGGGTGCAATAACGGAGGGCCTGCCCCTGCGGCGCGAGAGCGGCTTCAAGGCCTGGCTGCCGGTGATGTACGGCTGCGACAACTTCTGCAGCTACTGCGTGGTGCCCCTGGTGCGCGGCCGTGAGCGCTCGCGCACACCGCGGGCCATCCTGGAGGAGGCCCGGGGGCTTATCAATGCCGGGTATAAAGAGATCACCCTCTTAGGTCAAAACGTGAACTCATACAGGTCAGAGGGCTGGGACTTCCCCAGGCTTCTGCGCGAGCTGGACAAGCTGGAGGGCGACTACTGGCTGCGCTTCATGACCTCTCACCCAAAAGATTGCAGTCACGAGTTGCTGGACGCCATGGCCGCAGGGGCGCACATCGCGCGGCATCTGCATCTGCCCGTGCAAAGCGGCTGCGACAGAATCCTGCGCGAGATGAACCGTAAGTACACATCAGAGCAATATCTCGACGTCGTGCGCTATGCACGGCAGGTGATGCCCGATCTCTCGCTGACAGGCGACGTGATCGTGGGCTTTCCCGGGGAAAGCTATGAAGACTTCCGTGAGACCTTAGCCCTTGTAGAACACGCACAGTACACCTCGCTGTTCACCTTCATCTTCTCCGCACGGGAGGGCACACGCGCGGCCTCCATGCCGGATTTGGTCTCCCACGAGGAAAAAGTCCGCTGGCTCCAGGAGCTTACTTCTTTGCAGGAGGGCATCGCAGCCAAGCGCTGCGCGGGCAGGATAGGCCAGTGTGAACGTGTGCTCTGTGAAGGCAAAGGCAAGCGATTGGCCCTGATGGGCCGCACAGGCGGCAGCCAGATCATCGAATTTGACGGCCCGGAGGCGCTCATCGGGCATTTTGTTCAGGTCAAGATATTGCAGGCGAAGAATTGGCTGCTGGATGGCGTTATAAATGAGAAATGATAATGCAGAATGCAGAAATAAGGAGAGCTTTATGCAAGACATCAAACAATTGACCCGCGAGCTCGGCGCTGCATTGCAGCTTGCCCCGGAATACGTGCGCTTCGTGGCGGCACAAGAGGCCAACGACGCCGACGAGGCCCTGGGTGAACAGCTGCGGGCGCTCGGCCTGCTGCGGATGCAGTACAGGCATGAGGCCGCGAAGAGGGACGACGCCGACGCTGCCCTCATGGAGGAATACAACGCCAAATTCGAGGCGCTGTATGACCAGATCATGGGCAACGAGGGCATGGCGGAACACAAGGCCGCCGCCGAGGGCCTCAATGGGCTATTACAATGGATGACCGGCGTTTTGCAGGGCTGCGCCCAGGGGCAGGACCCGGCGGTGTTCGAGCCTTCGCAGGCGGGCTGCGGCGGCGGCAACTGCGGGGGCTGTACCGGCTGCGGCTGATAACAATCGTAGGGGACGGCCTCCGTGACGTCCCCGGGCGTATAGGAAACTGCTTGGGGCGTCGGGGACGCCGCCCCCTACAAGCGGATGATGGCAGAAAGAGATCACATGGACTACGAGCAACTCACGCCCATGATGCGGCAGTACTGGGAGATCAAGAACCGGCATCCGGACGCCATACTGATGTACCGCCTGGGCGACTTCTACGAGATGTTCTTCGAGGACGCCCAACTGGTTTCCCGGGAGCTTGACCTGGTGCTCACCGGGCGGGACTGCGGCCTGCCCGAGCGCGCGCCCATGTGCGGCGTGCCCTTCCACAGCGTGGAAGGCTACATCGCCCGGCTGGTGCAGAAGGGCTACAAGCTTGCCATCTGCGAGCAGATGGAGGACCCCTCCCAGGCCAAGGGCCTGGTGCGCCGCGATGTGATCCGCGTGATCTCCCCCGGCACGGTGATCGAGAGCGAGATGCTGGACGAGGGCAAAAATAATTATTTGTGCTGCATTTTGCTGGAGGGCGATGGGGCCGGCCTGTGCTTCTGCGATATCTCGACAGGCACTGCCGAAGCAACTGAGCTGCATGGCGCTGATATGTCCGGCAAAATTGTCAACGAGTTGGCGAAATACCTGCCAACTGAAGTTCGCCTGAGTGCGGCGGCGGCTGAAAACAGGCGCCTGCGGGAGTTCTTCAACCAGCGCGGCACGGCGACAATGGATGTCTGCGCGGACGACGAATTTGATCTCATGGGCTGCACGGAGGAGGCGCTGCGGCACTTTAAGCGCGAATACCTGGAGCAGACGGGCCTGCTTACGGAATCCCTGGCCCTGCGCGCGCTGGGCGCGTGCCTGCGCTACCTGCGGGAGGCGCAGCGCAGCGAGGGCCGCGGCAGCATCCACAGCGTGGAGTGCTACAGCGAAACGCAGTTCATGCGGCTGGACGCGAGCTCCCGGCGCAACCTGGAGCTTTGCGAGACCATGCGGGGCCGCGAAAAGCGCGGCAGCCTGCTGTGGGTGCTGGACAGGACGCGCAGCGCCTGCGGAAAACGCCTGCTGCGCGCCTGGCTGGAGCGCCCGCTGGTGCACCTGCCCCGCATTGTCAAGCGCCTGAACGCCGTGCAGGAGCTGTTGGAGGACCTGGACGCGCGCCTGGACCTCCAGGAGGCCCTGGCACGGATGCACGACCTGGAGCGCCTGATGAGCCGCGTGGTGTACCAGACGGCCAACGCCCGGGAGCTGCGGGCGGCGGCGGCCTCCCTGCGGCTGCTGCCGAGCATCAAACACGCGCTGAGAGAAGCAAGAAGCGATTACCTGCGCCAACTGGCGAACGCGATTGACCCCATGGAAAGCCTGTGCGAGCTCATTGAGCTTGCCATTGTAGAGGAGCCGCCTCATTCAGTCAGAGAAGGCGGCATGATACGCGACGGCTATCTCCCTGAGCTGGACGAGCTGCGTGGCATTGAGCGCGACGGCAAGGGCTATCTGGCGAGAATTCAGGCCGATGAACAGGAGAAGAGCGGCATCAAGAAGCTCAAAGTCGGCTACAACCGGGTCTTCGGCTATTATATTGAGGTCAGCAACGCATACAGGGAGCTTGTGCCCGAGCACTACGTGCGCAAGCAGACCCTCGCGGGCTGCGAGCGCTACATCACCCAGGAGCTCAAAGAGCTGGAGGCGAAGGTTCTGGGCGCGGCTGAAAGAGCCGTAAAACTGGAGTACGAGATTTTCTCCCAGGTGCGTGAGGCGCTGGCCGAGGAATATACCCGCATTCGAAGGGCCGCCGGGGCGGCGGCAGCGCTTGACGCTATATGCTCATTTGCGGAAGTCGCAAGCGCGCGGGGCTATTGCAGGCCTGAAGTGACCATGGGCGACGCCATACAGATCACCGAGGGCAGGCATCCCGTGGTGGAGAAGATGCTGGACGACCACCCGTTCGTACCGAATGACACGGAGATAAGCCAAACCGGCTGCCGCTGCATGGTGATCACCGGGCCGAACATGGCGGGGAAATCCACCTACATGCGGCAGGTGGCACTCATCGCCCTGATGGCCCAGGTGGGCAGCTTCGTGCCCGCCCAGAGCGCTACGATTGGCATGTTAGACGCAATTTTCACCCGCGTAGGGGCCTCGGACGACCTCGCCAGCGGGCAGAGCACCTTCATGGTGGAGATGAACGAGGTGGCGCAAATACTCAAAAATGCCACGGCGAAAAGCTTAATTATCTTTGACGAGATCGGGCGAGGGACGTCCACTTTCGATGGCATGAGCATCGCCCGCGCCGTGCTGGAGCACGCCGCCAATCCCAAAAAACTCGGCGCGAAGACCCTCTTCGCCACGCACTACCATGAGTTGACCGAGCTGGAGGGCTCCTGCGAGGGCGTGCGCAACTTCGCCGTGGCCGTCAAAAAACGCGGCGACGAGATCACCTTCCTGCGGCGCATCGTGCGCGGCGCGGCGGATGGCAGCTACGGCGTGGAGGTGGCAAAGCTCGCGGGCGTGCCGGAGAGCGTCATCAAGCGCGCCAAGATAATTTTGAAAGAGCTGGAGGCCCATGAGATTGCCAAGCTCTCGGCAACAGGCCAGGCGGCTGTTTTAGCTGTAGATGAAACCGGCTACAGCCTCTCTGACTTGCAGGGTCAGGCTCTGGTGGAGGAGATCAAGGCGATTGACGCCGACACCCTCACGCCCATCGAGGCGCTGACAAGGCTGTATGAGCTGATTAAGAGAGCGAGGGAGATATGATGAAACCTAACAAGATTACTACAAAAGGCGAATTCCTGCTGGGCGGCTTCCATGTCGGCGGCGAAAAAAATGGCGTGAACCACTGGGAGAAGTTCGAATCGCAGACAGAACCGCTGACGAACGCGGTGGACGACTCCGGCTTCGAGGTGCGCTTTCACCCGCCGGAGGGGGAGCAAATCTTTGCCGGTGTACAGGTGAAAGACCGGGATATTGCGCCTGCCTACGAAATCCTGGAAGTCCCGGCGGCGACATACGCTGTCTTCGACATCAGTTGCAAGAAAAACATGCAGCGTCAGTTTGACGGTGTCGACAAATGGCTGGAGAAAAACAAGGCCGCGTATCCACGGCTGGTTTGGGACGGCGTGCCCTATGTCGTGTGCTGGTACGGGCGCTTCAGTCAAGAGAAAGTGTTCGAAATGTGGATTCCCTTGACCAAACGATAAAGGAGCTTCCCATGCCCATCCAAGTCCTCCCCAAACACGTTGCCGACCTCATCGCCGCCGGCGAGGTGGTCGAGCGGCCCGCCTCGGTGGTCAAGGAGCTGTGCGAAAACGCCCTGGACGCCGGGGCTGCGGCCGTCACGGCGGAGATTCGCGGCGGCGGGGTGCGCTATATCCGCGTGGCGGACAACGGCGGCGGCATCGCCCGGGAGGACGCCCGCAAGGCCTTTCTGCCCCACGCCACCAGCAAAATTGGCACAGCTGATGATCTCGAGAAAATACTCACCCTGGGCTTCCGGGGCGAGGCCCTGCCAAGCATCGCGGCTGTCGCGAAAGTACAGGTGCTGAGCAAAACAGCGAACGACGAACACGGCTTTTGCTATGAAATCGCGGGCGGCGAGGAGATCTCCCTCGAGGACGCGGGCTGCCCCGCCGGAACGACATTCATCGTGCGGGACTTGTTCTACAACACCCCCGCAAGAGTTAAATTTCTCAAGAAGGACGTGACCGAAGGCAACTTTGTGGGCGCGGCGTTGGAGCGCCTGGCTCTCAGCAGGCCCGATGTCGCCTTTACTTTTATTCGCGAGGGCAAGCAGGTCTTCCAGACGCCGGGTGATAGCAGTCCTGCCAGCGCTGTACGCGCGGTGCTGGGCAAGCTATTCTATGAGACCCTCCTGGGCGTGAAAAACGCGCATAATGGCGTTGAGGTCACAGGCTTTGTGTGCGAGCCCGCCGCCGCGCGGCCGAACAGAAATATGCAATACTTCTTTTTGAATGGGCGGTACATCAAATGTCCCACGGCCTCGGCGGCGCTGGGCGAGGCCTACAAGCACAGCCTGATGCAGGGCAAATTCCCCGCGTGCGTGCTGCACATCACCATGCCGCCCGGCCTGGTGGACGTCAACGTGCACCCGGCCAAAACAGAAGTCCGCTTCGCCGACGACCGCCCGGTTTTCTCGGCGGTGTACCAGGGCGCCTATCAGGCGCTCAATGCAGGCGTCGCAATGCCTGTAGGGGCGGCTGCGCTCAGCCGCCCGCTGGAAACAAAACAAACACGTATTGATGATTTAGCGGGTGGCTGTGGGCAGCTACCCCTACAGACATCCTTTCTTCGCGACCCCGGCGAATTCTCCAGTCCCCTTGCCCCCGAGCGGGACGAACCCTCGCTCATCAAAAGACCATTTTCAGATTTGCCCCCCGTTCCTCAAATTATCAATTATCAATTGTCAATTGTGAATTGCATTGAGCTCTTCAACACCTATTTCCTCGCGGAAATCGGCGACGAGCTGATGCTCATCGATAAGCACGCCGCCCACGAGCGCATCCTCTATGAGCGCCTGAAGGCAGGGCAGGGGGCCGTGCAGCGGCAGGTGCTGCTGGAGCCTCTCCCATTGCACCTGAGCCGTGAGGAGACCGCCGTGCTGCTGGAAAATAATGCGTTGCTGGAACAGGCGGGCTTTCTCATCGAGGAATTCGGCGCGGACGCTATCGTGCTGCGCGAATGCCCATTGCTGCTTGTTGGCGCGGATTTAAACGCCCAGGCGGCGGAGATCGCGGGTTTCCTGCTGGCGCAAAAGGGCGACCTGACCACCGGTGCCCTGGACTGGATTTTCCACTCGGCCGCCTGCCGCGCGGCGGTGAAGGCCGGCGACCCCACCACCGCCTACGAGCGAGAGCGCTTCGTGGAAAAGCTGCTGGCCATGCCGGAGATACGCCACTGCCCCCACGGCAGGCCCGTAATGGTGACGATCACGAAAAAGGAGCTGGAAAAGCGCTTTGGAAGGTAAGGGTGGTTTGGAGGGCGAAGCCCTCCAAGAGAAAAACATTCCTCTTCTCGTCATCGCGGGCCCCACAGCCGGCGGTAAAACGTCGTTGGCGATTGACTTGGCCCTGGCCCTGCACGGCGAAATAGTCTCAGCAGACTCTATGCAAATATATAGTGGTATGGACATCGCCACAGCCAAGCCGGTGAAAGAGGAGATGCGCGGCGTGCCGCACCATTTGATAGACATTGTTGAACCGGGCGAGCGCTTCTCTGTAGCCCAGTACGCGCTATTGGCGCACACGACCATCCGGGAGATTCACGCAAAAAAAAAGCTGCCTATTTTGTGCGGAGGAACGGGGCTGTATATCCAGGCTGTGACAGAGAATTTGCAGCTGACCGAGGGCGAATTCAAGCACGGCAGCACAGGCACATGGCGGGAATTAAACGAAATCGACCCTGTCCACGCCGCCAAAGTCCATCCCAATGACCATAAGCGCGCCTCCCACGCCCTGGCCCTGTACCGCGCCACCGGGGTGACGATCACCCAACAAAATTTGCGTTCCCGGCAGTCGCCTTCGCCCTATGACGCCCGGATGTTTTTTCTCAACGCACGCGAGCGCAGCTTTCTATATGAGCGAATTGACAGCCGGGTGGAGCAAATGTTGGCGATGGGCCTGTTGGAAGAGGCAAGCTTTCAAAGGCAAGAGGCAAAAGGCACAGCCGCCCAGGCCATAGGCCACAAGGAGCTGGAGCCCTATTTCCAGGGGCAGTGCTCTCTGGAGGAAGCCGTGGCGAACCTCAAGCGCGAAACCCGGCGCTATGCCAAGCGGCAGCTGAGCTGGTTTCGCCGCATGGCGCGGGAGTGGAACGAGAGATTGCCGGGAAGCTGCATTGAACTGTTTATTGAGGATGATAATTTGCCGGAACGTGCGTTGGAATATGCAAGGAGGGCATTGTGATGCCGAACAAACCCGACCAAACCCTGCCGGGCGAGGAGGAGCCGCTGCCGCTGGCGGTGCTGCGGCTGCACTGGAAGAAAATCTTTTACGGCGCGGCGGCCGCCGTGCTGCTCATCTGGGGCCTGGCGGCGCTGGGCGACAGCCTGTTCGGGCGCTCAGGCCACTGGGTGACGCAGCTTGCGCAGTACGGCAGCGAACCAGTGAAGATCAATGCGCAGGCCTTCTTTGTGCGGGAGGAGCTGCCCCTGCCAGGGGCCGCGGGGGGCACGGCGGTGCCCTTTGCGCAGCCAGGCGAGCGTGTGGGGAAGGGGCAGGCCTATGCCCTGGTGTGCCCGGACGACGCCGCCGCGGGGGTCCTCAAACGGCAGATGGTGCTGGAGCAGCGCCTGCGCTGGCTGCAGGAGGCCGAGGAGGCCAGGAGCTATCAGGCTCTGAGCGCCGAGCAGCTCGGGCGGCAGGTGGATGAGTGCTTCACGGATTTCCTGCGGGCCTTGGACGGCGGTGGCTTCGCGGGGATTTCCGCGCGGCAGGAGGTCTTTTTACAACGGGCCACCACCCTGGAGGCCGCGCTGGGGCGGCCGGTGGATTTCGCCGGGGAGATTGCCGAGGTGAAGCGGGAGCTTGCCGACCTGCGCGCCCGGGCGGACCCCGCGGGATTCGCGCGGCTGGAGGCCCCCGGCAGCGGGGACTACTACCCCGCCGCGGACGGCTTCGAACGGGTGTATACACCGCAGGCCCTGGCGCAGGTGAATACCGTGGAGGAGCTGCGGGCCCTGCTGAAGTGCGCGCCCCTGGAAAACGCCTCCGGCGGCGCGAAACTGGTCACGGGCTTCCGCTGGTACATGGCTGCGGTGCTGCCCGGCGGGCAGGCGCAGCAGCTGGAGGAGGGCGCGCGCTACCAAGTGATGTTCCCCCAGGAGAGCGCGCGCGCCTTCACCATGCGGGTGGAGAGGATACGCCGGGGCGGCGAGGAGGCCCTGGCGGTGTTCTCCTGCGAGGACAAGGACGACGCCATCCAGTGCCTGCGGGGCGCGGCGGCGGAGATCGTCCTGGAGACGGCGGACGGGCTGCGGGTGCCCTCCTCCGCGCTGCGCTTCCCCGGGCCGGGCGAAAACCCGGCGAGGCGGTACGTGTACATCGTGCGGGCGGGGCAGCTGCAGCTGCGCGAGGTGGAAGTGCTCTACGACGACGGCACCGACATGATCGTAGCCTGGGGCCTCCCGAACGAAACCTTCGCTGTGGAGGGCGACCGCATCGCGGTGCAGGGGGAGCTGACGGTCATCGAGGCGGCGGAAAACAGGCTGCTGCTCGTCGGGCAGGAGTTGGTGCTGGTGGCCGAGAGCGACGTGAAGCCCATCGACGCCACGGGGCCGTCCTCGGTGGTGACCACGAAACGCAAGCTGTTCACCGAGACGATCGTCACGGGGAAAAACCTGGCCTGGGAGCAGAAGGGCGGCTTGCTCGTGCTCACGGGGGAGGGCATCACCTACAGGGAGCAGCGCGGCCTGGGGCTGAAAATACATGATACGGTGTTGGCGGGGGGGAAGGCGTCATGACGCTGCGCGAACGATACGAGCGCGTGCTTGAGCGCGTACGGGAGGCCGAATTTCATGCGCGCGGATCGGTGGGCGGGGTGCGCCTGATGGCCGTGACCAAAACAATAGAGGAGCCGGTGATCGCCGGGGCGATTGAGGCCGGGGTGCGCCTGCTGGGCGAGAACCGCGTGCAGGAGCTCGCCCGCAAGCGGAGCGCCCTGGATTTGACAGGCTGCGAAATGCACCTGATCGGCCACCTGCAGAGCAACAAAACCGCCCTGGCCGTTCAGTGCGCAGACATGATTCAATCTGTCGATTCCATCAGGGTTGCCCGGGCGATTTCGGCGGAATGCGTGAAGCAAAACAGGGAAATGCCTGTCCTCCTGGAGGTGAATATCGGCCGCGACCCGGCGAAATTCGGCTTCCTGCCGGAGGAGACGCAGGCGGCTCTGGCCGAAATCGCGGCATTTCCAGGGACTTTGATCCGGGGGTTGATGACAGTTCCACCCTTTTTGGAGGAGAACGCTCGGACGAAAAAGTTTTTTTCGCAAATGTTCTCCCTCTTCCTTGACATTCAGGGAAAAAAAATGGATAATATATCTATGGACGTTCTTTCAATGGGGATGTCCGGCGATTTTGAATTGGCGATCGCGGAGGGTTCCAACCTGGTCCGCGTGGGCTCGGCGATTTTTGGGGACAGGGAATATCGATAACTCGATTGGAGGCACATGCTATGGGAGCGACGAACGGTGCGAAGAAGAGCTGGCTGGACAGGGTGTTCCGGGGGGAAACGATCCCTGAAAAGGACTATGCCGAGAAGGAGCAGGCGCTGGAGGAGCAGGAGGACGAAGCCGCCATGGACGGCACCTATGGCCGCCGTCCCCAGGCGCGCGCCACGCCGCGCAGGGACAACGTCATCGATATGAGCAGCAGGGCGCAGGCCAGGGCCGCGGCCGGCGGCGGCGAGAGCGCGGGCGGCACATTTACCCGGGCGGCCGGAAGCTACACAGCGCGTGAAAGCGCTCCCCCCGCCCGCGAATTCGGCGGCGGGCCGGGCGGCACAGGCGGCGGTTCCGGCGGCGGCACAGGCGGCGGGTTCAGTATGGCGGGGAATACGGCGGGCTCCGGCGAGGCCTACGTGATCTTTAAAAGACTAAAAGATTTTACTGCGGCTACTCAAGTCGCCGACAGAATGACCGAGAACAAGATCGTTATCCTCAACCTGGAGAGCTGCGACGACGAGACCGCGCGCCGCGTGCTGGATTTCATCGGCGGGGTGGGATACGCCTGCTCGAGCATGGTCAAGCGCATCGCCGGGCGCGTGTTCATGATCACCCCCAAGGGGGTCAGCGCCGACGGCGAGTTCTTCGACGAGGTGAAGGGCGGCGTGACCGGGATATATGATGACTAAGCGCTGTCACGGAGCGACGTTAAATAGGCATCCCCATCAAGAAAGAGAGCGAGTGTAGCATCATGCTGACGCCGGAACAAGTGAAAAAGCATCGTTTCCGCAGTGCGGGCAAAGGGTCGTATTACAGCGACGACGTGGACGGATTCATGAAGGAGGCCGCAGAGGCCTTCGAGAAGGCGGGCGGCGGCGCCGCCGAGCTGCAAAAGAGCAACGACGAGCTCTATCAGCGGGTGGAGGCCCTGGCCAACGCCCTCAACCAGCTGCGCGCCGAAAGGGACCTCATCCAAAAGACGATGATCCTCGCGCAGAAGGCGGCCGACGAGCTGACCTCCCACGCGCAGGAGGAGGGCGCGCGCCTGCTCCAGGAGGCCAAGGAGGAATCCGAGCGGCAGCGCGGCGAGGCCCGCGGGGAGGCCGAGGCCCTGGTGGCCGAGGCCCAGCGGGAGGTGGAAAAGCGCCTGCTGGAATCCCAGGCCCGCGCGGAGAACATCCTGGCGCAGAGCAAGGCCAAGGCGGACAGCCTGTTCGAGGAGGCCCGCAGCAGGGCGCAGCAGGAGCTCATTCGCATCTCAGCCGAGACCCAGCGCGAGGAGCAGGCCTGCGCCCGCCTAAAGCAGGAGGGCGCGCGCTTCCGCAACCACCTGATCGAGGCCGTGACGCAGCAGATGGAGTTCATTGAGCAGCTTCCCTTCGACGATGAGGATGTCACGCCTGCGGCTGAACCCGAACCTGAACCCGAACCGGCGTACGAAATGCCCGCACCCGACGCCGCTTTCGACCCTGAAGCCACGATTGCTGAGTCCCTGCCCCTCAGCCCCTCTGTCGACAGCGCCTCCAAAGAAACGGTGGTTTCATTGGTGGCCCCGGACATCCTGGCTGAGCTGGAGGCCCTGGACGAGGAGCGCGTCTACCTGGAGCTGTAGAGACGCGGGGCTGCCGCGTCACCCAAAAAGCATTCTAAGGATATATCTATATGCCCGCTATGCCAAAACCGAAGATATCCACGCGCCTGCTGACCCTGGCCGCCGCGGCGGCGCTGGTGGCCCTCGACCAGTGGATCAAGCTGTGGATGAGCGCGCTGCTTGCGCCGGGCGCAAGGGTGCTCGTGCGGGGGCTGCTGGGCCTGCGCTACACGGAAAACACGGGCATCTCCTTCAGCCTGTTTGGGGAATCGGGGCTTGCCATGCGCGTGATCTCCGTGGCCACGGCCCTGGTGATGCTCGCGGGCGCCGTGTGGCTGCTGCTGGGGAAAATCGGCGGCGTTTTGCCCCTCTGCGGCGCGGCGCTGATCCTGGCCGGGGGCACGGGCAACCTGTTCGACCGCATGGCGCAGGGCTTCGTGGTGGACTACATCGAGCTGCTGTTCACGCGCTTCGCCATCTTCAACTTCGCGGATATATGCATCACCTGCGGGGTAGCCCTGGTGACCTTCTGGGTCGTCCGAAGTGAGTATACAGAGCATAAGCGCAAAGACAAGGCCCTGCCATGAGCGAGACCGCCTTCAGCGTCACGCTGCCCGAGGACTACCACGGCGCGCGCCTGGACTCTACCCTGGCCGAGCTGCTGCGCCGCTCCCGCAGCTTTGCCCAGGGGATGATAGAGCAGGGCCATGTGCGCGTGAACGGCGCTCAGGCGAAGAAAAGCGCCCTCCTGCGCGAGGGGGACACGCTCACCTGCGCCTTCGCCGATCCTGTTGCGATTGCGGCGCAGCCGGAGCACATCCCCCTGGATGTGCGCTTTGAGGACGAAGACCTGCTGGTGGTCAACAAGCCCCAGGGCATGGTGGTGCACCCCGCGCCGGGGCATCCTGAGCACACGCTGGTCAACGCGCTGCTGCATCACTGTGAAGGCCAATTGTCGGGTATCAATGGCGTATTGCGCCCGGGCATCGTCCATCGCATAGACAAAGACACCAGCGGCCTTTTAATCGTCGCCAAGAACGACTTCGCCCACGCCGCTTTATCTGAACAAATCGCCGCGCACACATTCACGCGCGAATACCGCGCGATTGTACACGGCACAATGAAGTCCCCCAAGGGTGTGATCGACGCCCCCATAGGCCGCAGCGAACGCGACCGCAAGAAGATGGCCGTCACATCGTCCCGTTCCGGGCCGTCCGGCAAGCCCGCGCGCACGCACTACTCCCTCGAAGCGCAATATGATCGTTTCGCGGATATGTCTCTGCGCCTGGAGACAGGCCGTACGCACCAGATCAGGGTACACATGGCGCACATCAACCACCCCGTGGCGGGGGACCCCCTCTACGGTCCCCAGCGCACGGCCAATGAATTGGCCGGGGTGAAAGGCCTCAACGGCCAGTGCCTCCACGCAAGGCTGATTGGCTTCGTGCACCCTAGAATGGGTGATTATATCGAGGTTGAGGCGGAACTGCCCGCTTATTATATGGGATTTCTGAAGAGCATAGGAGGTGGAAGCTGTGACCAAAGATGAACTCGTAGAGTATTGGCTATCCGGCTCAAAACTGGACGAAAAAACTTTCTGTAACCTGCTAAAAAGCAGAGATAACCATTGGGCTCTTTTCATGGGGCATATCGTGATAGAAAAATTGTTGAAAGCCCTGGTTGTACAAAACAGTGAAGAGGGCGTGGCCGTCCCCCGAAGCCATGACCTGTTGCTTCTCGCGCAGAAAGCGCATCTGGAGGTCAGCGACCGGCAGGAAGACCTGCTTGACCTCATCTCTACCTTCAACATTAACGCGCGTTACCCGGATTACAAGCAGGCCTTCTATAAAAAGTGCACCAATGAGTATACCAAAAAACGGGCGGCAGAAATAAACGAGGTGTTCGCATGGCTCAAAAACTTGATTCAACCATAGCGCGCGGGATCGCGCAGCAATACGCCAACGCAGTGAAAAAAGAATTTCTGCTGCGGCAGATGTTCTTGTTCGGCTCAACGGCAGCCGGAATGGCGGGGGAGGACAGCGACATCGACATCGCGGTTGTCGCGGATGATTTTTCCGGCGATTCCATCGAAGATACCTTCCGCCTGATGAAAACCCGCCGGAAAATAGACCTGCGCATCGAGCCCCACGCTTTCATGCCGTCGGATTTCCACGCAGGGAACCCCTTCGCGGCGGAAATCATGAGAACCGGGATACGCATTGTATGAGGAGGAGATTCCATGTCATTCGCCGAGCTGCTTCGCCATCCGCCGTTCCGACGCATCATGTCTTGGGGCCTGATGGCGGTTATCCTGCTTGCAGGAACGCTCATCTGGTATTTCAAAATCGGCAAAAAACGCGAGTCGCAACACAACGAAAAGCAAAGGAAACATGCGTTTTTTCGACGCATTTGCATTTCTCTCGCAATTTTGGGCGCTGCCATGTTGCCCTCGCTCAATTTGCCGGAAATCTATCTGCGAAACGGCAGGATGCTTTCTGTGGAGTTACTGGTTGGGTTTGGCGGCATACTGTTATTCTACGCAATCATTGGCTTTGCCGGGCGGCTTATCTTTGGGGAGGAAGGCCGCCTGAAGCCCAAAAAAGAAAAATCATAACACTTTTCATAAACGGGAGGAACCATGGACAAACAACGCAAACTTGAACTTCAGCGCCTGGCCTGCCTGATTCGCATAGGCATCATTGAGGGCGTCTACCAGGCCAAGGCCGGGCATCCCGGCGGCTCGCTGTCCGCGGCGGAGCTGCTGACCTGGCTCTACTTCGAGCAGATGAACATCGACCCGCGAAATCCCCATTGGGAGGGCCGGGACAGGTTTGTGCTCAGCAAGGGGCACGCCGCGCCGGGGCTCTACGCCACCCTGGCGCACCGGGGCTTCTTCCCC
>Ga0123353_10005534_pt1 | contig 16601 bp, 11 predicted proteins | sample TergutLab28metaG_3_FD_92763 | JGI IMG/M metagenome (GOLD analysis project Ga0123353, IMG submission 92763) | Labiotermes labralis P3 segment gut microbial communities from Petit-Saut dam, French Guiana - Lab288 P3 | ecosystem: Host-associated > Arthropoda: Insects > Digestive system > Gut ...
AGCTGGAAACCGGGTCCCGGGTGATGACCACCCCCGCCGCGTGGGTGCCGGCGTTGCGGGGCATGCCCTCCACCATCTTCGCCATGGCCACGAGCTCTTTCACCGCGTCGTCGCCCGCGTATTCGGCCCGCAGCTCATGAGAGCTGGCGAGGGCCTTCTCGATTGATATCTTCAGTTCCATGGGCACAAGCTTGGCAATTTTATCAACTACGCCGTAGGGCATGCCCAGCGCCCGGCCCACGTCACGCAGGGCGCTGCGGGCGGCCATGGTGCCGAAAGTGACAATCTGTGCCACGTGGTCGGCGCCGTATTTGTTGATGACGTAGTCCAGCACCTCGCCCCGGCGCTCGTAGCAGAAGTCTATGTCGAAGTCAGGCATGCTCACCCGCTCGGGGTTCAGAAAGCGCTCGAACAGCAGGTTATAGCGCATGGGGTCCACGTCCGTGATGCCGGCGCAGTAGGCCGCCAGGCTCCCCGGCCCGGAGCCGCGCCCCGGCCCCACGGGGATGCCCGCGCCCCTGGCGAAGGCGACGTAGTCCTGCACGATCAAATAATAATCTATGTATCCCATGCTGTTGATGACGTCCAGCTCATAGCGCAGGCGTTCCCGGTATTTCTCAGGAATGTCATGTCCATAACGGGCAGCAAGACCCTCATCACACATTTTGGAGAAATACTCGAAATGATCACCAGGCACGTCGAAGCGCGGCAGCTTCGTTACGCCGAATTCGATCTCCACATTGCAGCGAGAGGCTATTTTCGCCGTGTTCTCTATCGCATCAGCGGGGAACAGCGTGGCCATCTCGGCCTCGCTCTTGAGATAGAATTCCTGTGTCTCGAACTCCAGGCCGGTGCTCTCGCCCAAGACATGATTGGTCTGTATGCAAATGAGCACCTGCTGTACTTTGTGGTCCTCTTTGTTGACGTAGTGCACGTCGTTGGTGGCGGCAAGGCCGATGCCGGTTTCCCGCGCCAGGCGAATGAGCTGGGGCAGCACGCGCTCCTGATCGGCGAGCTGGTGGTTCTGGATTTCGATATAGTAATTGCCCTTGCCGAAGAGGGTTTCATGCCACAGGGCAATCTCTTTTGCTCTATCGAAATCCCCCTCCAGCAGGGCCTGGGGGATCTCACCCGCCAGGCAGCCCGAGAGGGCGATAAGGCCCTCGTGATGCTTTTCCAGGAGCTCCCTATCGATTCTGGGTTTCGTGTAGAAGCCGTCCACCCAGGCCTCGGAGACCATGGCCATGAGATTTTTATAGCCGGTCTCGTTCTCACACAGCAGCACCAGATGATAGCGTTTGCTGTCGAAATTCTTGTCTTTGTCGAAACGTGTTCGGGCGGCGACGTAGCACTCGCAGCCGATGATGGGCTTGACGCCTTTTTCCCTCGCCATGCGATAAAAGTCGATGACGCCGTACATGCTCCCGTGATCGGTGATGGCCAGGGAATCCATGCCCAGTTCCTTCGCGCGTTCCAGCAGCCCGCCCAGGCGGCACGCGCCGTCGAGCAGGCTGTATTCCGTGTGGACGTGCAGATGGGTCATGGGGCCTCCGCTTCAATGCTGAATGCATAATTCATAATGCTGAATTTAGTATAGCATGTTATATGAGAACGCGCAAGGTTTATTTGCACAGATGCCGCGTCGCGTAGTCCACCAGTTCCCGCACGGGGCAGAGATGGGATCCTGCGCAGCCGACCATGCCCGTTTGCGCGCCGCCCTCGTCCTCGAAGCGCTGGCCCGTGCGGCCGTAGGGCGTATCGCCGTAGTCGAAGTCCTCCCAAGTTTTCCACACCCGCCGGCCGTCCTCCAGCATGGCGGAGCCCATGTCCATGCGGGGCATGCCGGGCAGGCGGCTCTCGGCCAGGTGCAGGCAGGTGCAGCGGGAATAGCCCACGCCGACGAGCAGCGTTTTTGCGCGCAAATCATACAGAACGCCCAAGGGCGAGCCGTCGCCCCACATGGGCGTGAGGGGGTGCCGGGCGCAGATTCGCTCCGCCTGCGGCCCATTTGCGCTAAACGAACCGTAGGGATGGTCCGAGCGCAGGGTACCCGGCCAGGCTCGAAAGAGCTCGGCGATAGCGCCCATATCCCGCGTGGGGGTTTTCGCGGGCTCGAAAGCGGGCATAGTGTCGCGGATCGTCTGCCACCAGGCCTTGGGCACGGGCGGATGCCGCCATAGAGCCGGATCGGAATTTTCAGTTGTATGTGCGGGCATGACGATCGTGCCTTCCGGGCCAACAGCGGCCAGCAGGGCCTCAATCACGGCCTGCGGCCCGCCGCACACCCAGCCTATGGCCGACAGCGACGTATGTACTATGAGCACATCCCCGGGCCGCACACCCAGGCGGCGCAGATCGCCGCGCAGGCTTTCGATTGTATGCGGGGTCTTCGTAGATTTGATGGCCTGTTCTTCACTCATGACGAACACCTCGTTCCCTGGTGATACGCCGCGCGCCAGACGCCGTTTTCCAGCTGCCAGACGGTTGCACGCCGGGTTTTCCCCCGCGCCAAGCGCCAATCAAGGACATATGTTGCAAGGCAGATGTTTTCACTCAGGCGGCGCAACGTGTAGTCTGCGATTTCGTAGGATCCCTCCGGCGGGTTAAGACTGCGCCACACAAGGACATCTATTGCTGTTTCGCGGTCACAGGTGCTGCCGGAGGCGCCAACCTCGTGGTAATCATCGGCCAGCAGTTCCTCTATCGCTTCCTTGCTCGTGCCCGGCGGTGGGCAGATGAACATCTCCTCCCGCTCGAGCATGTCGGCGAAAAGGAACAGCGGCTCGATGTGCTCATGCTGAAAGAAAGTCACGCCCTCGTCCGCCATGGCGCGCAGCTCATCAGGAAAGGCCAAGCGGGCGGCTATGGTCTCGCCGGGCTGCGGAATGAACTGCTCTGGGGAAACATCCTGGCGGAACAGCCACACATCGGCATGGAAACGCAAGTTTTCATTGCGTATGCTTTCGAATACCACGCCGTTTTCCGGCAGCAGAGTGAGCCCGGCCTCCTCCTTGGCCTCGCGCAGGGCGGCGGCCAGGCTGTCCTCTCCCGCCAGGGCATTGCCGCCCGTGGCCTCCCAGAGCAACGGGGCGACCTGCTTTTCCGGGGCGCGTCTGGTAACGAAATACCTTCCATCCCCGGTGCGAATCCACACGAACACCACCAGGTGGTATTCGCCCGGGGACAGCGGCTCGCCCCGGCGGTGCGTGCGGCCGGTTTTGACGCGATCGGCGTCGTAGATATCCCATAGCTCATCCTGCATACTTGCCTCCTGTAAACCCACAAACTTGTCAATTCATGCAATTAAATCGCACTTCACATAACGCTTTGCGGGTTGTGTAAAGGGTAAATTCTTGTCAACAATACCCCTTCCCCGCGCACCCGCAGTATCGTATACTCCCCATTGCGGCCGCCTTCACCCGCGCCATAGCCGCCCTGCCCAGTTCCTTCGGGTCGAAGGTCCCGGGCTTTTCCGCCAGCAGATCTTTGATCCCCCCGGAATAGGCCAGGCGCAGCTCTGTGGCGAAGTTGATTTTACATATGCCTCGTGCCACGCAGGCTTGGATATCCTCCTCGGTGAGCCCCGAAGCCCCGTGCAGCACCAGGGGGACGTCCACGCAGCCTCGTATGGCCTCCAGGCGCTCCAGATCGAGCTGCGGCTGCGCGCGATAGACCCCGTGGGCCGTGCCTATCCCCACGGCCAGGAAGTCCGCTCCCGTACGGGCAAGGAAGTCGGCGGCCTGGTCCGGATCGGTGCCGGAGGCCTTGCCGGAAAGGCCGTCCTCCGTGCCGCCCACAGCGCCCAGCTCCGCCTCCACTGGGATACCGCAGGGCGCGGCCAGCTCAACTACGCGGCGGGTGAGGGCAGCGTTCTCCCCGTAGGGCAGGCGCGAGCCGTCGAGCATCAGCGAGGTGTAGCCCGCGCGCAGGGACTGCACTGCGACATCATAGCTGTCGCCGTGGTCCAGGTGCAGCGCAACGGGCACTGTGATCTTCTCCATGGCCGCTTTGGTCATGGCTGCGTAGAGCGCCGCCGAGGCGAAGCGCATCATGAGCGGCGTCGCCTGGAGAATGACCGGCGCGCGCAACTCTTCGGCGGCCGCAAGCACGGCCACGATCATCTCCATGTTTTCCGCGTTGAAGGCCCCCACGGCATAGCCGCCGTCCCGGGCCGCGAGCAGCATCTCCTTTGTTGAAACCAGCAAAAAACTATCCTCCCAATATGACTGTAGGGGTGGCTTTCAAGCCACCCGTGCCCCTGCATCACATAAATTTTATCCCCTCCCGCAAGAAAAGTCAAGGCACAATCTTTATTACGACAAAAAACAACTTGACATAACGCCATTATATGGTAAAATATTGCAACAATGCTCTATTTCTCCCAATTTACTGATTCATTGTGCTGATGAAAGGCGGAGGCGTGTGGCCCGAAAGCTGTGGACATCTGTTGCGATCGCGATTCTGTTGGCCCTCTGCGTGTGCCCTATGGCCGCCGCGCAGGAGGCGGGCTGGCGGGCGGAGATCCCCCTCGAGGGCCTGCCGGCGCGCCTGGACAAGGTGGGCAGCGGCAGAACCCTGGACCTGATCGCCGTGGCGGACGGGGACTACACGCTGGCGCTGGTCCCGCTGCGCATGGGGGGCAAGAGTTGGGTGCGCGCCGTGTTGACCCAGGGGGACTGCTTCTTCGGCATGTGCATGCTGGCCACGCGGGAGGAATTTGGCAGGATGGAGACCCTGGCCGTGGATATTGCCGACCGGGGCGCTCTGCGTTTCACCGCGCTGCCTTCGGGCGAACTGCTGGCGGCTTTTGATATCCCAATTTCACTGGAAGGCGAGTGCCGCCTGCTCCCTCTGGCGCAATCCCAGGGTGTGACGGTCGTCCCTGTGGAGGTCTCTCTGCCCGATGAGTCCACTGCCCAGCCCGCAAACGCCTCAGCCACGCACCCGGGCGCAAACGGACAGCCCGCGTTGCGCCTGCATCCGGGCACTTATCTGCTGGCCCTGCTTATCGTGGCGCTGGCGCTGACGGCGCTGGTGCTTGGAAAGCTATATTGGCGGCGCATCACGGCGCTGGCAATCCGCACGAAGGAGAGAGCCGCAATCCTGTGGGCGTCCATTCATACGTGCAGAAAAACAGTGCGCAAACCCCGCGAAGTCAAAGAGGCACCCGTCCCAATGGAGGACACACAGGAACTTCCCCGCATCGCGCCGGGGCCGTATCTCCCCGGCCTGCGGGTGACGCACGCCTCCGACGACGCGCTGGTGCGGCAAATCACCATGCGCACGGCCTGGGAAACAGCGGCGGAGTCCTCTTTGGAAAATATGCCCGCACAGGTCAACGACTACTTCCTCGGACGGGCGGCATTGCCTGCGGGCGGGCGCTTCCGTACCGTGGGCCTGCGCAACCGCGACGTCCTGCAGCAGTTGGGCGGCAGCAGCGTGCGCCCGCTCTTCGCATCCAACTCCAGGGGGCAAATATTCTCCTTGGAGGAGGAGTCCGGCGGACTGTACCTGCACGTGGATTACTTCGCCCCGCCGAGCTTCCTGCTGCAGCCGGTGCTGCGCAGCGTGTGCCTGGAGTGCGTTTTCGCCCTGGAGGACCGGCGCGGCAGCCCACTGCGGCTGGAAAACGTGCTGGGCCACGCCGTTTTGGGCATCGCTCCAGCGCAAACGGCGCGCACGGAATCCGGGTTCATCGTCACGGAAAAGGGCAGACTTGTGATAGGAGAGAATTGATTTGTGGAGCTTCTGCTGTTATGAGGACGATAATCAAACATATTTCGCTCATGTAGAGGACGGTCATTGGCGAAAAACTCCCATTGGCGATTTGCGCGGGGACAGCCGATCCCAGATACTCGACGCGCTGCTGCCCCGCCGGCAGGCCGCCCCCTCCCTGGCGCGGGACACCGTCTTCTTGGAGGCCCTGCGGGACGCCGCCCTTCTGGCCGCCCTGGACCCGGCGGCCCGCCTGCACTGCAAGATCAGGGAGGATCAGCAGGCCCTGGCCGAGGCGGTCATCCACGACCTATATTGCAGCGCCCTGCCTCAGCTGCATTTCCTGCCCTTTGCCGTAGGCATGGTGATCCCCCCCGCGCCGGGTGTCCGGTTGGTGTTGGGCCTGGATTTGCCGGAGGAAGGATTCGACGGCGCGTTCGTTGACTTCACGGCGGGGCAGCCCACACTGCAGCTGCGTTTCCCCCGGCTGAATTTCGCCCAGCGTACTGTGCGCGGGTTGCTGGCTCCGCTGGGGCTGGGCCTGCTGCTGAGCATGTGGAACGCCGCGGGAATTACAATGCAGGAACGCCTGGGCACGCAAAGAGCCGAAGGGTATTCCGATCTCACCGCCTGGCTGATGCTGCGCCGCAACTTCCCGGCGGGCGAATACGCCGTCAGCGCGGAGGAACACGAGCAGCTGCAGCGACGCGTGGAGGAATATGAGACAGGCGCTTGATTTTATGCTCGCTTTACTGTATAATTGACCCATGCTGCAACTCATCTTAGGCCGGTCCGGCGCCGGCAAGACGACATATCTGCACAAACTGCTGCGCGATAAGGTGCGCGGCGGTCTTAAAGATATTATCCTGCTCGTGCCGGAACAGGACTCTTTCGCCCATGAGCGCGCCATGCTGGAACTGCTGGGCGAGCGTGAGGCGGGCGCGGTGGAGGTGCTCAGCTTCACGCGCCTGGGCGAAGCGCTGTTCCGCGAATTCGGCGGGCAGGGCGGGCGCAGTTTGCACGACAGCCAGAAGGCCCTGTGTATGGCCTTGGCCCTGGAGGCCGCGCGGGGGCGGCTGGAGCGCTTTGCCAAAGCGGACGAGCGCATGGTGCCCGCCCTGCTGTGCCTGCGCCGGGAGCTGAGCGTCTCGGGCGTGGCTCCTGAAGAATTTTTGCATGCGGCGCAGCGGTTGGGACAGAGCAAGCTCGCGGAACTGGCCGTAATCATGCAGTTCTATGACGCGCTGCTGGCCGAGCGCTTCGGCGGGGCGGACGACGCCATGCAGATGCTGCGCGGGCAGTTGGAGACCCCACGGGGCAGGGCTTTCTTTACGGGGAAAATCATCGCTGTGGACGCCTTCTGGGGCTTCACCCCCCAGGAGCTGAAGGTCCTCGGGGCCCTGATGGAGCAGGCCGGGGCGGTCTATGTGACCCTCACGCTGAATCAACCGCGCGGCGAGCCGAGCCCCACCGGCGTGTTCGACCACACGGTGCGCACAGCTGCACAGCTGCGCAGTCTTGCGGAACAGGCAAATGTGCAGGTGATGCTGCCCATCATATTATATGATATGCCCCGCTTCTATAAAAATCATGAACTGGCCGAGTTGGAGCAAGCCTTGGCCGCCATGCCGTACGACAACACAGCCCAGCCCTGCGCGCTGTTCGCCTGCGAGGACGTCGAGGCAGAGTGCGCCTGCGCGGCGCGGGGCATCAAGCGCCTGTTGCGCGAAAACGGCTTGCGTTGCCGTGAAATTGCCGTGCTGGCCCGCGATACTGAAATATACGCGCGCCCCCTCTATGCCGCCCTGCGCAGGGCCGGCGTGCCCGTGTTTGAGGACCGCCGCCAGCCTGTGGCGGGCCAGCCCCTGCTGCGTCTGCTCACGGCGGCATTGGAGATCGCCGCGGAGGGTTTTACCCTCGATGCCGTGTCGCGCTGGCTCAAAACTGGCCTCACCGGCATGGGTGAGGAGGACATCGCCGCCCTGGAGAACTACGCGCTGCTCTGGCGCGTGCAGGGCAGCGCCTGGCTGCGGGATTGGACTGCCCACCCCCAGGGCCTGGGGCAGCGTGAAAACGAGGCCTCCGCGCAGGCGCTTCTCACGCTGAATGAATTGCGGCGGGAGGCGATAGAGCCGCTTCGGCGTTTCCGCGAGGAAATGCGCGATTGCACTGGCGTCTCCGGCGCGGCAGCCATTGACACGTTGCTGCAAGACACGGAAGTCCCAGTTGCATTGCGCGCGCAGAAAGTAACCCTGGAAGAAAGCGGCTGTCCCGCCGAAGCCCTGGAACTGGGCCGGGTTTGGGAACTGTGCATGTCCATGCTCGACCAGATCGCCGAGGCCGTGGGCGAGCAACGGGTGGGAGCGACCCGCTTCGCGGCGCTATTTGCGCTGTCGCTAGCCTATCAGACCCTTGGCGAACTGCCCCAGTGCCTGGACGCGGTCACCTTCGGCGCGGCGGACCGGGCGCGCCTGCCCTCGCCCAAGGCGGTGTTCGTGCTGGGGTTCAACGATGGCGTGTTCCCCCGCGCGCCAAACCGGGAAGGCCTCATAAACGACCGTGAACGCGCGCAGCTCGAGCAACTCGAATTGACGCTTCAAGATCCCGCGGAGAAACAATTGGCCCTGGAAAGGCTTGTGGTGTACCGCTCGCTCACGGCGGCAAGAGAAAAGCTCTATGTCAGCTGGGCGCTGCGCAACGCCGCTGGCGAGCAACTGCGGCCCTGCTCCTGGGTGCATTGGCTGCGCGAGCGCTTTCCGGCGCTTCGCGTCTGTGATTATCAGCTATTGCCCGCCGAGGATCGTCTCGAGGGCGAGAGCGAGGGCTTTGCCCTGCTGTGCGAAACGCATGACGAAAAAAGCGCGCTCCATCAAGCATTGAGAGAATACTTCGAGGAAAAAGAGGACTACGCCCTCCGCCTTGCTGCCCTGGAGCGCGCCGTGAATGCCAGGCCGGGGGATCTGCACATATCAAAAGAAGCCGCACAAGAACTCTATCGCGGCGGCAGGGAGACGTCGCCCTCCCGGGTGGAGAGCTACGCCCGCTGCGCGTTCCGCTATTACTGCCAGTATGGCCTCAGGGCCAAGCCTCAAAAAACAGCCGACTTCGACCCCCTGCTGCGGGGCAGCGCCCTCCACGCGGCCCTGGAGCAGGTGCTGCGCACCCACGGCGTGGACGCCCTGCTGGCCATGCCCCCCCCGCTCAGGCGCGCCCATATGGACGCCTGCATGGACGAATACGCCGCGCGGCACTTCCCCGCCGGCCAGCTGCCCGCCCGGGTGACGTATCTCTATCGCCGCCTGCACGATATAGCCGCGCAGGTGCTCGAACGCATGCTGGCGGAGTTCAGCGCCAGTCAATTCAGGCCCGTGGCGTACGAACTTTCTATAGCGAATGATGCACATGTCAAGCCCTACGAGGTCGCTTTGCCAAACGGCGATATCCTGCGCCTTGGCGGCCGCGCGGATCGAGTCGACTGCGCCGTTATCAATGGCAAGAATTATTTTCGCGTTGTTGACTACAAGACCGGCGGGAAGGACTTCTCGCTGGGGGACGTCTTCGACGGCCTGGGCCTGCAGATGCTGGTGTATCTCTTCGCCCTCTGGGAGTCGGGCGACCCCAAGGTTGCGGGTTTGCCGGCGGGCGTGCTCTATGAGCAGGCGCGCGACCCCGTGCTGGCCGCACAGTCCCGGGATACGCCCGCGGAGGAGATCGAGCGGCAGAAGCAGGCGAAGTCCCGGGCGGCGGGCTTCGTGCTGGAGGACACGGACGTGCTGCTGGCCATGGAGGAGGGCGGCCTCGGGCTGTATCTCCCCGCGAAGATGGGCAAAAACGGCCCAGAGCGCAACGTGCTCTCCCTGGCCCGGCTGGGCAAGCTCAAGCGCGCGGCGGACGGCGTCCTCGCGGACATGGCGGGCCACATGCGCGGCGGGGCCATCCCCGCGGTCCCCCTGCGAAACGCCATGCACACCCCCTGCGGCAGCTGCGAATACCAGGCCGTGTGCGGGCATGAGCCGGGCATGCCGGAGAGGATGGAGGCTGAGATGAAGTTCGAGGACGCGGTGAAGCTGTTAGATCAATATAGAGAGGATGATTTGCCATGAAGAAACTCGCGATTGTATTACTGGCGTTTGCCTTGCTGCTGCTCGTGCTGGGTGCCTGCGGCGAAAAAGCCGACAGCGAGGCTGCCCTGCGCGCCCTGCTGGAGGCGGAAATCAAACAGCAAATTCTCGATTTCAAGTATGACGACTACGACGGCGACGGGACATTCGAAGCATTCGCCTTTATGGGCGAGGCACAAAACCCTGAAGAGGACGAGGGCTATCGGGGCGAAATCTGGTTTGTCAATGAACAGGGTGCACAGCAACTGGAAGAGGCAAGCCGGCACAGTATTTACTGGGGCCTACTGGATGTGCTTGTGTTTGGTGAACGCAAATTTGCCGCCGCGACGACGTTTGGCCAAACCGGCGGCCTTGTGAATGTCTGGGGCGTGAAGGACGGCGAGCCTTACCTGGAAAAAATCTCCGGCAATGGCTATTCTCTTGAGCAAATCGATGACACAAATTTGCTGCTCTGGCAGACAACGCTGGATTTCGGGTATTACGACGGCATCCTCATGGGCCGCACGTATAAGCCTTACTGGTTCTACTGGGATGGCGAAAGCTTCCGGGAATACGGTGGCACAAAAATCACCAAAGAACAGCTGCGCAAATGCGACGGCGCGGCGGAAATCCTCGATGGCATTTATGGCATCGTTGGTGATATTTTCTATCGCGGCAATGGGATTATCAACATCAACCATACTGTCTTGCAGAGCGAAGGCGATATCAATAACGAGTACGTCACGTTGCGGCTGAACGGCACAAAAATATCAATTGACGATACATACGAAAACGTTGGCGGCATATATCTGTCCGCCCTTGCCCCCGATATCGCGGTCTATCCGGACTTGCCGGAAGTCTTTGCATGACGCGGGCGGCTTGCTAGCCGCCCCTACAGAGAGAGGTATCCATGGACTGGACCCCCGCCCAATTGAATGCCATCGAAGCCCGGGTTGGCTCGCTGCTGGTGAGCGCCGCCGCGGGCTCGGGCAAAACGGCGGTGCTGGTGGAGCGCGTGCTGCGCCGGCTCACCGACAGGGACGATCCCTGCGGCGCGCACGAGCTGCTGGTGGTCACATTCACCCGGGCGGCGGCGGCGCAGATGCGCGAACGCATCGACGCGGCGCTGGGGCAACGTCTGCGCGAGGACCCGGGCAATACGGCATTGCTCAGGCAACAGCAGCTGCTCCCCCTGGCGCAAATATGCACCATCGACAGCTTCTGCCTGAACCTGGTGAAGGAGCACGCGGCCTCGCTGGGCCTGCCCCAGGCGCTGCGCCTGCTGGACGAGAGCGAGCGCGTGCTGCTGCGCGCCGAGGCCACCGAGGAGGCCCTGGAAGCCGCCTACACAGCCGATGAGGCGGCGTTCCGGCAGTTGGGGCTGCTGTTGGAGGTCAGCGGGGACGACAAACGCCTGCAAAAGCTGCTGCAGCGCGCGGCGGATACGGCCCTGGCGCAGCCAAAGCCCCAGGCCTGGCTGGATTTACTGCCCGCGCAATACGGCCAGACACTGACTCCGGGGGAGACCCCATGGGGCAAAATCCAGCTGGACGAGGCACTGGAGCGCCTGGCCCTGTGCGCCTCTTTGGCCTCGCAAAGTGATGCTGATCTTAAGGCCGACCCGCCCCTCTATGAAAAATACGCGCCGGCGTTTCAGGCTGATATTGCTCTCGCTCTCAGGCTAGAACAAGCCATTCGCCATGGCGATTGGGACGCCCTGCGCGGTATGCTGGGCAACATCGCGTTCGAGCGCTTCAAGGCCAAGCCCAAGGGCTGCGACGAATCGCTGGCTGAACTGTGCAAGAATCGTCGCGCGCTCTTCAAAAAAGAGCTTGAGAAATTGCCGAAGCTCTTTTGTATCAGTGAAGCGCAGCACCGGGAAGATATGGCTGTGCTAGCCCCCATTGCTATGGCCTTTGCGGAACTGGTGCGGGATTTCATCGAACGGTGCCGCGAGAAAAAAGACAAACGGCAGGCGGCGGAGTTCAACGACGTCCTGCACTGGGCCCTCAAACTGCTCGTGACGCCCGAGGGCATGCGTACAGATCTGGCTTTATCGATTGGTTCGGGGCTAAGAGAAATTCTTGTGGACGAATACCAGGACGTCAACGCGGCGCAGGGCATGCTGTTCGAGGCGCTGTCTCGGGACGGCGAAAATCTCTTTCTCGTGGGCGACATCAAGCAGAGCATCTACCGGTTCCGGCAGGCCAGCCCCGAGCTGTTCCTGCAAAAACGCGCGGGCCCCAGCATTATTTTGGGCAAAAACTTTCGCTCCCGGCCCGGCATCACGGACGCCGTGAACTTTACGTTCAGGCAGTTGATGAGCGCCCGGGCCGCCGAGATCGAATACACCTCCGAAGAAGAATTGGTCTGCCGGGACGATTTTCCTTGCTTCGCCTCTCCTGATACAGAACTGCATTTGCTGAGCTTTGACCCTGAGGAAGAGACCGGCGTTGCCGCCGAAGCGCGTTATATAGCCCGATGGATCGCCGGCGAAATCGCCATGGGGCGCAGGGCGAGGGACTTCTGCATCCTGCTGCGCAGCGACCACAAGCCCGGCATGGTCTATGCCCAGGCCCTGCGGGAGGCCGGCGTGACGGCCTGTGCTTTGGAGACGGAAGGCCTGTTCCGCAGCCGGGAAATACAGATCCTGCTCTCCCTGCTGCGGGTGATCGACAACCCCGCCCAGGACGTCCCCCTGGCCGCAGTGTTGCTCTCGCCTGTTGTGGGCTTCTCGCCGGACGACCTCGCCCTGCTGCGCGCGAGCTTTAGAGATGCCCCCGGCCTCTATCAGTGTGTGCGCACAGCTTCGGAAACGGGCGATGCGCACTGTTCGAATTTTCTGTCCCGGCTGGCAACATGGCGGCAGATGGCTGCGGTCTCCGCCATCGGAGACCTGACGCGTTGGCTGCTGGAGGAGACCGCCCTGCTGGCCATTGCCGGGGCCATGCCCCAGCCCGCCCGCCGCCGCGCGAACCTGCACCGGCTGACGGACTACGCCCTGGCCTACGGCGCCCGGGGGGGCACCCTCAGCGGCTTTTTGCGCTACATGGCCCGCATCGAGGCCGACGAAACCCTTCTGGCCGTCAATACAGTTTCAGAAACAGCCGACGTTGTGCGTGTCATGAGCATACATAAATCCAAGGGCCTGGAATTCCCTGTGTGCATCCTGGCGCAGTGCGCGAAAAAGTTCAACCTGATGGACGTGCGGCAGGACCCTCTCCTCATCCATGCGCAGACAGGCTTAGGGCTCCAGCGCCCCGAGGAGGAGACCCGCCGCCGCCTGCAGACCCTCCCCCACGCCGCGCTGCAAACGGCCATCCGGAGGGCTGCCCTCAGCGAGGAGCTGCGCCTGCTCTATGTGGCCATGACCCGGGCAAAGGAGCGTCTGGTGCTCCTTTGCGGCGAGAAAAACCCGGAAAAGAAGCTGCAAAATCTGGCGGCGGGCCTCACATTCGCCAGGGCGCGGCTGGAGCCCGCGCGGGTGCAGGGGGCAAGCAGCTTTGCAGACTGGCTGCTCATGGCCTTCCTGCGCCACCCGGACGCACATTCTTTGCGCGAAATGGCAGGACTCTCTGACGAAATAATCCTGCCCTCGGAAGAGCATGTGCGCTTTTGTATGATACCTTCATGTGTTGACGCACAGCCGGCCGAAGCGCAGCCCGAAATGGCAGTCACGGCCGTGCCCTCCGAAGAACTGCGAGCCCTCGTACGCAAGCGCATGGAGTATCATTACCCCCACACGAACTTGAGCCGCCTGGCCGCCAAGCGCGCCGTTTCGGAGCTCACGGAAAAGGCGCAGCGGGAGACCTTCGCGTTCTCGTCGCGGCCCGCCTTTGTGAGAGCGGGGGGGATCACCGCCGCACAGCGGGGCACCGCCATGCACGCCTTCCTGCAATACGCCGATTTTCAAAGTGCCGCACGGGATATGGACGGCGAGATTGCCCGCCTGTGTGATCAGGGCTACCTAACCCTCAGGGACGCAAAGGCCCTGGAGCGGGACAAGCTCGCACGGTTCTTCGCCAGCCCCTTCGCGGCGCGCATGCTGGCATCGGGGAATATCATGCGCGAAAAAAAATTCACCCTGCGCATCCCGGCATGGGAATTCGCGCAGGGCGACCCGCTGATCAAACCGGAGGATGTGCAAGATGAATACGTCGTGGTGCAGGGGATCATCGACTGCGCCTTCGAGGAAAACGGCGCCCTGGTCCTGCTGGACTACAAGACTGACCGTGTGGACGCGCTTGCCACGCTGCGCGAACGCTACGGCGGCCAGCTTGCGTACTATCGCCGGGCGATGCGGGAGTGCTTTGGCATGGAGATAGCCGAAACGCTGATCTATTCTTTCTGGCTGGGGGATTGGGTGGCGGTGTGATGTCGCCTTGGCTTTCGGTGCGGAGCATAGGCAGCGCTATAAATAAATCACAACTGTTCCATCAATGTCCGTCCTCGAGACCTGTATTCCCATCGCCTTGCAGCGCTCAAGCACCGTAGGCGTTGGGTGGCCGTAGCTGTTGCCCACCCCGCAAGAGAACACGATATCCCTTGGCTGTACCATAAAAAGAAAATTTTCATTCGAAGAGGTCTTGCTGCCGTGATGCCCGGCCTTGAGTAGGTCCGCCCGCAGGCCCTCGCCGTACTCTTTGATAAGCGCGTTCTCCACTGACTTTTCGGCGTCGCCCATGAACAGGGCGGCTGCCGGCCGCGCCATGCTGTTTTGGTATTCCACCCGCACAATGACGGAGTCGTTGTTGTAGTTCCTGCCGTCCTCCTTCAATGGGCCCAGTATCGTGAAGCTCGCGTCTCCCAAGGAGTAGACGTCGCCGTGCCGGGCGTACTTCGCCGCCGTGCCGGCGGCTACGAGCTTGGCGACTTCGTCCAGGAATCTCTCGTAGGTCCGGGTGGTGGGCGCGTTCTCCGGAGAAAAGCGCGGCGCAATCACCGTGCCCACGGGGAAAGCCGCCAGCACGCCGTATGCCAGGCCACCCATGTGGTCGCTGTGGGGATGCGAGGCCACGACGTAATCAAGCTTCTCCACGCCCTGTGCGCGCAAATATTTGATGACTTTCTCCTCGTTGCCGCGCTCGCCCGCGTCGATGAGCAGAAAGTGCCCTTGGGCCTCGATAAGCGAGCAGTCGCCCTGGCCGACATCGATGAAATGCACGGCGAGGCCGTCGCTCGGGGCTCCGGAGACAGGCAGGTCAAACAGCCAATCCAGTTCGCAGGCGGCGAGGAAGAACAGGAGGGAAAGGGCGAGCAGGAGGGCGGAGAAGCGACGTTTATTCATCTTCCAGTTGCGTCTCCTCTATCTCAGGGAAATCCAGAAACTGCGATAGCGTCATACCAAGGCCCTGGGCCAAGCGGTGCAGCGTGCGCAGCCCGGGGCTTTTTGATCGGCCCTTGATGATATTCTCGAGGGAGGATTGGCTCATACCGGAGAGTGTGGCGAGCTTGTTGACTGTGATTTCCCTTTCTTTACAAAGTGCTAAAATTCTTATGGTTATGATATCTGAATATGTCATATGCCACCTCGCTTACCTATATATAGTTAACATTTTATATGACATATTCGCCCAATGTTACTTAGATTTAACTAGGTGCGGAGCACATAAAAAAACCGCCGCCGAAACGTGTTGTTTCGGCGGCGATATGTTGGGGGCAGCTTTATGATTCTTTTTTGTATTCCCGCATGGCGGCTTCGAGGGCTGTGAAGTTGCAGAAGCTATTGTGATGGCAATGAGAAGGGTCGTTCGAAATAAGATAAGCTTTTCTAGCTAATTTCATTACTGCCTCAATGCAATCAAGTCTATTGCAATATCGATATTCTTTCAGGACAAGGTTTCCATATTTCCTGTCGGTCTGAATCAGTTGTTGTATATTGATTTCCGTGAGAACATTGTCCGGGACAGGTATCATGTACTGAAGCCGCAGCGAAGAAATTGGTGTTCCGTCACGCTGGCGGATAATAAAATTCGCATAAGGAAATGTGGTCCTGTGAGATACAGGCGCATAGTAGGAAATCCCATGGAGTTTAAAAACAACGCCGCACAGCATTTTTTTGCGCTGTCCAGGGTATTCGACATCGGGAACACGCGAATCTACCTTTTTTAGATACGCTATGTAATCGGGGTCAATGCAATAGAATTGAAGCTTGTCCACACCGCTCATCCTTTCTTTCACGGAAAGAGAGGCAAAGCTTTTCACTTTGCCTCTCCCGTCTCACATTACAACTCTCATTTGCGGCTGAGATACACCTAAATCATAGCTCTCATTTGCGGTTGAGATACACCTAAATCATAGCTCTCATTTGCGGCTGAGATACACCGACATTCAATGTGAGGCAGCACATGGCTGCATTATCAGTATATCCGATATTTCACTCTTTGTCAAGCGTTTTTTCAGGAAGAAATGGGATTTTATTCCTCCTGCGCACCAAAACTCCGCTTATCCGGCGCCATTGCCATATACTCCTGCCACTGCGCGTGGCTCATGAGCACCTTGCGCGGCTTTGCCCCCTCGGATGGCCCAACCACGCCGCGGTCCTCCAGCAGGTCCACCAGGCGCGACGCCCGGGCGTAACCCAGCTTGAGCTTCTTCTGCAGCATCGTCGTTGACGCCAGCTGCGCGTTGACCACCACTTCGATGGCGGCGTCCAGCATGGGGTCATCCTCCGCGCCGTCGTCTTCGGACGAAAGGTCGAAGCCGCCGCCCTTCCTCTTGCCGCGGGCGGCCTGGGCGGCGAAGCGGTCGATCTCCTCCCACACGCCGTCGTCGTAGCCCTCGCGG
>Ga0123353_10005535_pt1 | contig 16600 bp, 9 predicted proteins | sample TergutLab28metaG_3_FD_92763 | JGI IMG/M metagenome (GOLD analysis project Ga0123353, IMG submission 92763) | Labiotermes labralis P3 segment gut microbial communities from Petit-Saut dam, French Guiana - Lab288 P3 | ecosystem: Host-associated > Arthropoda: Insects > Digestive system > Gut ...
GAACACAGTAGTGACTTCGAAATGCGCTGGACAGGAGAACAAAGCTTCCGTAGTCGGTAGGGACAACTTCTCTCCACAAAGTTCGGAGCGACTCTGCAACCCCCAGCCTTCTATTCTGCGGGATTCTGTACCAGGATACTTCTACCGGTGGTAAAGCACTGGGACGTGACTTCAAATTCTATCCTCCACCTATTACAGAGACTATGAATGCTTGGAGTATTATTTCCAATACCTCATCAACATGCTGTGGTGCTCAATTATTTAAGCCCAGCGGAAATTTTGCCTTTATATACATCTTGACAATTAATACAAATTTTGAATGCAATTTTCAACCCACGTTCGGGCCAGCTCATCCTCATTCACTTGATCACCACAAGAGATTTCATATTAGACCAACATGAACAGTAAAATAATTGGGGTCCCCAGTATTTAATTTGCTTTCATGTTTTATCCAGTAGTCTTAGAACTAAACAGCTTCAATTCTGCCTTACTTAGACTTCATTAAACAGCTGTAATAGATACATTTAATTTACATTTCAGTGGCAGAGCAACCTTCGATATCCGACATTTAAAATTTAGTGCACTTTGTTTTACTGTCTCAGCGCAGTGTGGTTTTTTAATCTGACATCTGTATATCATACCCTTGATTAAAAAAAAACACTATAAATAACAAAAGTTTGAAAGATGGAGGTTCCACCAAAAATATAACAGTGATGTACAATGTGCAATATTCTGAAGGCATTATGTTCCTCTGAAACACCAGGAACCAATTACCCAACAGAATGGCATATTCCAGAAAAATGAAGTCCACAAAACACTGGAATTCCAATAAGTTCATTACCACATTCACAACAGCCTGTCAGATGCCCCCGTCCTCAGCCAAATAAATCCAGTCCATGCCACTTCTTTGACATCAATTCAATATCATCCTCCTATCTATGACTTTGTATTCCAAGTAGGCATTTCCTTCATGTTCCCCACCACCAACACTCTGTATGCATTTCTCAAGTCTCGAGTGCATGCTGCATGCCCAGACCATCGCATCGTTAACTTGATTTGATCATCAAAATAATATTTACTAGCCAATCTAGATTCATTAAGTGTACCACTGAATTACCTTACAGAAATTACACGGTTTACGTAGGTTTAAAAAAAAAATTAGCCATTAAATATGGTGAGGAGGGAGAAATATGAACGGAATGGACAGTGCCTATTTAAAGGTATACCACAGAATCTGCACATATAAACCATGGAAAATCCTGAACACCCACAATACACACAACAAAGATAAAAATATCTGACAAGAGCCACACAAAAGAATGAGCAGAGAATTTTAAAGTAGTTTATCACTGGTAAAATCTTCAGTATTTCTTCTCAGGTAGTTAATTTATAATGCTTTATAAATATGCATAACAAAGAGGAATGGAAAAAGCTCCTGTGAATGGCAAGGAATCGCTGCATTCTGCACATGCCAATGGAATGACTGAATATGTGTATTGGTAAGTTCTGTCAGTTTTTGTAGTAATCAAGATTTTGCCAAATACTGTGTATGCAAAGACAATACCACCCTCTTAAGTCATGATGCATTTGTAAACATGTATCTGAAATTGTGCTACCTTTCTGAACTATTGTTTGTCAGACACCATAAGAGATGATAATCTGGGAGGGAGAAACTGAAACTTCGTAATGAAGTGATGAGAACTTAACTTAGTACAAGTAGCTGCACTGTATGTACAGAATCTTATTCATTCAAATGATCTCAAGGTTCTACACTTCAGGAAAACACTGCATTTAAGTACACTAAAGCCAAGATTGCAGTCATCCAGGTTTTGACACCATGTAGTTTCATAAGTAGACCCCAACGTTTTTCGAAGGAGCATGGTGCCATCTTAAGACTGCAGGAAGTATGTCCCAAGTTATCTGCTGAAGATAATGGGATGAGTGTGTTTCTTATACAGGTAGGCTGGAAGGAATGTGGCCAATCAGAGCTACATTATGCGGAGGGGGCATAAGCTCAGTCCAAACGAACAACTGTGAAACAGGAAGCGGCAAACCCATGATGCTGAACAGCCCTTTTCAGGGACAATTTAATATGATGCAGAGAGTCTCTAGCAGATATGAAGTGGATAGTGGGAAGTGATCAAATGCATTTATGAGGGTCCAGGCATGGAAGTGTTCCATTAGGTGGGCACGATCCAATCCTGGGGCAAAAGTGTTCTGCTTCCTTCCCTTCACATGGTAAGCACAGGGCTTCTTATGACCTGCAGGTCCAAGCAGTGGAATTTGGCCATAACCTAATCTAAAGTACTCTTCTGGCATTTTGTTGGAGATCAAGAATATTTACAAATTACCTACTATGAATATTTCTGTTATTCAAACTACAGCTGTTATGCCATTTATACCACAATCACAACCTGGGCTTTCTCAACTCAGTAAAAGCACATCATCATACATGATGTTGGTGCATATCATTAACCACTAATGTTTCAATAGTGTTGTATGACAAATATTTAGCATTTGAGTATGAAACTTAATCGTATTTACTGTACATAATACTAGGAACAAGGTCAGAAAATGAAGCTCACATTTCAGTAACATTCAACTGTGATTATGTTTGTACACACACACATATATACACACATATCCACATCATAAGTTCAGTCCTAACAGTTACATGACAAGGCTATATGCAAAAATAGTACTGAAAATGACACTCAAAATTTGTAATCAACAACTAAGCAGACTCTAACAGCATATTCTGAAAAATTCCTTTACAACAGCTCTACACAGTGCACACTGGCACCAATAACTTTCCAGTGCATTAATGCGTGGCACATTTAATTCTAGCATAACAGCTCCTGAAAAACAAAGAACATAAGACTTTATTGCAGAGAAGCATGTGTGAAGATCGCAAGCACAAAAGCAAAATGTTTCTTCAATTTAACCTTTGAAAGGACAAGTGGTAACTACATGTACCACCTGGTGTAAAATTAAAAAGCTCCATAACTTTACCACACACTGTGTTCACATGTTTTGTATGAGTCTCACAGTAAACATCAATTACTCCCCTAACCAGCATTAACCAGCTTGTTTTACAACAGACATAGACTGTGTTCCCTGTGAAGTAGGAACTGAAATGTGTAATTTAGAACATCAGAAGTGCAGCAGTGATTGTGCCATGGCTCAAAGGGTTAGTCACTAGTCTCTCTCACTGTGGGGAGCCTGGGTTTGACCCCAGGCCAGTCCACGTGAGATATGTGCTGGACAAAATCACATTGGGACAGGTTTTTCTCCAAGTACTTCAGTTTTCCCTTCAGTATCATTCCATCAATAGTCAATACTCATCTTCATCTACATATTGCACTTATCAGACAAATGGGCAAAGCCTGGGTACTTTCCAAAAAGAAATGCTCTTTCGGAAATTGGGGAAGTATTGGATACAAAACTACTTCCAATTTTTGATCATGTGCAGGCCTCAAGTAGCGGAGAGGGCCAGTTATTGAATCAAATCCCAGTGGAGCTGCTACTTGAGCAATTGCCAATAAGGACAGCAAGCAGTCTTTCCCATCACAGAAAGTTCATCTGGGATTTACCATTGCACCGAGAGAAATGGTATTCCCTTAATATCCATGTATTGGTTTTGGTCTTTCTACCTCCGCACGTCTCTCATTTCACTATTCGGTAGTATTATAACATACGGGCCATACGTAAACTCTCACATTCTGGTAACATAAAATCATAGACAGAATTAATAAGCAAAAAATACAGTCTCAAAATGTACCACAGATAATGTAAACAGTTGAAAGGGGGTGGTCATTCCCACACAGTAGATTCATGTGCCCTCTCAGCCTACCAATTATTTATGAAAGAGGTTACAGACATTAAAACACACTATTCATATTTACTTTTAATAAACACAACAGAGGTTTCACATTTATAAGTAATTTAATATATCAGCTCAGCACAGCAAAACACACCACTCGTACAAATGGCTAATTCTTTTTGTTTGCCACTGTCCTTGCTATGATCAGTTTCACGACTGCTTTACTCAGTTGACAGCACGTCAAATGCAATACACAGGAGAAAATAACTATAAATAGTGAGGAAATTACTAAATTACTACACATCTGTTTCCAGATAGGGTTTTCATTTTGTCCGACTTATGTTGCTCCTACAGTGCAATGTTTGACAGCTACCAAGAAACTCCCTGGTCACTCTGGCAGGAGGGATGCCTATTAAACTGGGCTACATACAACATGAATGAGAATGGCCTCAACAAACCAAAAGCCTGTACACATTTAAAATATCTCCAATATGCATCAATGAGGACTATGACGTCAACTTACATGTTATGTGCCAACCTGCTAGCTTGTCTTGCATGGTTTAAATTACAGGATTGTTTGGGCAGTTTGTGCCGATTTTTTTTGCAACACAATTTCAGTTGCAAGGCAACTGAGAAAATTTCTGGGGAAATTTTAATCCCAATATGCCCTCAGCAATTTTACTTGGTATGTCATTGCCCACTAATGACCCTGTATGTCTTAAATTACTGACAAATGTTATGAATATTTTTCTGCTTTATATTCTAATATCCTGAAATTTAAACCAGAATCTTGCCCATATTTTTACTGAAAGGAAACGATAAAGTCCAGAAGTTCTTTCATGAGATTTCTCTCCAGTGAACACTTGGCATTTTGCTGCACTTCCATTCTGTCCAATTACAACCCTGTCTATTTAATTTACAACTGTACGAACTGCTTGTCCATTTAGAACTGTTACATCCTGAAATTTATGCCAGCATGTTCTCATTTTCTTTTAAAACTCCTTTCACATAAGTATCTTACATGAACTTTCATTCCAACATGTACCTCATACGTGGAATTTCAATGTAACAGTAAAGAAGTATGGGCTCAGGACTGCAGTTGCGTGACAAATAATGCATATGCAAACTTTACAGTAGCTGTTCAATGATTTACTGGAGCGACACTAAACAGAAACTGTAATGCATAAAAGGTCTTGGGTCTTGAGTTTCTTAAGGTACCTTTCAGATTTATCAGCCTAAAATTTTTTTGGTATCTCTCAAATAATAACACTGTATTTGGTACGGTGACTCATAAAAGATTTTAAGTTCTCACAGCAGTGAATACAAAAATTACAGTGCTCTGTGATGTGCTGATGTAGTTGGGTAATTCATACCCTAAAGATGAATGCATTCGTACCTCCAAACCAGATGGAACCACCACCCAAAACTTTGTGATCATCTAGAAGACTCATGTTTCCACAACCACTACCACCATTAATATCACATCCATATGGTGCCACCTCTGGAGGTAACTCTTTATTCACTCAAGAGGATAACAAGCAGAAATTACAGCCCTTCACGAATGCTGAATATGTTCTGTCTCACGTTTTTTTTATATAGTGGTTCTAAATAGTCAGACTGGATACTTGATACTGATAAAAAAATTATAATTTATATGCAATTACAATTAAATCCTCATTAATGTGTAATTCTGGAGTTCTGAATTTGAAATTAAGCACTAACTTCATACAGTACAGTCTTTGTTGAGAAGATAACAGGTGCTCAGCTAGTTAAGAAATCCTTTCCGTTTTATGAAACCCGAACGTTCATTACTGTGTTCTCAAGAACCTGCCACTTGCCCCTATCCTGTGACTGATAAATCCAGTCCATGCCAACCCAGTCCTTTCGGATCCATTTTAAGATTATCTTCCCACCTAAGCCTAAGACTGCCAAGCAACTTTTCTTTCAGGTTTCCTCACCAGTATCCTGTAAGCATACATCTTCTCCCCCATGCACACAGTGGCAAATGACATACCAGTCTTCCTTAAGCACTCAGTGCTTTCCCTTGCTTTCAATATCCTTGACTCTGTTTTTGTGGCGCTGAATTGCTTCCTGATGCCGCTTAACTTGTTCTTCATGGAAACTAATTTCATCCTCCAAACCTTCTTTCAGTTTCTTCAGTTGCTCCTTTTGCTGCATCACAGGAATAAAACAAAATACTTAGATGTTTCTTGCAAGATTGCAAAAAAATCCAGGGTATGAAGATGATTACTCACCTCCACATTTTGTGCACTGGTTAAGAACACATGAAGAAATACCTCCACTCCTCCTTCCATCCTCATGGCCTGATGCCTAATTAATCTCAGGGACAACTGCACCTTGCCTTCTTTAACTGGCATTAGACCAAACAATCATATACAACAGGAATCAAATTCCATATTCGTATCAAGATTATGACATGCCACACTCAAGAGTAAGCCTTATAGCAGGACAGCAAACTTGGATGTGCAAGACATTTCATTAGAAGCAATAAAAGGGATAACAAAGAACTTAATTAATAAGACTAATACTCTGTAGCACAACATAGCACCATTCCATACCAAGCACAATTTAAAAGGTGATCATCTCACGAAACCAATGGACCTTGATAAAGGCCAAGTCCTCCCGCAAATTTTACCTCCAAATGTTTTAACTCTAGAAAGGCTTCAAACTGCAAACATGCTAAGAAGAATGTGTGGCAGAGTAAGGTGGGGTGAAAGATGACATAATTTGAAACAAATCAGTTGCACATACACACACCTTCACATTTTATCTTTCACATTAAGATTTAATTTGTGGTTTACCTTATAATGGTATCAGTATCTCAGACTATATACTACAGTGTCGATGGTAGCAGACTCTCTAAATGATAAACTGGAAAGGGTTTAGAAAGAAACTGCAGCCTATCAAGGTACTATCCCACAATTTGCCTGCAGGGACTGGGCAAAACTACACAATATAAAAATATCTGTGCATCATCATCATCATCATCATCCAGTCCTTCCATGCTAACAAATGAATTGATACAATGTTGTTAAATGAACTGGGAATGAAGCCTACTAAGATGCTCAACTCAAACCAATGTTTGTAAACTCAGTTTTGAATTACATAATAACAACCTGCTTATAGAAATACTCCTCCTCCTTGCCAGCTTCCCTCTTGCCGAAAGCACCCCCAGCCTCACGGATTGAACCTCCACCACCACCCCCTTTCCCAGCTCCACTGCCAAGGTCACCCAACTGAGAAGAATAAGATCGGCTGTAATGAAAGAGAATAATTATGATTTTAATACTTCTGTGGTGATGTTATACTTCTTAAAATTCTTACACATGGTTTTGCATCTCCTTTGCATGATGTGATTAATATGTACACAGAGTTCACCATGTCTATCCATGCATCTGTTTCATGTGAAGAATTGCTGGATGAGTTCGGATGAACTGTAGGCTATCAGAAGCCATCCCATATACATATTTTCTAGTCCTGGAGGCCATCCAATATTCATACTTGCTAGCTGGGATAAAACCATTCTGCACATTTACAGATTTATTTAAGAGATTAACTTGATACTGAATTGATGCAGCACATAATCACTTTCCATGATGTGTCACTTCCTGCACACAGTTTAGCTCTGCCCACATCAGTTTCATGACGTTTCATTCAATTATACCAATATAAAAAAAAAGTCACCACTTACTGTAGCAATTTGGCTTGGCTTGATTTCAACTACATTTCAGACACAATAAGGCTGACTCCATTTCGATATTTTATACTGCCTAGCACTGGCTTTATACTGAATGACTCATTGCTTTGTGTCTCACATGCAGCATTTTATTACAGAGGTCATTCTCCGTCATTAAACCAATTCCCAGAGGTTATGAACTTATCATAACCTGAAAGCTTAAAAAAAATATTTTAGGCCTACAGATCTTATTAGTAGTTTTACAGTACATTTTAAAATGACTGCCTTCAGTCTCACTACACATCATGGCATGTCTGTGAATTGAGGTGCAGCTTGCAACATTTCATCAGGATTGTATTTTACAAAAGCTGAAGCATCCAAACTGTGACAATGTGATGTACCTCATACTTCCACACTTTAGTGGCATACCAAACTTTACCTGTGGCCTGACAGATAAAATTCTGGGGTTTGAGGCCTGAAGATCTATGCGGCCAATACAATGGGCCACAAATGATCCATAAACCAGGAAGCAGTGACTGAATGATTTCACAGATGTGCTTGGATGTATAACGAGGTTTAACTGGTCATTTCGAACACATACTGTAAATCCAGTTGTAAAATCTTTATGTAGTATTTTTCACATATTCCTATAATTTTTACATACAGGTAGTGATAAATTCAATAACCCTGAATAAACTGACCTACATTTAGATCGAATGTCTGATTGGGATTGATCTCAGGAATATGCTCCTGAAGACGAGACAAGAAGTTGTCAATCACTCTGAATATACATAAGACTGACATACTGCAAAGACTTTAAAATGACCTAAGTACCTTGTGCATTAGCAAAAAGAACATAAAAGTGTTCACTGTGCATACAGCTACACTGATGTTATTCCCATGGAAAATGTTTGTTACAGCAAAACTGGCATGGCATTTCACTGCAGTAACAGGAACACAGAACTATGACAGTGAAAGTGTGTAAAAAAGTAATCACAGTCACACAATATTCTCACAAAAATTGAGTACCTTCTTATTAAAAAAAAACGCAAACATGTATCAGCTCACTGCAAAATTAGGTTGGCTATATGAAACAGTATATTACCAAAAAAAGTAGCACAAAGAAACAGAGCACCATTATGAAACAAATTTCTCAAAAGTGGGTACCAACTTTAAAGACTGATGAGATCACAGCTTTCTAGGATGTATCATCATGTAGTTTGGAGACAGGCACAGGTAGCATGAGTGACATCCGCAATGCCAGGATAGTGTAATCAGTACAGTAACTATGGTATGGGCTGGAAAACTGAGGAATGATGGTTCACTACCTGGTAGGTACAAGAGATTTTTTCTCTCCTCCACAGCAACCACACTGGCTCTGGGGCAACCCAACCCCCTGTTCAATAGAGAAAAGGGACTGTTTCTCCATAGTAAAGTAGTCAACACATGACATTGGCCATCTACCTCTGTCTAGTACCCAGGTTAAGCATGCATAGAGCTGTAACACCCAACCCTCATATGATTTCATGGTGTGAAAACAGGCAATTTTATAACATCATTGCAACAGTCCACTGCTGCCTCGGTCATGACCTGCTTAACTGTGGCTCGAAATCACCGACACTTATACATAATGTGTACTACCAACCGCAGATTAAAAACTAAAAGCACTGTTCTTATGGAGGCCACTAATAAATTCACCAGTCACAATATTTTCATGTGGACAGATGAATGTTTTCACATTCAAATATGCATGTACAATACTAAACTACCTCACTCTTACAAGATTCTGTACTAGGTCTCATGTTTCTAGGTATAATGAGCCCAGCATACATGTTTTTGATAAGCCTCCATCTTTGCTACCATATAACACATAATCACATCACACATCATCACATCTTCATACAGTTTTGCCTTCAGGATCCAAAAGCTTTAAAAGACTATAGACTTAAAAACTAAAACCTTATGTAAAAGCAGGCCATGCTGGCAAAAAGTCAAACAGAATTGGGCCATATAGGTTTTCCAGTTAACTGAAAGCATCAAGATCACTGAAGAATATTATGGTTCCATTTTTTGCTCTGTATCACACTTACTATTGAGAATTCCCCAAAAGAGTCTTTTTTTAGAAGTAACTGTTAATACATTAACAAAATAGCAAATGCATAATGTAACACTGAACCAGACATAACACATTCAAAGGCTTTTGGATACAGAATATTTGTCTCTAACTGCTGCATGACAATATGGTAACCATAAATACAGTTACCTCAAGTTTTCTACCGTTAAATTTTGGCAGCGGTAAAATACACATAGTCCATTACAGGCGGGTGCACAGAGTGTGTGCTTCTACAGCAGAAAAACCATGAAGTTCTGTCTGGCATGATTACAATGTACAAATTACAGTGTAAAAAGCTATTTCAATCAAGTCTCACTAAAATCCAAAACAGTGGCTTGTGCAGCATGGATAATACTTAGAGACAAAAAATTTTCAGTAAACAACAAAACAATTCCCAAGAAATAAGCCAATGGGATTCGTGAGACATATATGTTGTTAAATAATGATCTTTTAACAATCATTCCTAATTCCACAGCACACACTCCCTTTTACATAGCTAATAATTACTCTGTGTATCAAAAACTCCCCCACATTTTATGACACCCGAAAGTTCACTGTTGTACTGATAACAGCCTGCCACTGGTCCCAATCTGGAACAGATGAATCCAGTCCATATCCTTCCATCCTATTTAAAATGTTTAATATTACCCTCCCATGTACAACTAAGTAATCAAAGTGGTATCTTTCACAATAATTACGACCTGAATGGTCCAACATTTTTTAAATGTATGGAGACAACAAAAAAATTACAAACTATTTATGTGATTTTAATTTCAGTTCACATGTAAATTTTGAGATTTCCACAGTGGTCTTCTGGAATGTGATGCTGCATCAATGGGCCAGCGATTCCCAACGTTTCAAAAGAACACTGGGAACCACTCATTCAACACAGCTTCACATCCCAGAAACCAATTTAAGATGACTGTATAAACACAACTCAATCAAGATAGAATGCCACATCTGACTTCCCCATAAATTTCTGTTCCATAAATCCAAAGAAAATATAGTAATGCTGAAGTACCCTAGGTGAAGTTGAATATTTCTGAAAAAGGTCTATTATAATAAACATGACCATTATTCTGGGCACCATCTTCAGTTTTCACAAACACTAATTTAGAGCTGGATTTTTTTGTGAAATAATGTGCTTCTGAACACACAACATGGTCGCTAATATCCAAATTAAAGTCACAGGGTAGTATTATTACACCAAACATTATTTCTCCACAATTCGAAGTTTAGGATAAATGCTGAATGATCCAGAAGTAAATGTTTGCTGGCTTAACCTGCTAATAAACTTAAACATAAACTGTGAGAGCCATCCTACATCCCTCAGATGATTTTAACCATGTGCCTATTTCATGTTGTAATCTTGTTTGCTGTGACCTTTCTCACCAAAGTATGCATTTTAATTATGGATACACCAAAGAAAATTTTAAAATAAAGTAACAGACACAGAAATTATAGCAGCTATTACCATTATAGTTCAAAACATCTGTAACTGAAAATACATTCCTGATTACAGCAAGCAGTTGTATTGCACACCTTAAATAAATCAGTCTACAAATTATAAGAAATGGGTACACAAGAACAGCTTTTTCAATTTAAGTACTTATTAATGAACCTTGCATTTGGCAACAGGTAAAAGTAGGCACAATCCACATAGCATGGGTGTCTGATAGCCAGAAAACCAATGACCTCATAACCATAAAAAAACAAAATAAATTAGCTCTTTCTGCACAAGTTTACATACGTCTTCTTGACACGTGGTCATCCTCAATGTTGCTACCAATGCATATATTATATTCACAACACTGCCAGTATAACTTTGTCTATTATATACACTTAGGTGTTTTACATTTGTCTTAATCAAAATTGTACACAAAGGCAAATACAGCTTATTTCGGAGAAACAAATTACTCTGGCATATAAATGTACCTACATGTTTTGGTTTTAGGTCAAGCCATAACCAGGCTAGAAAAATATATATTACACAAATTTACATAATTTATACAATCTATTAAAAAGGGGGCATTCCCTCAAACTTACAATGGTTACGAAAGCTGTCCTCAGAACATGTATAAATACTTAATGTTAAATGTTAATGATCAAACTTCTTGTTGTATATGATGGATTATGTTGTTAACTTCTGTTTCTTATGTAAGATTTCAATAACCACAAAACCATTCTTCTTAGTGGATGTTTAAATTCTTACTTAAATGCCCCTTTTCTTTTTAGTTGTTTCCTGTTGATAAAACTAGGGAATGATCTTACAGGTAGAGGAGTCTTGGCTCTTCCAAATTATGCTATGCTACAACAACTGCAGACTGCCCTCCAGAAAAATTCTTATCAAATTAGGTTAATCTACTCCGCATTCCAAACTTGTATTCTGGCTGAATTATGTCTTATCTGCCAGCAAAGTCAATCTCTGTTAATAAAAATATCACGTTTCAGTAAAACTATAACTACATAATGTTACTACGGTACTTCAGATTATAACTGAATGTGGAAAAGAAAAGGTTCTTCTACCTGCAAAATCATCACATCGTCTTGTCAGCAGAACACCTTACAAACACACACACACACACAAAACCTTCAATTAGGGATTTTTAACATCTGCTCTGATGGACAGCTACAAAGTTTTTGACATGTTACATGTAAAGAGTAGAGGCATCACATAAAAGATATTTTATATAAAGACCATAACATATTTATGGCTACTTTGAGAACAGAGTTTTCTTAAATAACTCCAAAGTCAGGTTGGGATCTCAGTCCCTTAAATACGGTTTATAACTCAATCATATTTGCCAACAAATGCAAATAGGATTACAAATTGTACATAAGTTTTAAAAACTTTCAGAATGGTGATGCCAGCTTCAGAGAATCTCAAATACAAAGAACTGCAAGCATCGATACAGCGGTACTTCACAAACAGATGTATTGGTGCTTGAGAACTGCGCTCTTCTGGGCTATTACATAGTGAGTAGTGGCAATTCCTTACCAATGTTACGAAGGGTCAAGAACCTGAAAATGGAACAGATAGGCTGTCCCGAAACGTCGGTAAGGAATTATCACTACTCACTGTGTAAAATCCCAGAAGATAGCAGTTCTCATTTACTTCGCGGCAGAAGCCTTAAATCAGGTACTGGTGCTTGTATTCCTTTGTATTTGAGGTTTCCTGTGGATGGTGCCTCTGCGCCGAAACACAATATTAAAACCTATGTACATTTTGTAATCCTATTGTGTTCATTTGTGAGTGAATGCAATTGAATGTAGGAATAACGCACAGAATGAATGATATTACAGTTTATTAGTTACATAAATGCCTCCGTATATTTTTACTATACCCTCATAATGGCTTTAACACAAGGCCGACATCAGGTAATTCGTTTGAGTAAAATATGCTGCGCTTGACTGCCTATCGTTGTTTAAAATCCTCATATTGCGACGCAAGCGACTGTACATCACCACGATTAAATTTATTTGGTAAACTAAATTGGATAGCCGGAGCAATGACGTAACGTAATAACCTAAACCAGCTATGTATAACTTTTAATACTATATTTGTATTTACTAAAAGTGAAACGGAATGAAAAACTGTAGACTTTCATTAGCAGTGTACGAATCAAACCTAACCTTACCGCACGAAGGCATTCTATTTTTAACAGTATAGGCATGACCTCAGTGCACAAACAGAAGGTGGCAACCCACAAGGAGAGGAAGTCTACCAGCCCGTAGATCTTACATATAACAGGAAGAACTTGCATGAAGACCTCAAAACTAACAAATGTACGGTTATCATTTGCAACATGCAGCACTTCCAAGGTAACCCACGGAAAAATATTAAAGTACAAAAATTTCCTTATGCTATAAAAGTACCACAGAACCCATATATCACATTTGCTCAGTAATTTATGAATTACCTCATCATAGATAAGCTAGGATACAGCCGACAGGACGCACTTCGAAACGAATTCATATTTCACAAAACCTTTTCCAATGGCTACGATTCACACCACCGAAAGATGGCGCATAAAACGTTTATCATCATTGTACTGTGGATCAGAGGTTACAGCGACGCTAGTCCCTTATTAGTTGGCCATTTAACCGTTGTACAACGTTACCTTCGACCGCACTGCCATCTATTGAGGACGACCAAGTTGTTTGAACAACCGTACTTCAATGTGGACTTGTCCATGGGCAAACCCGGGAATCAGAACACTTCGATATCAGAGTCGCCTCTCATTTCCCTTGCATTCCTTTTCGCACATGCTACAACAGCTTTTGTGCTTCTCGCTACATGCCTACTATTCGCCTCTCCAGACATTACTATTCACAGCTATTTACATTTATTCCCTACAGTTCAACACCTTTATATTAGGAGTCCAGTCTCTGGAAGGTGATGTTCCACGATTGGTTCCAAACATATAAAAGTAATGCACTGCTTTTATCGCCCAGCATCACATCAGAGAAGGCGAGAATCCTCAATTACACTCCTACAGAAAACTCATAACTCACAAATTATATAAGTTACTTAGGCAATATATATACTTTACTGAAAATGTAACTTGGAGTACAAATCAAGCACCTCTACCTGTTGCAAATATGTCATTTATGTCTTCTAGATCACCATACTAGATTCACATGGCTGCCTTTGCAAGTCAGAAAAAGGCATGGCATGGTACTGAATAAACATAAATTAAACATAGGGAAAACAAACATCCACATATGTTATGGTATGATGATTCATTTTACTCAGCAGCAACTGTATGCTTCACTACCTCTTACTCAAACGAATTTCAGTTGCAAGTCACATTTTAATTAAAACTTTACTGATAGGGGATGGAGGTTTAAGCGTTGAAGTCCAAGAAACATGACTTCCAAGCAATTTTATTAAAATAGCATTTCTCTCTCACAACCATAGCCAAATTATAAATCTGGTACATGATCAAAATAAACCTAGGCTACAAGGCGACAAAAAGAACTGATGCTAAGAGAACTTCCCTACATCCCATCTCTCAAAATGAAAACACAGTCAGTATACTGTTACGAAGGCTTTCTGGACACAATTATCAACATGAGTTTAAATTTTATTCACAAATATGTTATTCAAGACTGAATAACAAAATTCTGTGTTTGGTGTATATTTTGTTCTTGTTTTCTAAGCTACATCTCAAGAAGCCTGACCAAGCACAGAGTTACATAGCATCAATGGACCATAAAGCACTGCCTAAAGTACACTGTTAAATGACTGTGTTCTACATTCCAACTCAGAATGTGTTGGCTGACAAGAGCACCACAAGGTTTAATGGGGTGATTTCCTTCAAACAAACCAGTAAAGTTTCAAAATGTTCTTCTTTTCTTTAACAGTGCTATCACAGATGGTTGTTCCTTTCTGTTTATCTTGGAAAGAAAGAAATAATGCTGTAACATAAACTTTTCAAACAAAAAAAAAACTTCACTCCATCTTCTAAAGTCTCTATTCAAGCACACTAGCAACTCTCCATGACTCTTACACAGACCGCTACGATACCAATCAAACATTTCTGAATGAACTGCACTCGTAGTTAAACTAACAAGTGTCTGCCATGACTGCAAGAAAAGATGAACTCAAGTCAAACACCACAATAAAAATAGTAAAAAGGGTTATATCTGGGCTTGAAACCAGGATAGCTACACAAATAGTAATTAGGTTATGGGCTGTACAGTCCAAGGTTTGATACCTGACAGGGGCAAAAAATATCTCTCCAAAACATACAGACTGTCTCTGGAGTCCATCCAGCCTCCTAATCAGTGGGTCCCAGGGTTCTTTCCTCAGGGTAAAGTTGCCAGGGCATGAAGTTAACAACTCTCCTCCACCCAGTGTTGAGGTTAAGGGTAAGTGAAACCACACCTGCATTCCCCATGATATGCTGTCATGTCATGAAAATAGACAGCATTACATTTTTATATCTGGGCTTACTGCAGTAACACCTCACCAACGTTAGACTGTAGAGAGAAGACTAGTTTTGACACTAAAGAGCCAAAACAGGGCAAATACTATAACATGATTGGAAGTGGCTGGAAAATCCCTGTTAAAAAAACCAGTACAAGTTGTAGAATACACAAACAAGTAGTAAGTGCACAGAGGTAAAGCTGTCCCTCTGCACACCATAAAGGTATGTGGCACATTCATGCCACCTTACCAGTAGAGGAAGAGACTCTAGTATCCACTTGCTAGGAGGTTGGGTGGGATCCAGAGCCAAACTGAACATTTTACAGAAGAGAAAAATTTCTTACACCATGGCAAATATTAAAGCAAGTCACCTTGGTCATTTAGCCTGCAGCCTAGTCACTATACCAACTACAATATCCTGGCTCATAGCAGTGATTGTACAATCTCTATTTACATCATTAAGACTATTACCATTTGGGATGTAACACCCTGCGCCAACTTGCTGCTGCCATCTTAGAGGTACAGGAAGTCATTTCTGCTATCATAAAGATGGAGGCACCAGACGTTTCCAAAATGTTGGTCCCTACCGATCGGGCAACACAATCTCAAACCAAAGATGTCTATTATCTTATTTCTCAATGGCTTGAGTACCTCATATCTCATTTAGACTGGTATAAAAGGAATTTCATCAAGGTCTTCCCCAACTGCATGACAATTACTTAGTTGCATAAAAGTACAAGCAGGCACATACAAACTTGCATATGAACACTCACACGGGCTGGACAGTCCAGGGATCGAATCCCAGTGGGGGCGAGATATTCCGCACCTGTCCAGACCGGCCCTGGGGCCCACCCAGCCTCCTGTACATGGGGTACTGGGTCTTTCCTAGGGGTAAAGAACGGCTGGGGCGTGATGCTGACCCCTCACTCCCTCCTAGTGCCTTGGTCAAGAAAGAGAAGAGCTATACATCTTCTCCCTCTATGGGCCGTACAGCCTGTACAGAGCCTCAGTGCCTGTACAGTAGAGCTATAACTC
>Ga0123353_10005536_pt1 | contig 16600 bp, 10 predicted proteins | sample TergutLab28metaG_3_FD_92763 | JGI IMG/M metagenome (GOLD analysis project Ga0123353, IMG submission 92763) | Labiotermes labralis P3 segment gut microbial communities from Petit-Saut dam, French Guiana - Lab288 P3 | ecosystem: Host-associated > Arthropoda: Insects > Digestive system > Gut ...
GAAAAAATTCAGAAATGCAACAGTTTTACCTGTCAGTCTAAGGATAAATAATGCCACAGACAAAATTTTGGACCTAACACGAAGAAAGCCTAAAATATCGGAAAAAATTATACACTTTGTATTGTCACATTATAAGTAAGGTAAAGGTAAGGTTCTTCAGTTACCACAACGTAAAACAACAAATGCATACAATTCGTTAGAATTACAATAATGTTATAATACGTAAACTGCTACACGTTTCGGTATTCACTGGTTCATCATCAGGGAGTGCACAATTGCATGATACAAACTGCTTTCGTCTTTTGGTTCTATCTCTAACTACTATCAGCCCTACAACCTTACGACGAACCAACTATTACTGACCTACTTGGACTCATTTTTAATTTGTACATCCTCACTGTGCACAAAGCATGCCTATTCAGCTTTGTATGTGTTGCGGGTACCTGACCACTGTTCTACAAGCTTGCAGTGTGAAATGAAGTACAGAGAATGAAGTACGAATAAGTAAAATACTAGGTGTTATAACACTTCGCGCACTTCACCTGTGGTTGTTCCATACATCATGAACAATAAAAATATACATAATGATTAATAAATGTTTATTAAGAATGTCACTCAAAACTTGAGATAATGTGTCGCTATTTTTAACACATTTACACAAAATGACTCAATGTATGTCCCCATAAATAAACCGATCGAAAGTTTCCAAACTGAATAAGCATTCTACGACGGCTTTGTCAGGGAAAATGTCAAAACACGTTTTTTTTTTCTTTTCAAATATCTCCGCGAGAATAAAAACCCCCTTGTGGCAAGCAAGGTGATGCTAGAGAGGTACAGGTTGATCGCGCCTGGCACAGAGCACACAGTTACATTAAATAGGATGTTACGTTTGCCACCCATACAGCAGTGCAAGGAGCGTCGCACTGTTACAAGATAGGATATTCAGGTTCAAAAGCAACTCACAGCCCGCTAATTACTGCTTACAAGTCACTGCTCTGTAATACAGACTGATACGTTGCTATGAAACACTCTAACTACAGACCATATGCCTTAGGATTTTGTTATGTGAAGTTTTTAATTGCACCGGTCCCAGTGGCCGCGCGGTCTAAGGCGTGGGTCTGCGGCCGCTCGCTTGCTGGGATTGCGGGTTCGAATCCCGCCGGAAACATGGATGTCTGTCTCGTGTGAATGCGTGTTATCAGGTAGAGGTCTCTGCGACAGGTCCATCTCTCGTCAAGAGGATTCCTACCCACTGGTGTGTGTGCGTGTGTTTTTTTTTTAGTGTGATCAGATACAACAACAACAACCCTCTACACCTACAAAGAGTAGACACAAGAGGTGAGACAAAGAAAGAAGAAAGCTTTTAAGTGGTTACATGCCAGGATGTAGAGCGGGGCAGGCCACAGATGACAATATGGCGCATGCGCATTGCATGCTGAAACCCAAAGGGTACAAACACTCTCATAATACATAGTATTTAGTGCTTTTCCACAGCAACAATGGTTGCACAAACGCCCCTCGATGTTATGTTACACGCACAGTACCTGTCGTGTTAATTAATACAGGGCGAGAAACTCATTCCCAAAGCACGTGTTCGCCAAAGTACGATACGCGTTTCTACTCTCTGTATTTTTGATGGCTTTTGCTGGAGAACTCTTGGGCTTGGCCTGACGTCAAATCCTGCAAACATGCCGTCTGTCCAGCAGTTTCGTAGTTCTACAGCAGACTTTCTCCGAATTCCAATGTCAGTTCCCGACAGAGGCTGGAGGCAAGGCACGCGAACCGTTGAAACCGTCCACACTTGCTGATTCGTGAACAAAAGAGTCTGCAGAGTGGAAAGTGACACCATAACCGCGCTGACAGGCTTTTCTGTTATGCCTCATTGTACGAAAATAATCTTCAAGACTCTCGGTAAACAAAGTTTTGAGTCCGTTGCGCGTTGATGAACCAAGCCATCCACTTAACCCAGTCACCTAAATAATATTTAAAATACCAGTTCCTACCTGAAAGAAAACTAAACGCTGATCCATTACTGAGACAAAGCTGGTGCAGTTTGGCTGATTACTCTGAGAATCAAGCGAAGGACACACGTGTACTCTCGGCAAAAATACGCCAATCTTATGCGCGTTCCTATCCCTGTAAAATCACGTATTAAAATCACGCATCGCGTATCCGTCCGTACGCATTCATGAATTCTGGAACAGCTGATCGGAATTTCATGGAACTTATTAGTGAATAACTGAACGAATATCTGTCATTCCACTTCAACTTTGATTTAAATGGGTCAAAAATAACCGACACTACATGAATGCCAATTTGCATTTATTTGTTTGTCTCCAGCGTAACTTACGAAACATTTCTTACGCGTGCGAGCGAAAATGTTTCCAACAAACCTGGAGAATGAAACAATTTAGAGTTGTCACAAGGTTTTCGGGGCCGGGATGGCTCAGTCGGTATAGCGACTCGCATACGGGCTGGACGGTCTTAGGATCGAATCCCGGTGGGGGGAAGAGATTTTTCTCACCCCTGCGGACCGGCCCTGGGGCACACCCAGCCTCCTGTACGATAGGTACCGGGCTTCTTTCCCGCGGGCAAAGCGCCTCTGGGCTTTAACGGCCTGTTCTAGGGGGAACTTTACCTTTTTTACCTTACGGTTTTCAGTACCTTGGAGAGAGGGGGAAACCAGTAAAAATCACCGGGTCCTTGAGATCCTGAATGGGACCCGGGGTCCGATTATGTTGTACATATTTTTGTCTTCCCCTGTAGAACCACTGTTTGTCGATTGTACAAATTAACCCTTTTAGACCAGGTTCAAGTCACTCACAACTTAAAACGTCAGTCTTTCTGATTTAGTGTAAAGATTTTTAGCCGATCTACTGTTGATGGAACTAAAAGTGGTGGGGGGGAGCTGAAAACATTTTTTTCACCTGGGTCCTGACCTGCTCTCGGCGGCCCCAACATTTTCCCAGACAATTGAACACAGCTAAGGTTATGCACACCTTGCCAGACTTACAGCACAGTGAACGCTGAGCACACGATCCGAACATAAACATACCCATCATCCCACACTATAAGCAAAAGCAATCTTCATAGAGAATATAATACGATGACGTACAACTTCTCATCTTTTACAGTTGCGCTGCATTAAAACTGAGTTTGAAGGATATATTCAACGAGGTTTCTTTTCTGTACTGTAAATAATTTCAAAGCATCAATTCAGTTTACACATTCATACGACAAAATCAAAGCATCCTTTCCTCATATTTACGACAGTGACCAGCACAGGTCTGCACCTTTATTGCCACAATTCCGTTCGTAAGTTTACCACACAGTTACGCACTTAAAGTGAACGAGTTTTGCAAGTTTATCGTTCCCTATCCTGTGAGGGGCATGAACATTAAAATCAGATTATTTCCTTCTGCCAGACGCCCACTATTTATACCATGAATACGTTCGAATGTTGCAGCGTCAAAGCAATTTGCAAATGTCTAGTAACCACAAGGCTGTACGCGATCAAGAAATAAAACCCAGCGTGTTACTGTCGAGAGGAGTGGAGAAGATTACACAAGGAGGAGCTTTATGACCTGTAATCCTCCTCAGATACTATTCGGGCGATTAAATCGAGTAGATGGGCAGGGCATGTGGCACGTATGGGAGAAACGAGAGTCGCATACAGGGTTTTTGGTGGGGAGACCTGAGGCAGAGCGAGTCACTTGCAAGACCTAGGCGTAGATGGGATAATATTAAAATTGATCTTCAAGAAGTGAAATGGGGAAGCGTGGACTGCAATGATCTGGCTCAGGATAGGGACAGGTGGCGGGCGTTGTGAAAGCGGTAATGAACCTTCGGGTTCCATACAATGTGGGGAATTTCTTATCTATCTGAGGACGGGTTAGCTTCTCAGCTCGGACTGTGGTGCATAGAGTTAGTCACCTAGCTAGTTAGCGTCGTGATGGGAGCAGAGACGGACGGGAGTCTTCGTGTAAGAAGTGTCGACTAAATCAGTAGAAATGCAAAACATATGCACGTCACATTCGCACACGGGACGACGGGAGCATCCGTAGCAAGAAACGTTGAATTCACGACCTTCTGCATGAAATGGGGTATAATTGCGAGGACAACAGCATGAGCAGCAACAACTGATTGTATCCTCACGTACGAAGAGAACGAAGTTGCTTCTGAATGGGTCTCTCAAGATTCCTATTTCCTCAGTTTCAACAGAATACAGCAGGAAAGAACAGGTCACAAAACAAAGCAAAACAAGATGCCCCAAGGAAGGGGCGTAACTTGACTTCCGGTGGCCTGCTCCCCTATTCATTGCCTCATGACAACGCCTCGTCAAGGCCAAGCCCCTCTTCAGCCACCTGTAGCAGTATCAACGCTGTCTCCATAGCTAGTTTCATAACCAGCTTTCACTGGCCCTTCTACAGCCGCCACAATCCTACTGGGTTTGTCTCTCTGTAACTAAACTACAGACGACTATTGACTCTGGCCGCAGGCCTTCCTACCAAATTCAACAGGCTTCAGTTGTTCTAGAAATTCCACTACCACCACCACGCGGGGCAGCCATTCATCACCACCATCATCATCTAGCTAACATGGAGCTGGGCCACTTGTTGGCCCGCTCCAGTCTCACACATCCAATAGTCTCTTCAATGGTATCCTCAGGTTTCTTCTGACTTTTAGTGTGTAATTTTTTACTACCCTAGGTATTCTCTTACGAGACATCAGTTTACATGTTACATCCAATACCTTCTCTAGTTCTGCATGTTGTCCAAACTGGGGTTTCTTTGTAATCTCTATGTTTGTTTTATAACAATTCCGAGTGTGTCCTGTTATAGTTCTCATATATTTCATCTTTGCCGCTGTTATTCTTCATGCGGCTCTTGCTTTAAATGGTCCAGTTTTCACAAACGTGTAACAAAGCTGGAAGGGCCATGTATTGTATAAATTTATTCTTCTTTTGTTTAAAGTTTTCTGTGGTCTAAACATACTGTTTACAGCAGGACCCGCCGTATAAGTAACAGAAGTCCAGCTAAGTGTTCTGCATCCCTGTTACGTATTCCGGAGGTCCATGGTTAGTATCTCTACACCCAGACCAATGTATCTGACGGTTCGAGTATTCTAATCTGTGTTCAGTTGATTAAGCACCACACCATGAAGCTATATGGAGGAAGGAGTTACAGGCCCAACTCGACGTTACGAACCAGCCATGTTCTCCCCTGTCCATGCGTTCTTTTATGAATATCGGGCAAAGAAGCTAGAGTAGGCTACGTGAGAAAAGCGGAATTGATGACCACTGCAGCCCGGCATGCTTTTCTCGTGTCACGAGAAAAGCATTTAAAACGACAAAGACAAGGGAAGACAATGATGTTCAGTGCACTGAAAAATGAAACAAAACAAGGGCGACTTGTGCGCATGCCTCTTGTCACAGACACCCACACTTCGTGCTACCTAGCAGTAAGCACACTGATTATCACCGACAGCTAACGTAATAGATGGCAACAGATGACCAATCAATCACAACTTAAATAAATTATTGTTTAATATCAAATATACATATTGCGGCCTGACAGGGCCATCATTAGGTATTAACAATTATAAATATTTTGAAAAAATATATATTGAATCACCAAATTGAAAATAAGAATGAGCTATCATTCTTTTGTATTTAAAAAGCCGTGAAGTTCTGATGTGATTTTTATGCCGAAACGTGTACTGCACATGCAAGCTGCACGTCCATTTGTAAACCTTCGCTTTGTTAACGCAGGAAATCAAAGATTAGCAAATTAAAAATAATCAATTACAATACCTTGCCCTTACGGTACAAATAATAAAAGCAAAATATAAAACACGAGAGTCCTTACGTCCTGGTCATACCCTGAAGGTATATAGAGGTGTAACTCTGCTCTTCTTAAGCGGAGGTAGATTAAAGTGAGCAATCAAAATCTCTCCCCCAATCTTCAGCGTTGATAATCTTTAAACATGTCACGTGCCGGTCCCAGTGGCAAGCGGTCTAAGGCGTAAGTCTGCGGCCGCTCGCCTACTGAGATTGTGGATTCAAATCCCGCAGGGGCATGGATGTTTTTCTGTTGTAAGTGCCGTGTGTTGTCGGGAAGAGGTTTCCACGATGGGGTGATCACTCGTCCAGAGGAGTCCTACCGACTGTGATGAATCGTTGGGTGTTATCTAGAAACCCCAAGAATGAGGAGCCCATTGCCCGTGTTGGGCTGCAGCGCTACCGGGAGAAAAAATATATATGTCGTTTATTCGCTGCAAATCGGCCTATGATATTAAATAAGGCCGATCCAATAGTGCACAGTTCCCACGGGCACTCTTTGCACTGCAACAATGAATTCCCATCCCACTCAATGTGCATCTCATAAAACTAGAAAACCACATATGTCTCGTTTCTGCAGTTCTCGTACTTCAACGGTAATCATGAGTACCACACTCCGGTACAGACAATACTGCAGGTGTAAACGGGCGACTACATTGCCCATGGTGGCAAATAATATCTGTGTGGTTCTCAGTATGGCTCCTGGCCTCTGCAGTTTTGAACTGGACACTGTGGACACCTGCACTGTTGTATTCCTCACAATTTCTTGGGCCCGCCACTTTTCTAGTACCGACTGCCAATAACGCGCGAATGTGGAGTGGCACAAAACGTCATAACCTTCATAAAGAATTTCGCCGAAAATCCATCTCGCGCTTCCGAAGTTCCAACTAGCAGACAGCAGAACAGACTAGCGTACAGGCATACGACCATCCCAACACGCTATCTTCATACTACGACGTGCAAGGTAATGAATCACAAACCACACTCCTGCCAGCGAAGAACTTGCTGTCGCCGATGGGACTTCTATTTCGAGCAGCAAAATAATGTTTCTCTTTTGCAGCAAGTTAGATCGGTTTTGGGGCCCAACCGGGTTCCTATTGAATTTATATAGCAGGAGGGGGGATCAGTCCTCTTGCGTAACGAGGTTGGTCCGTGAGATTTGCCACTCACCAATGAATTCAGGACTAATAAAAGTACACCATTTTTATTAAAATTTCAGCACATTTCGGTATTTATAAGACTACCATCAGGGAGAGACAACACACTCTACACAGGAAACTATTTAAGCTCTTCTGTGTTTGCTGCATACTTGATCATAGCCCCATTTTACACAGAACAGAAATCAGACAGAAGATAATGATCAAATCAAAATACGTACGAGGGTTAGTCACATGAAAACGTTAAATATTTTTATCTCGTAATTTACTGAACACAAAAGGTACACAATGACTTCATTTTTCTATGTATCCGGATATACTACCTGTCGACCACTCTTCAAACCATGAGTATCAATGTTGTCAACTTAAAGACAATCGAGCTGTGTTTCGAATTTTTATCGCACTTTTAAGGTTTTCATTTGACTCTCCCTCGTATTTCACCACAAGTTCAAGCATTTTAATACGTTACATAGCAGGAAAAACGGAGAAAAACTGGCGTGATTTTTCTACATAAACACAATTGCTTATCCCTGATGATGGCATTGAAAAGTTTTCACAAATCAGGTGTTTACCTTGTTTTTATACCACTTATTTTACGGCTCCATATAGATAATACCTAAGGAATTCTGCACCATGGTTATGTATTAGTTTTAACCTTATAATTCCGTTTTTTGAATAATATTGTTATAAATCATAGCATTGTAGAGAGAGGCATGTCTCCTTTTACATTTATTTTTGTGTTTCAACATCTACCTGATGATGGCTGATCTGAACAGGCCAAACATGTTTTCGTGTACATTAAGTGTAAAGCAAACCTTGTACCGGCCTGGACAGGCCCTGCGGTTTCCAGCAGGTTCAGACACCCAGATTTCAGAACAGTTGGCACATGAGCATGGTAAGGTTGTAAGCCCTACGCACCGGCCGTCTCTACAACCAGGAAATATTCCCGGTACTCATTTCTGTAACAGGCTGAGTCAACCCCAGGGCCAAGGTGCGGCCGGAAGGCTTATGTCAATGAAAAATCCCAGTGACACTATCGGTAATTCAACAGGCGACCTTCCGGCTTGTGGAGCGCAGTGCCTCAACCAACTGCGCCACCGCGTATCACTAAAAACCTATTGTACTAGATCTATATTTTGTGTTTGGTCGGATATCAGGCATCCTAGAAGACTCTCACATGTCCAGCTGGTTGGATGCACAGATGTATGTAGTTGTAATTCCGAGAAGTTGATTGCAATGGCCGAACCAATCTAGGATGGGCGGGGGGGAGTGGGGGGGGGTCACTTCGGCCGACGGCCTCCACAGTAGTGGGGTTTGCCGGGGCTGTGCCACGTCTTTAATTATAGCCTTCCTTACACATGAAAAATCACAGAAAACCTCAGTCACAATGCCCAGCTTCTGTACTAAACACCAATCGTTCTGTCGCTTTTAGCCGACTGTGATTGTTAAACTCAGTTTGCTAGTAGAGCCTTACAAGTTGCCCAGCTAAAAGGTTTCTCGCCATCAGCCAGCTCTGAATCGATACTCACAGTCATTACTCTGATTGTGGTCGGCGAAACCTGGGGACCCCCAATTCGTCGTCATCAATTTTCCAATCATTAACGTACCAGGCTGCATCCATCGTAATGCGAACACAATTGGGGCTTTTACACCTGCAGCTTTCGGAATTAATTATGGGCAGCGGACCTCCAGATGGGGCAGTACTTGCCCACCAGGCGGAGAATGAACTGCTTTTAAAGCGGTATACCGTTAGCGATCGACCAGCCACTTCTGCCGTTAAGAAGACGGCTTATCAGGCTCTTCTTTCTAAACTGGTTTACATGAAACCAGCAGGTCCAGCGCCTGCTTCTCGGTTTCACTAACTTTAAATTACAGCAAAGGTAACACAATGAGGGACCACAAATACGCTACCGTCCACCAGGAAACAGTGAATTGAAATATGGACAAAAATACTGAAAATTATGTTTTAAACATTACTGATGAGACGGACTTGATGTAGGTGATTAAGAATGCCGGTCTACTGCCAGGTGCTTGGAAGGTGAGGACCCGTTTTCAAATTCAAAGGTTCTGATCCCGTTATCCCTCATGCAACAAGCAGAACGCACGACCCACTGACCCGGTCAGCTGATATTTGTTCACCACGGCTTCAATGAAAGTAAGTGGTCCATCGAACATGAAGCTACATTAGAAAGCGCGAAAAGTGTTTAGTCAATTTTCCAAACACGTTCTCGGCGATTTTCCTTCCTTCATAAATATTCAAATTTATCTGTTCCCACGACATATATACTGTATATATATATATATATATATATATATATATATATATTTATTTATTTATACTTTTTTCAATGCTAATCATTCTACAAATATCACACTGCTGAATCAAAGATTATTTCTCAAATTTCTTTAAATAATAACCATATTTATGATAGGTCTAATGTTACAAATTAAATGTGCAAATCTTTAAGTTCGGCATACTTTTTATACCAAGTGTCAAGTCTTCATAACTTCTACCAAAATTTACATAAGGCCTTATTAAATCTTTCGAGAGTGTCAGAACCAGGAGCCTTAAAAACATTAATTTTACTTAACATACAGAAGCAGCTTTTATTTATGTACATCGATAACAAGCAAAATACAATTCACTCTGCGGCTTTCAGCGTAGACGTCGGTTACCAAATTGTATCGAAATCTATTCAGAGATTTCGGCGAAGACGGAGCTCTGCAAACAAATGGAAAAACGCGATCATCCCATCCGGCGTTCTCTGCACAACGTACAAGGAAATATATACGGACAGTCACATCGGCCCATCAGTCCGCAAATTCGGAACCCTATGCCTTCCTACGCTCGGTAATAACAAACACGAGATTCTGAGATGGGTGCGACAACAGCGACACTTTAAAAAGTGCGGTAACCTAAGTAATCATATTAACCATATGAATAGTATGATTTTTGTAATGGGGACTACCGTACGAATCATATTAAACACATCAAAAATATGGTCCATGGTAAAGATGGCAACCAAAGTAACTACCGTCAGAATCATATTAAACACATCAACAATATGGACCATGGTAAAGATGGCAACCACGGTGACTACCGTCAGAATCATATTAAACACATCAAACATATGGTCCATGGCAACCACGGTGACTAACGCACGCTGGAGTCTAACAAGTGTATGGTAGGTAAAGAAGGGACAGAGAAAGAAGTATGAGCATACACAAAGCTCAAGAACAAATAAAGTGTCTGAGAAATGCGCGTACTACGTTACGGTCTGCACTTTCCGTACCTTGCTTAATGTACCGCCAACACAGAACACGGTAAAGGCACGTGCTATCTAAACTAGTAATTACTACGAGCGTTAAAAGAGTGGGTGTAAATGAAGCGCATTCTGGAGAATTACTAAGGTGACCCTAGCCGGTCAATAATATTGCGCAATATTATTGAGCATCTAGGGGAAATATTGAGGGTTGCACAATATATTGTGTCAATCAAATGAAGGTGGACTGACACAATATACTGCGCAATATATTGAATACTCTGTGGACAATAATGAGCAATTTTCATTCATTTACCGTCTGTCTGCTGAGCTGTAAACATGTGCCCAGTTGACTGAGATGTAACCCTTACGAATTTCAGGTCTTCAAAATTATTTCCAGGGTCAAATAGCGCAGCTAATGGATAAACGCTGGCTGTGAATGACCACTTCTCGCATATAAGTATCTCTTTTTAACGAATGTAGGGGTAAGAGTCTTGATTAACCCACAAGCAAAATGAAATATTGCACAATAATATTAGGTCATCTACAGGAAAATAGACTGCACGATATTAATTCAAAGCAATAACAATGACCGACTACAGGCCGCTTAAGGGACTGCACCTTGGAAAGTCAGGTGCAGAGGGAAGACAATAACGAGCCATGCAAAAACACACACACACACACACACACAACCCCACACTAACATGCCATATGTCAGCGCCGCGACTGCGCACATGTTTCTGTAAGTGAATGAATGAATTGCAGGAAGGTTTGGCCCACCCGTTCGCGCACCTGTTTCGTTTCCATGCCTATTTCATGACGACTGGATTTGATATTTAAAACTACGGACTAATTTTGGTCAGTATCACTGTAATACACACGAAATAATTGCTCGCAAGACACACAAATCGAAGTTATGGGGAAGAGGAGGCGCGGGGGGGGGGGGTTTGCAGAACCGAATTAGCCACTTTTACAGCTGAAATATTTTATTACTTCTATTGTTTTCAACAACCTACAGAAAGCCGGTGGAACTCGCTATAGCTAAAAACTACGGGGATGAATGGCCGAATGGGAAGAAACGTTTTCTCTTCACCAATGTATCTTGACCCCCAACCACTCCTACATAACTTGTTTTTTTTCCTTCTAGTGGCGCTTCCACCCGATTCTGGGTGACGGTCTCCCATTATGGGCCTTCGCGATCACACTCACTGGACACACATCAGTAGGACTCCCCTGGACGAGTGATCAGCCAGTCGCGGAGACCTCTACCTCACAACACTCACAATAGACAGATATCCACGCCCATGGCGGAATTCGAACGCGCAATCCCAGCAAACGAGTGACCGCAGATTCAAGCCTTAGACCGCGCGACCAATGGGGTCATACCAAATGTGTACCGGAAGCATAAATTTTACCTTTCGCCCCAATAACTAGGTTCAGTATGCGTGCAGCTATGTCTTCCAGTGTCCAGTACGCATGACTTGGTAGTCATTTAATAAATGGGGTGGGGGGCAAGTTCCCCCCCAAACTACGCAAACCATGTAGTTTTAAGATTACGGGTGAATTTTGATATTATGATCTTCAAGGAAGTGACAACATGTAAGTTCGATACAAGGTCTCGAGGAAATTCTACCTTGAAGATGGAAGCAGCGGTTTCCTCCGTCAACTTGAAACTTCCTTATACCATTATTTTTCTAATTTCCCGGGCCCGATGGATCAAAATCCGATTCAAACGCGGTGGTAAAAGAGAATACAAAAATCTGTGATCCAAACCAGATTCAAACCACGTTTATCCAGCCCGTATTCAACCATTTTACTGTGCCATTCCTGCAGATAACAAAGTAAACTGTGTCACGGGCAATGTCAACACCGTGACTTGTCCAAATGTTTGTCTTCAGGTACAGGGAGTATCCGTCATCGCCGGACTGCTCGCCCTAAAACAAACAATATCGTTGCTGCATAGACACCGGCCGCCCGCTGTGCATTGCTCAGCCCGGCAATACAAATACTCTCTACACAACAAACGCAGGCGTGTGCACGGACGAAAACCATATTTTCAAGATCACAGGCAGCTGCAATGATCCCAGTACTAACCAGCGACTTTTAAAAACTGATTCTGTTTCACGTTTCGTGTGTTACACAACGAGCATTCACTAAGTTTATCTGTTGGTTTGTTTTGGTAAACTGGGGCCCAGATGACTAGGTAAGGGCTGAGGATTCGTGTTTAGATACCCGGCAGGGGGGATTACCTCAAAAACTTCCAGACAGGCTCTGAGGCCCCCCCCTCCCACCCAGCCTCCTATTAGGCGGGTAACAAAGCTCTTCCGCCGGGAGTGATGAGAAGGCCGGGACGTGAAGCTGACCACTTACCTGCATGTGGTGTCGAGGTTAAGAATAGGTGGAACCATACTTCCACTCCTCCATACGCCTCCATGGATTGCACAGAGGCAAGTTTACCGTTTACTTTCGTCTTCGTTGTGGTAAACAACATGGGACTATTGCTTATGCTCGGCAAGATTTAAAAGGTAGGAATTGTACGCATTGCCTAATAATTCAGGATCTTTCGCTCACTTTTGTTTAAATGACCACTATAACTGTAACACTTACGGAAAAAGTGAAGAGTGCATAAAATTTGCTTCCTCTATAGCAGTTATTAAACGCAGTTTTCGCTCTGATAAATTCACACATTTCAACTCGAAATGTGTGCAAGAGGCTTGTCTGTTGCTGTTGTCTGATTCTAACCAGAAATGTATCTTGCCTTAATATCCAATTTCAAATTTAAGGAAAATCGTTCAACATTTATCCTCTTCTTTTACGTGTGTATTTGTGTGTAGACCTAATCAAATTCAGATCATTCAGTAATACAGAATTACGAGTTTATGTGATCATGAACCATAACGATAAGAACACCATCAATGTAAATATAAGATAGGAGTGGCATTCAACGCCACTGATTTTTATATATCACTTGGATTTCGGTGGGGGAGATTAAATGCTGCCAGTGGACCGACCCCCATCGAACCAATGTCATGGCAGGTTAACAGTCGAAAATGACCGTCACTCACCTGTTCAGTTGGCGCCGTTTCCACCATGCGAGATTCACGTTCCATTGCTCCAAGTGTTCAACAATATCTCAAAATTTAAAATTTGTTGCCATAATCACTGCCGTGCGGTCTGTTAAATCAACAACAATGCATGAATACACCACAAGACTTTCCTCCACCGTTACCATCACCATGGTTACACAAATGAACCGCAACTAGATACTGTCGCATAGCAACACAACACTTGCAAGATGGCGACCACTCACTTTCCACTTGTTGCTGACGAGTTTCAACGGCTACTCACTTGATAGCGCAACTGTTTACTTTTATTGTATTATATCCTCCGCACAAACATTCCTTACACATATTATTACCACCACATCATATAATTCAGTGATAAACCAATTCAACGAATCACTTCACAACAAAACCTTTACCGGGGAGAACAGCACAAAGACTGTCAGACTCAAAAGTACAACTGCCGGCCGGGCACCTGTTTTCCTCTGCCGGAGAGCGGCAAGGCTGCCGAGATTCTTGCAGGGAGGGGAGACAAGATGGCGTCCCACTAAACTTCCTATGTAAAGAAAGTTGACGATTTGCTACATGCAACGTTGCCAAGTCCATAAATTAACTAACCTGTAACACGAGAGTCACGGACGACATGGTCAACTGTGGGCACGGAGAACGAATCCTCAGGCTGCGACAATAAGCGGTCTGTGTGGTATTCCGGCCCTTGTGAATGCCACGGCCATTCAGGGTGTGGTGGTGAATAAAGATTATTCTTGCATGGGGCATCCCGTTGTGATGAAGGTACCCAATGTCTCAGGTTAACAGCCGTCATTCACAACTAAATTCTGCTAGTATGATTTGGGGTTTTAAAACATGTTTCGGCTCATATACAAGAAGCCATCACCAGAGAAAAATGAATGTGTAATTTGCAGTATGTTATTTTGCATCATCCATAGATATAGTTGATATGTCAACTGCACACATATTCACATTTCTATGGAATCATAAAAATGGTTAAGATTTAATTGTTCTAGGGTTATCATACTCGTACAATAACCATGAAGATGAGATCTCAAGCTAACCGATTCTCAGCAAGTCAAGAAATTCCCCGCATTTTATGGAACCCGAAGGTTTATCACCGCATTCACAAGTACCCGCCGCCTGTCCCTATCCTGAGACAGCTTGATCTAGTCCATCCCCTCACATCCCACTTCCTGAAGATCCATCTTAACTGGGTCTTCCAAGTGGTCTTTTTCCCTCATGTTCCCATAACAAAACCCTGTATCCGCCTCTCCCCTCCCCCATATGTGCTAAATGTCCCCCCCCCCCATCTCATTCTTCTCGATTTCATCACCCGAACAATATTGGGTGAGGAGTATAGAGCTTTAAGCTCCTCATTATGTAGTTCTCTTCATTTCTCTATTACCCTGTCCCTCTTAGACCCAAATATTCTCCTCAGCACCCTATTCTCAAACAGCTTCAGCCTACGTTCCTCCCGCAATGTGAGCAACCAAGAGTCACACTCATACAAAACAACAGGCTAAATTACAGTTCTGTATATCTTAATCTTTAAATTTTTGGATAGCGAACTGGAAGACAAAAGATCCTGCACCAAATGATAGCAAGTGTATATATATATACATAAATACTTACAATCGCATTATACTGTTTTACATCATCTATATATATATATATATATATATATATACACACACACACACACATCAGAACAGAAGGAATTTCATTATCAAAAACTTCGCATGTTCACTAAACAGCGCAACTTCCGGATCGTGAAATCAAGGAAACTCGACCCGACCATGTGTTTGGTTCAGACGAGCCATGTAGCATGCACAAGTTCGCAGTTCGGTTGAACACTACCAGACTGTGAAACAGAATCAAGTGACGGAAAAAGCGCAAAGGGCTGCCTTTGGCGGCGATTGTGATGAAATTTTAGCCTGCGTGATTATAGATTTCCGACGTGAAGTTATTCTGGGATGTTACGCACCATACATTGGGATTTATTTACAGACGTTTCGAGATTGCCTGTCGGTCCCATTGTCAAAGGTTTTTTATATTACTGGCTTGACCCTTGAAGATGGGACCCGAGTGGTTGTCTCGAAACGTCGGTAAATAACTACCGATCTACGCTGTGTAAAAATGCCACAAGAGCTAAGATCTCATATTGCAAGTCCCGCAACAACAGAGAATTAAAAAAATCTTCGTACATGAACTGCTTCAGTTAGGCCGAAGTAAGAACTCTATTATTTAGCTTTTCAGGTTTTCGCAGAAGACAGGCGTTTGGGATTCGACACCGTTTCGGAGGAAAGCGCCGCATCCATCTTCAAGGCGACTGCGTTATGTCTACACGCCCACCGAAGGCACTTCACTTCACTGTATAAGTCCACAATCTTTCATGGTGGTAAATCCCAGACGGCCAGCAACTGTAGTAAGAACGACGAAAGCAGTTTACGCAAAATATAATATTGTGTCACTTTCGCGTAACCATTTCAAACATGTAAACGCAACAATTCCAAACCTTCATGTTGTTGACCTACCATTATCGCCATCTAAAATGTCATAAATACTGAAATCTTTGTCATGGAAACACAAGAGTGCTTTGTCTCTATTGATGAGCTACATAGGGCTATGTCGCTGTCAACAATATGCATCACACTTAAGTCTGCATGTAAAGTGTCATATATTGTTGTCGGATTTTAAACAAATTTAGAGCTTCTCAACAGATTTTCGTTGAAGCCTCCAATATTAAATTTCGGGAAAATCCTTCCAGTGGAGCCTCTCTGATTTATGCGGACAGACCGACAGACATATGGTAGGAATGTTATAGAGTGAAATTTACCTCTTATTGTAACAAAACTCCAAGTGAAAAAATTACAATAATTTAACAAATTAATGCGGTTTAAATGCTGCTGACTACCACATGAAAGATGTGCAGGAATTTTAAGTTCTACAACTATTTCCATTTCCAGACTCGACAATGCAACTTGACTACGAAAGCACAACCGATAACTCCTGGAGACACAGTGCGACCGATACGGAACTATTCTGATTGTTCCTCAGGATAAATGTCGTGTACTGTCACTGGGGGGTTAAGGTGCTGTGCTACAAATCGGAAGGTCGCTGGTTCGATCCCAGCTAGTGTCATCGGATTTTTCACTGACATAAAATCCTTCTGATCGCACTATGGCTCTGGGGTCAACTCAGTCTCTAACAGAAATGAGTACCAGGAGCATTTCCTGGGGGTAAAGGCGGCCGGTGCGTAAGGCTAAC
>Ga0123353_10005537_pt1 | contig 16599 bp, 11 predicted proteins | sample TergutLab28metaG_3_FD_92763 | JGI IMG/M metagenome (GOLD analysis project Ga0123353, IMG submission 92763) | Labiotermes labralis P3 segment gut microbial communities from Petit-Saut dam, French Guiana - Lab288 P3 | ecosystem: Host-associated > Arthropoda: Insects > Digestive system > Gut ...
CGCAATGTTGCACTGACATCGCGGGGTATGAGTATGACAGGTCAGGAGAGGCAGGAACCGGCGTTCCAGCGCGAGTATGCCGAAAGTACACAGCAATACATAGACGAAGAAATCGCCCGCATTATAGAAACCGAGTATGCAAAAGCAAAAAAAATCCTGGAGGATCGCCGAGAAACCCTTGATAACGTTTCTGTGGCTCTTCTGGAAAAAGAAACTTTGGATGAAAAAGAGTTTAAAGCTTTACTCGGCGAAGGAATAAGTATAACTGTTTAGGGATTTTTTCCTGAATTAAAAAATATCATTTCCGCTGATTCACAAGATACTGCTGCGTTAATTCATTTACCATTTTTTGCAGGGAATCATTAAAATCATTTACATAAACCAATATTTCGTTATTGGATGTACTTTCGGGAAGAAAAAATTGATACGGCTCTACACTCAAAGCGGCGGATAGTTTTGCAAGAGTTTTTGCAGAAAAACCTTTTTTGCAATTTTCGATATCATTTATAAAGTTATGTGTAAGATCGCTTTTTTGCGCAAGACTTAACTGTGATATATTCTGCAGAGAGCGAAGTCTCTTTATGTTATTGCTGATTAATTGATGTATATATTTTTCATTAACTTCATTCTTTTTTGCCATTGCTATAATATTTTCATTTTTTTAATATTATTTGCAAACAACTGCAGGTGGAATAATAGTCGCTGTGGGTTTTTATTAAAATAATCTTTAAAAACTCTTTTTAAAGATTCCTTTAATATTTAATTTTCAGTTGTCAGCGCAAGCCGTTTAAAACCAGTATTTCCGGGCGGTATTCAAAATGCATGGTATCGAATAATTGCCATTTACCGCCCCAGATAAAACCATAAGTTTCAAATGCTCCTACAACTGTCGCTGGCGGATGGTATCTTTCATTATATGTAACATTCCACCAGTCTTCCCTGTATTGAGATGTCCAAAGCCAATATGTCTGCCTTCTGCCCAAGTTTCTGGGCAGGAGATCTATTGCAAGACCGTATGAATGATATGAGCGCGATTGAGTATCGGCAATGTTGCGCCAATGCCAGCCTTCCAGCGTTCCTAAACTGTTTATCCATGCCTGAACCTCGCTTTGTGTTTCTGCCAATGACAAAATTTTTGTTTCTACTAACGCAAGATTTTCCTGAATCGCATAATGAACCCTTGTTCGCCTTCCAAGAAAAGTGATTCTTACAAGCCTGCTTTCTGTTTCTATCCGGTTTGACGCTCTCCAAAGAGCATCCAGAAAATATGAGGATCGCCTAACTGTAGACTGTCTTCTGTTGGCTGTCCAGTTTCTAAATCTTGCTATTTCTTCCGGTGTGGGTTGTGTCCAAGCCGGAAGTTCAGCAGGGTAATGATAAAACTGTAAAGACCTGTATTCCGTTATTTTGTCTTTTTTATCTTCGGGCAGCAGTCTTCCCTCGGCATAATAATACCAGATGCCGCGTAATAAAACTGCCCAATCGTCATTCCGGAATTCAACTTTTTCTATTCTGTCAGGGTATGCTTCCAGCAGAGCTTTCATAACCCGCTCTGCTCTTGTTGGCGTTATTATAAATTCCGCCGGTTCAATTGCAGTCGTTTCGCTGTATGATATCGATTGCTTGCTTCCGCAGGAAAATATATTCCCGATAATGATTATTAAAAACAGTACAGTTAATTTTTTGCCCATTCTTCACCTTGTTTTAGTAAAGGTCCGGTATCTTTTATTTACTTACTTAATATAATACAATATCGGTATATGGGGAATATACTACAACATGGTATCCAAATGTACAGGAAAACCATGGAAAAAACGCCCGATAAACCCGAAGAATCGAAGGCTTTTTTTAGGGAAACAAAACCTGTAAAAAAAGATTTTCTTTTCGAATCCGGTAAAGATAAAGTTTCGTCAAAATATTCCAGGGTGGCAAAATTTCTTATATTAATCGGAAGCGAGCAAGCTGCAGGAATTCTTGCAGAGCTTGATCCTCCGCATGTTGAAGCAATATCAAAAGAAATTGCGCTTACAAAAGTAATCTTGCCGGAAGAAAGGGATGAAATCCTTGCCGAGTTTCATCTATTGTTTTCCAAATTGTACACTTACTCCGGTTCTTCCTGCGGCGGTGTAGAGACAGCTCGCCGTATACTTTATGCCGCTAAAGGTCCTGATAAAGGCGAAAAACTGCTTAATAAAGCTGTTCCGCAGTCCAAAGAAAATGTTTTTGGTTTTTTGGAAGAGTTTTCTGCAGAACAGCTTGTCATGCTTTTACAGGAGGAGAGCGCGCAGACAACAGCGTTTATTCTTTCCAGAATGCCGCCAAAACTTTCTGCGGGCGTTATAAGCAAACTGCCTTCAGACAGCAAAGCTGATGTCCTTAAGCGCATGGTGCTTCAAAAAGAGGTTTCTCCGCAGACGCTTGAACAGGTCTGTGCAGCATTAAAGGAAAAAGTCAGGCATATTGCCGGCGGATCTAATGACATTAAAATTGACGGTATGCAGGCTCTGGCCGCAATTATAAAACAGGGTGATTATTCTTTCGGAGACAAATTAATTAATGAAATAGTAACAGAAGATCCGCAGATAGGGCAGAATTTAAAAGATAAACTTTATACGCTCGATGATGTTATTCAGACTGTTGACCGTCCCATTCAGGATAAACTGAAAACAATGACTGAACGGGACATTGCAATATTGTTAAAGGGCAGGTCAGCGGAGTTTTGTGAAAAAATTCTCTCCTGTGTTTCGGCAGGCCGCAGAAAATTAATCCGCGAGGAATCAGAAATTCTTGGCGCTGTGCCAAAGCGTGACTGTGACGATGCTGCAAGGGATTTCCTTGCATGGTATAGAACTGCAAGAGAGAATGGGGATATTATACTTTACAGTGATGAGGATGTTTTTATATGAGCAACAATAAAACTGCAATTGAAACAAATTTAAAAAAAGGTCAAATTCTGGACAGCGGATTTATCATCCTTGATGTTGTTCCTCTGGAGGAATTAAAAGCAGCAGGAATTTGGGCAAAGCATGAAAAATGCGGCGTTGAAGTTTTTCATGTCTTAAATAATGACAACGAAAATCTTTTTTCTTTTACATTTGCAACTTCTGTACAGGATAGTACCGGTGTAGCGCATATACTGGAACATTCTGTTCTTTGCGGTTCCCAACGTTATCCGCTAAAAGATGCATTTATTGTTCTTGCACAGGGGAGCCTTCAAACATTTTTAAATGCCATGACTTTTCCCGATAAAACCGTGTACCCTGCAAGTTCTACAAACGAACATGATTATTTTAATTTAATGTCTGTTTACGGCGATGCGGTTTTTAGACCTTTAATCCCGGAATGGACATTTATGCAGGAAGGACACCGGTTGGAATTCCAGGACGGAAAACTTGCAATTACAGGCGTTGTTTACAATGAAATGAAGGGCGCTTATTCATCGCTGGATACTTATGCAGGACATTGGTCTGTTAAAGCGATAATGCCGGGCACTCCTTATGATTACGATTCCGGCGGTGACCCGTTAGAGATCCCCAATTTAACATGGGAAGGTTTAAAAGAATTTCATCAAAAACGTTATTCACCTGCAAATTGCAGGATTTTTCTTGCCGGAAATATCCCCACAGAAAAACAGCTTAACTTTCTGAACGATGAGTTTTTTTCCAAACTGGATTGCATGCAGCCGCCAAGCGAACCTGTAAAAAAAATAGAAAGATGGAAAGAACCTAAAAAATACCATATACCTTGTCCTGCCAGTAATGAAAGTAAATCGACAATTTTTCTTTCATGGCTCTGTTCAGATGTATTCGATACTAACGAAAATATCGCATTGGCGGCTTTAACGGAAATTCTTTTAGGACACGATGGATCTCCCTTAACAAGAAAACTTGTAGAATCCGGGCTTGGAGAAGATATTACTCCGGTATCAGGTCTTGAAGGAGAAATTCGCGAAGTTTTATTTGTTGCCGGACTAAAAAGCATAACAGGCGATCCGGGAAAAATGGGCAGGAAGGTTGAAGAGCTGATAACAGGAGAGCTTCGCAGGCTTGCAGACGAAGGCATTCCGCCGCAGGAAATAGAAGCGGCGCTTCTTGCATTGGAATTTTCTCAGCGGGAAATTCGCCGTTCTGGCGGACCTTTTTCGCTGGTTTGGATGCGCCGTTCATTGCGCGCATGGCTTCATGGGAGCAAGCCCTGGGAAAGCCTTTTGATTCATGGCGCTCTTGATAAATTAAAAGAAAATCTTTCCAATAATAACAGGTACTTTGAATCCCTTATAAAAAAATATTTTCTTGATAACCCCCATCGCGCTCTTGTAATTCTGGAACCAAAAAAAGATTTTTTGCAGAAACAGGAAGAAAATCTTTCACAGATGCTTGCAAACCTGGAAAAAAATATGAGCGAGAATCAAAAACAGGAAATAGTGGAAAAATCCATAGCCCTGGAAAAAATTCAAAGCGAAGCTGACAGCCCGCATGCTCTTGCATCTATACCGCATCTTTCGCGAAACGATCTTTCCATACACAATGATCGAATTCATCGGCTGCATGAAGATCTAAACGGCGTACCGGCTCTTTGCCATGAATTATATACCAATGGTATAACGTATATTGATTTATCATTTCCTGTTGATACCTTGTCCCTGGAGGACTATCCTTGGCTGCAATTTTTTTCCAGAGCTGTTCTTTCGGTAGGTCTTCCGGGAATGGATTACGGCGAAGTATCCAGTCTGCTTGCACGTACTGTCGGCGGTTTTATTGCGCTTTTGCATACAGGTTCTGCGATTAAAGGTTCACCGGAGTATCTGCAAACAGCTTCCGGAAACTTTGATTTGTCAGGACGTGACTGGATACTTTTCCGTCAGAAATGTCTGGATGAAAAAATTGCTCCTTCCCTGGATCTTGCTTTACGCATGATTAGCGAATCGAATTTTTCAGATAATCGCCGGATTAAAGATCTTGTCCTGGAAATGAAAAATGAAGTAAATTCCAGTCTTGCGCCGATGGGTCATCTTTATTCATCCGGCAGAGCAGGGCGGTTTAATTCCCGATCAAAAATGGTAGAAGAAAAATGGGGCGGCATTTCTCAGATTGAATTTGTTCATAAGCTTGTTAAACTTGATACTGTAGAAATTATAAAAAAGCTTGAGTTTATCCGTGAAAAAATTATTGGCTCCGGGCTTATTGTAAACATTACAGGCAGTGCGCTTGAAAAAACAAAAACTGAGATTGCGCAAAGATTCAGCGCTTTTGGTCCTCCTCTGCCAAGACTGCCGCAGGCTGAATTTTTCGATAAAAGCGCGCCAAAGGCGGAAGTTTTTGCTTCCAAATCTTTGCAGGTTGGTTTTGCCGCGCAAACATTTAATGCCGCGCCTTTTGACTCTGTACAGCAGATTGCAGAAATGGTTTTAGCGCATCAGCTTAGTACCGGAGCGTTATGGGAAGATATCCGCATGAAAGGCGGCGCATACGGAGCTTTTATAAACAGCGATTGCCTTGAAAACAGCGTTTCTTTTGCTACTTACCGCGATCCTAATCCGCTTCGCTCTTTGGATGTTATTTCGTCTGTTTTTAAGAATAGCTCTTACGGAGATTGCACAGAGGATTATCTTGAAAAATCGATTATCGGCTGCTATTCAAAAGAAATGCGTCCTCGCACTGCTGCAGAAGACGGTCTTGTAGATTTTTACCGCTTTCTTTATGGCATCGAAGACGGCTACCGCAAAAGAAAACTTGAACGGCTGGTTTCTGTTTCATCCACGGATATTACCAATGCTTTTAATGCTTTTAACGAAAAGCAAAAATCACCTGCTGTAATTATTGCAGGGGAGAAAAAGGCAGAAGAGGCTGCAAAAGCTCTTGGAACGCAAGTGCAAATGCTCCCTGTGTAGAAGGCTATTAATCCGACCAGGAAGGAAGATCTGTTCTTCTTCCGTCTTTCAAGTGCCAGACTATTATATTATCATTCTCCCAGAAATGACCTGTGATATGAACGGAGCCGTCTGACACAGCTATTCCATTAGCGCTGCCCCATGCTCCTCCTGAAAGATTTATTCTTCTTCCATTTCTCCAGTAACAAAGAATTCCATCATACTGGCCTAAAATATAAACATCGCCGCCAGATACAGTGACTGCATTTGTAGATGAACCCCATTCTCCAGGAAGGTCTATCCTTACCCCGTCCTTCCAGTAACAGGCTGTATATACACCGTAGAAATCATATTCTTCATTGTAATGTTGTGTATAATAATAGGCTGTAGTAAAAACAGATCCGTTTGATACAGCAATTCCAGTTATATTAATCCATTCAATTCCTGCCGGAACAGGAAGATTTGTTCTTACTCCGTCTTTCCAATAACAGGGTATTGTTACTCCATCTATATTAATAAATGTTCCTGCTATATAAATGGAGCCGCCAGACTCAGTTATTGCAACAGCGTTTCCCCATGCATTTGGAGTTGGCAGTTCTACCCATATTCCATCTTTCCAGTAACCGGGTTCGCCTGCTATATAATAAACAGAGCCTGCAGACACAGCAATTTTTGGATTATCGCTCCATTCTGCTGGCAGATCTGTTCTTACTCCATCTTTCCAGTAGCAGAGTGTATTGTCAAAATAACCTGCTATATAAACAGATCCGCCTGATACAGTAATTGAAGTAGCGCGGGATACGGTCGTTTCTGTCGGAACAGGAAGGTCTATCCTTACCCCATCCTTCCAGTAACATGCAATATTTCTATTTTCATGCAAATAATAACCTGCTATATAAACAGAGCCTTCCAATACAGCTATTCCGGTAGGTTGATTCTGCGCCGGTACTCTCTGACCTCTTGCACTAACATTGCTCCTTGTACCAGGTCGTTTTACAACGCAACGAATAACCTTGCCTGCATCAGAGCCTTGAATCGTATATGTGGGACTGTTCGTACCGACATTTCTGCCGTCTGCCTTCCATTGGAATTTAAATTCATTTTCTTCATCGCCGCCGAAAATCTCGCTGGTATTAACAGTTAATGTATGACCTACCCAATAACTTCCGGAAATTGTCGCTCTGCCCTGGAGTTCGTCTCTTTGAAGATCTTCTACAATTTCCTTCATAAAAGGGTTTTCGCACGAAGAGAATAAGACAAAAACCATTAAAACAAAAAGACTTATACCAACTAATACAGTATTTTTTTGCATGATTGTTTCTATACTCAATATTTTTTGCATAAATGTCAAGGTAGTTTATGCATTGGATCTCTTAAGCGATTCCTTAAAGATTTTATCCGCATCCAGTTTTTCATCTATGCCGAATAGCGGGATTATTCCTTCATTATTGACGCTTCTAAAAAGCGGTCCTGGACGGCTTCCGTATGCCCAGCTGTTTTCGTTGTTAATTATATAGTCCAGTAATGACACTGCCGACAACGAAAAGAAAACCAGAGTGGCGTTTATTCTTTTATCCGGCGGAAGCATCATATCCATTCGTTTTGAAATGGGGTTTGGAACCTGAAAATTATATGGTCCCCACGGGTTATTAATTCCTATACACGGCGCCTTTACTGCTGCACCGCCAGCACGCATGCCCTGTTCAATACCCACCGCTATTACGGTAAGAAATTTTCTTAACTTTCTTATCTCGGAGTAAATCGGGACAATATCATTTTTTGGAAACGGCGGAGGTCCTATGGATTCAAATTTGTAATACGGAAGAAAGTAAAGCCGTTTAATCCAGTGCAGCTCATTTAAATTTTTTCTGGCATATGATGATCTTGAATCTCTGGAGTTTTCCAATATCCTGCAGTACTCGGTAAGACGCGGAAGATAATCTCTGGAAAAACTGTCCTCTATATACCTGCGCCAGTTATTCAATATCTCTGCAAGTTCATCGTACAGTTTTATTTCATTTCCATCAGGTCCTTTTATCGTACCAAAATTTGCATGACGCAATCCAATAAATAGATCATCCAGAATATGAAGTAATACCGAAACCTGTTGAACAGGATCGGATGGAGCGAGTAGTTCATATCCATGCCTCATACTATATATATCTGCAAAATAGGGATATAAATCCGGATATTCTTCAAGCTTATCCCATCCGGCTTTGGGAAAGAGGACATTCATTGCAGAACGTCCCTGTTCAAGCGCTTTCTGTTCGGCTCTTGCCTGTTCTTCTCTTGCTTTACGTTCAATTACTTTTGGATCATTCGGATCTTCTTCTTCGTTTTCTCCGTGCGCTGCATTTTCGTCCGGATTTTCTTCGTTGTTCGTGTCCGTTTCATCATCTTTTAAGCTGTTTTGCAGAGCTTCTGTATCAACATTTTCCAATTGCTGCGGGCTTAAATCTGCAGCGCTTAACTGTTCTGTTTCAGTAATACTTAAAAAAGCCATAAACCGCCTGCGCCTTTCTGTAAAAAAGCGCTCATAAATTATAAAGCGGTCAGAAATCATTTTCATAACAACAGGATATAAACCAAAAAGTACGTTTCTTCTTATATCAACGATCGACGCGATAATGTTGCGGATAACGTCTTGATATTTTTCCTTTGCTTCCATCGGGCTTTCGATGTATAAAACTTTATATATCAGCTTAAAAGCGGATTTTATGTTTTCCAGACTTAGTTCTTCGATAATGAACATTGGTCTGTATATGCCGCGCATAACTTCTGCAAAATCAGTAATCTTTACAGTACGCGGATGTGCTTGCAAACCGGCAATATTTTTTGAAAGTGTTTCTATATCCCAGCTGCGGATTGTATCAAGAACAGCATATACAAAAGGAGACGCTCGTTTTAGCTGGTTATTGCGTTTTTTATTATTTATTGGAAAGAGACTTCTTGCCGCATTCACAAGTCTTTCGATCTTGTTAAAATATTCATTCATACGCGATGTAACAAAACGCGGATTTACATAATCTACAGGTTCCTTGAAAAACGAAAAAATCGATGTAAGAACCTGCATGGAGGTTTTTATTTCAAATATCAACTGACCGGAAAATTGATCTATTTTTACCCTTTCTGAATAACTTAATCGCGCCGGAACCGAAGGATCATCTCCAGGGTACGGTCCTGATTTCTTCAATTTAAACTTGCCGTTATTGTCGTCTTCTGATGCAACATCTACCCTGCGGATACGTTTATTTCCTTTACCGCCTACAAGGGTATTTTTACTGTTTTTTAAAGAGTTGTCTTCAAGGCTTCGTTCTGTACCCACTTCGCCGCCAAGAAGCTGCGCCATTCGTTTGGCTTCGTCATTATCTGTAACACCCAAATTTTTCCGTAAACGGCCAAGTTCGCCAGGCGCGTAAATTCCTTTCTTTGAATGAGCATTATCTTTGGACATAATCACACCCGTAAATAAAGTTTTTTTACAATTCCAAAATGATTTTTCAGATGTATCTGTTCACCATCGGAATTGACTAACACCCCATTGTAATATCCCAGTACAATGTCATAATCAACTCTTGTAACAATCAATTTTGTACCGCTTTTGGTTTTATCTTTTGGAGTAAAAGTTAAATCAATCATTCCTTCAACATCCTGAATAACCCATTTATCATCCGTACCGTTAGGCATGGTTATAAGTACTGGCGGCAGCAGGGTTAACTTTCCATTCACCCATAATGCGTTCTCATTGTTTTTATTTTTTTCCCTTGTTTGATTCTCGGCAATATGGAAGCCAAAACGCCTATTTTCTTCGCTGCAACCTGTTGTGCAGCAGATTGTAGTGTGCATCCGGTATGGAAAATATCCTTTGTAGTCACAAAAAACACCGCAACAGGTTTCATTTGTCATGTTGATGTGCTTCCCTGCAAAAACCATGTCCCCATGAACAGGAGCAACTGCCTTGTATGCATACATTATTCGCTTTTGAGTAAAACCTAACGAAACCGCTATCGGATTAACATTCTGGCGTTTTATGTTATAAGCAAGATGGACTGTCAGCGGAGGCTGTTTACGATGTTTTTCTATATTGATGTCCAGTTTTATTGTATCGGCATCAAGCCAGCTATGAATCCTGAAAAAAAATCTTGATGAATGACTGTCTACTGACGAGTTTGCAAGGCTAATCGGAAGCTGCCAGCCAGTGCCGGGTTTAATCCTTCTGTATATATACTTTTCATTATTTTTTTTATCGTAAACTATAACTTGAGCTATTCTGTATAATTTTACATTACAAAAAAGCGCTTCCAGTAAATAAAATTCGTTATTAACATTAAATGACTGCCATTCTTTTATCCGGCAATCCTTTGCCCACCGCGGCATGGGAAAATCATACGGTTTGCGGATTTCCAGCAAATTTACTTTTTCAAAAGCCCCGCTCCACGTTCCAATAACTGGATTCCCGTTTTCCACAGGAGAGGCTATCGGAGGCATCATTTCCCTAGTGTACATTCTCCTGAATTTTAGCATATTTCTACTATGGTGTCAGTCATTATATTTACTTAATTGACGTTTTTTTATAAAATGTAAACATGAATTGTGACCCGGCAAACCCAAAAGGCTCTGGAATTGTAAATGTTTGGCATGAAGCTATCCCTGTACGTTTTGGAGCTATTGATAAATCGGATAAACTTACTCTGGACGCAGTATTTCAATTTTTTCAGGAAGCTGCTATAAGTCATGCGGAGAACTTGGGAGTAGGGCGGCAGGAAATGGCAAGTGCAAATCAAGCATGGATTCTCCTGCGAATGTCTGTATTGGTAAACAGGCGACCTAACTACTGCGAAACCATATCTGTACGCAGTTGGCCCCGCGGATGGGAGAAACTTTTTGCCATCCGTGACTATGAAATCAGGGATAAAGATGATATTCCGGTTGTATCAGCCCGCAGTGCATGGTTGATTGTGGACATGGAAAAGCGACGCCCTTTAAGACCGCAGTCTGTTATGGATAACCTTCCCCTTAATGAAGGGCTAGAGGCAGTAAGTTCTGGTATTCAGAGCGTTACAAGTCTTGAAGAGCGCAGTGATCTGCAAAAAGTCTCTGAAAGAAAGGCACTTTACACCGATCTTGACTACAACGGTCATGTAAATAATGTCCGTTATATACAGTGGATAGAAGATACTATCGATCGGGAGCTTTTGGAAAAAGCGGAAAAAATACGCATGGATATCAATTATTTACATGAAATTCTCGGCGGCGAAGTTATTGAAATCTTTTCATCCCCGGTTGATGCGCCCTCCGGCAAAGTTTTTGCATTTGAAGGACGAAAAACAAATGCAAATCAGCCTGCTTTTAGAGCGGAATTGCAGTTATTTACCTAGTGAATTACAGGAACGACAATTTCTGACGCTGCGCTTCCGTCTCTTGCATAACTTCTTCGCGGATTATGCGGATCTACAAAACGCTGTCCCCGGTGGAAAAATACATATTGATATACGCCGGGAGGCAGCGATATAGTCAGGCTATAAACCCCGGCAGAGCTTTCTCTCAATTCATACATAAAAGGATCCCAGCTGTTAAAGTTACCGGCTACTGTTATGGTTTCTCCGGGCGGACCATTAAATGTAAATGTTAATCCGTCAGGAAGTCCGTTCAGGGGATTTGGTCTTGACTGCCTTAAAGGCAGGTCTAATACTGATAGAGACAGACCAGTTACAGGATCTCTGCGTGTCCTGGAATTATGAGGGTCAACAGTCCATAAACCGTCTACTACCAGTCTGTATTCCAGCTCATTTATGTGCGAAGGAACCTGATATACATGAAATTGAATCCCCGAATCTCTGTGCGTACCTGGAAATCTCTCGCCCGGCAGAATTACAGGGTTTAAACGATCCTGCGAAACCATTAATTTTCTGAACCAATAGACATTCGCAAATTTTTCATGGGCAAACGCCACTCCCACCCTTCGCAGGCTTGAATCAGCGGTAAAAATAACCATATTGTTATGAATCACCGGCGCACCAGGCGTTCTGATGGTTAATAGCCGGTCAATGAGATCATACGATTCCCACTCATAAACTTGCGCATTCAAGGCAGAAAAAGCGGTAATTAACAGGAAAATTGCAATCAAACTAATCGTTTTCATACATTCTTTACAATTATCGGTCGATATATAATTATCTTAATATGCCATTATTGAGCGACCTTAAACAATTTAAATCCTCCTTTAATAATATCGCAAACGAGAAAGATGATATTGAATCCCTAAAACTGCCATTTAATGATTTTCCGCTTCCAAAAACAGAAGCGCCTCCTTTTAATTTTGACAGAGATTCGCTTTTACCAGGCAATACTTCCGAACCGCCTGTTTCGGATGGAGATTTTGATTTTAATGATTTTGCGGGTACAATTTCTGATGATGATCCTTCTCCCCCCCCTGATACTGCGTTATCTGCCCTTGATGATTTCTTGAGCGGTTTAAACTCACCTGCAGAGAATGCTGTACCGGACATCGGAGATTTCCTAAACGGTTTAACCCCGCCTGCGGACGAAGAAGCAGAAGCTGCTGCGCCTGATATCGGAGATTTCCTAAACGGCTTAACTCCGCCTGCGGACGAAGAAGCAGAAGCCGCTGCGCCTGATATCGATGATTTCCTAAACGGTTTAACCCCGCCTGCGGACGAAGAAGCAGAAGCTGCTGCGCCTGACATCGATGATTTCCTAAGCGGTTTAAGTCCGCCTGCGGACGAAGAAGCAGAAGCCGCTGCGCCTGACATCGATGATTTCTCTGTTCCGGACGATCTTTTATCCGGTTTATCAGACGAGATTGAATCGGCTCCTGCAGATTCCGGAAGCGAGGATTTTTCTTTAGACGATTTTGGCATTGGTTTAACCGGCGCACCGGAAACAGATGAAACTCCTGATTTTGCTTCCGGCGATTTTGAAATACCAGAAAATACTAACGATTTTGGAGACATCGAAGGAACTGGCGATTTTGAAACAACAGAAGAAGCTGAGGACTTTGGAGGTATAGATCTTGGCGGAGAAATTATTGAATCCCAGGCAGGCGAACCTGGTACAGATGATTTTTCCTTTGAGGATAATGTTTCAGATATGGATGAACCTTCTGCTGTTGATACATCTCCCAGTGATGATACAATAGATCTTGGCGGGGAGAGTCTTCTGGATTTTGAAAACGAAGATTTTCCATCGTCATTGGATGATGAATCTTCTGAGCAAGAAACCGGCAGTTTTGATTCAGGTAATGACGGAATAGATCTTGGCGGTGAATCTGCTGAGTTTGAATACATGGACGAAAACGGTGATTTTTCCATGGACGGGTTTCTGCCGGACATGGATTCAGGCAGTGAAAGTTTCGGGGATGATTTTAATCAAACAGAGGACAGTGCAAGTTCAGATTCCGATTCCGATTCGCTGCTTGGGCTTGGAGATTTTGGCTCGGATTTTGAATCTGAATCGATTGATCTGGAAAGCGAATCTGAAGGAGAGATAGAAGAAGAGGCGGGTTTTTCCAGCGAAGTTTTTAGTAACGATGATTTTTCACTTGCCGGGCTTGATGAAATATTAAATAAATCCAAAGTAAGCTCGATACCGGTGCCTACGCCCAAAAAAGGATTGTTTGGCAGGAAAAAGGCTAGTGCAGATGAAGTGCCCGAAGCCGAAGAAACCATAGAAGAAATTTCTTTAAGCCAGGATGATGTTAACAGCTTATTAAGAACTTTATCATCGTATCCGCTGAACTTAAGAATTGCCTGTGAAGAATTAATCGCTGAACAGGTTATTTTACCTGCGCAATTAACAAAATTAATCCGTCTTCTTGTAAACGGCGCTCATGTTAAAGAGACAGCAGCTCATGTACAGGAAATTACCGGCAAGCCAATAGTTATTCCAAAAAGTTTTGAAAAAATGACAGGTGCGGCATTTGAAGCCGAACAGTCAAGTTTTGCATATATATTTGTTCACAACTTCCTTCCTGTTTTCAGGTTATTTGCAGTAATTGCCCTTTTAGCGGCTTCTGTTTTATATCTTGGTTATAATTTTATTTACATACCGATTGCTGCAGAATCCATATACAAACGCGGTTATGAACGTATCCCTGCCGGCGAGTATCAGCGTGCGAATGAATTGTTCCAGCGCGCATTTTCCATGCATCGCAAGAAAAAATGGTTTTATTTATATGCCGAAGCATTCATAGATCAGAGAAGGTTTATGCTTGCCGAAGGAAAATACGACGAACTTTTAAGATTCTATCCACGCGATAAAAAAGGCGTTTTGGATTATGCGCATTTGAACACTTATTATTTAATGAATTTTGAAAAGGCAAACAGGTTGTTACAGCGCGAACTTCTCGATTATGCGCCCAACGACAGGGAAGGTCTTCTTGCTGCCGGAGATAATTTCCTTGCCTGGGCAGATTCCAATCCATCCAGATTTTTTGACAGATACGAAGATGCCCGCTTTTCTTACGCAAGGCTTTTGGAATTATTTGGATGGCAGCCTCCTGTTGTAGAAAGAATGATGAAGTACTTTATCCGGGTAGATAATCTGCGTGAAGTTCTTCAGATAAGAATATGGTTCGAAAATAATTCCAGGCGCAGGCTTTCTGCAGAATCTCTTGGAGAGCTTGGCGGCTACCTTTTGGATAAACAGCTTGAAAGACCAGGCGGCGTACCTAATCCTTACATAGAAAGTATAGAAAGCGTAAGGGATATGCTTTTGCAGGCAGTAATGGAAGATCATTTTCTGCCCGAGCCGCATTATCATCTTGCACGTTATCATCATAGCCTTGGAAATGTCTACGAAGAAAGGCTGACTCTGGAAAACGCCATCCGCGCTTTTGACTTGGCAAGACGGGAATCTATAAACCGCCGCCTTTACCGTGTCGATGCTCATTTCCGTTATGCAAATCTTCTTATTAACAACCGGGAATTCTTCCCTGCCGAAGAGCAGGTAGTAAGAGGTATAGGGCTTTTTGAAGATTTCTTAAACAGGAATTTAATACCCGCCTCTGCACAGCTTGGGCAGTTATATTCTCTTAGAGGCGATCTTGAATATTTTGTTAAATCCGGAGATATGGCAGCTGCTTTGAATAACTACCGGATTGCAGAAAGACTGGGTTTTTCACCGCCGGAAGTTCAATACCGTATGGGTGCAGCCTTTTATCAGCTTGAAGATTGGAGAAATGCTCTTGAGTACCTGTTCAGGGCTTCGGCGCAGCTTCCTTTAAACAGACGGTTATTGTTTGCTTTGGGCAATGCCACTTATCAACGGGGTGATTTTTTCGCAGCTCAGGGTTATTACAACCGCCTTCTGGATATGCTTGAAAATCAAAGGGTAAGACTGCCGGTCCTTTTACCCAATGATAACCCTCAGTTTTTGGAGCTTGGAGAAAGACTGATGATGGCACGGAATAATGCTGGTGTTGTTAATGAAGCCCTTGCCGACCAGACAGGAAACCGCGATTTTCGCTCAAGAGCTATGGTTTTATATGTAGAATCTGCCCGCGCATGGGATTCCATTACCCGTAACCCGGAATCCATGACACGTATGCGCCTTACCGAAAGTCCGGGCGCTCCTAGTATCAACCTTGGGTATCTTAATGCGAATAATGCGCTGCGTCCCAACAGCGATCATCGCCCTCAAATATTTGTCCGTATAGACAGGGATGTTCTTGAACCCTCAAGATGGGAAGAAATAACGAGCCGCTAATATTTGTTTAATCGTTAAAATGCAGCAGATTTTCATTGACGATTCAGCCAATTATATGTTAGAATGAGTTTTACCAGTTTGGTAAACGTCTAATATCATACCTTTTGGATAAGCTATGCAATATTTTGATACTCATGCCCATTTAGGGCTTATAGTTGATGACCCTATTGAGCAACTCATTGTTATACAGGAAGCCCGTCAGGCTTCTGTAAGTCGGATTGTCTCAATTTGTAATAGTCTTCATGACTTTGGTCAGGTTTATGAGAATCTGAAATCAGCGACAAATGTTTATCATGCCGTAGGAGTAAGCCCCTCCGAGGTGCAAAATCCCGGTAAAGACTGGATGCAGCACATTGAACAGAGCGTTCAATTCCCAAGGGTAGTTGCCATTGGGGAAATCGGATTAGATTATTACAGAAAATTCGGCGACAAAAAATCCCAAATTGAACTTTTTATTACCCAGCTTGATATGGCTGCAAAATTAAATTTGCCTGTTATAATTCATAACCGCGATGCAGGGCATGATGTATTGGACATTTTGCGCGACCGCCTTCCTCCCAGAGGAGGCGTATTTCACTGCTATTCCGAAGATGCCGCATATGCCGAGAAAGCGCTGGATCTTAATTTATACTTTTCTTTTGCAGGTAATCTTACTTACAAAAACGCAAAGAATTTACACGAGGCAATTTCTGTTCTGCCTGTCGACCGTATACTGATAGAGTCGGAAAGTCCGTTTATGGTTCCTGCTGATTATCGCGGCAAAAGAAATATGCCAAAGTATTTACCCATAACAGCCCGCTACATGGCGGAAATGCTGGGTATGGAAGAAGAAGCTCTGTCCGCTCAGCTTTGGGAAAATTCCTGTAAATTTTTTGGGTTGCCTGAAAATTGATCTGCTGTTGGTTAGGCGGTTCTGTTTTTTATTTCTATAATTTTCGCAATTATCCCGTATACTGCATAAACAATTACAAAAACGCTTAAAACCCCAATTAGAATTGTCATAA
>Ga0123353_10005538_pt1 | contig 16597 bp, 17 predicted proteins | sample TergutLab28metaG_3_FD_92763 | JGI IMG/M metagenome (GOLD analysis project Ga0123353, IMG submission 92763) | Labiotermes labralis P3 segment gut microbial communities from Petit-Saut dam, French Guiana - Lab288 P3 | ecosystem: Host-associated > Arthropoda: Insects > Digestive system > Gut ...
AATATAACCGAACTTGTAAAGGGAATGATAGCAGACAACAGACATGGTTTTGAAGAAACAACCTATTTTCTGCTTTTTGGAGAGCTTCCTTCCAAATCAGAACTTGATGAATTTAATGCTCTTCTTGACTCCTACAGGGATCTTCCACGCGGTTTTGCAGAAGATATGATCATGAGAGCCCCAAGCCACGATATAATGAATAAACTTGCCAGAAGTGTTTTGGTTTCCTATTCATATGATAAAAATGCAGATGATATCAGTATTGATAATGTATTAAGACAATGTATAGAACTTATTGCAAGACTTCCAACCATGGCAGCTTACGGGTATCAGGCAAAATCCCATTATCATGATGGGCAAAGTCTACATATCCACAGCCCGCAATCCGGGATCGGCACAGCGGAAAACCTTTTACATCTTATCCGCAGCGACAGTAAATATACAAAGCTAGAAGCGCAGGTTCTTGATCTTGCTCTTGTCCTTCATGCAGAACATGGAGGAGGAAACAATTCAACTTTTACAAACCATGTTGTTACTTCGACAAATACCGATACTTATGCCTCAATTGCAGCAGCACTATGTTCCATGAAAGGGCCTCGCCATGGCGGAGCAAACAAAAAAGCCCTGAATATGATGGAAAATATTATGGAAAATGTAAAAGACTGGCAGGATGACGATGAGATAGGAAATTACCTGAGAAAAATACTCAACAAGGAAGCTTTTGATAAAGCAGGATTTATATATGGATATGGACATGCTGTTTATACATTGTCTGACCCAAGAGCAGTGCTTTTAAAAGAAAAAGCGTCTGATCTTGCAGTTGAAAAAGGGCTTGAGAATGAATTCAATCTTTTTACAAAAGTAGAAAAACTTGCACCTCAGGTTATATCACAGGAGAAGCATTCAGAAAAAAGGGTATCTGCAAATGTGGATTTCTACTCTGGTTTTGTTTATAAAATGCTTAATATTCCAATTGCTCTTTATACTCCGATATTTGCAATTGCAAGAGTAGCAGGATGGTCTGCCCACAGAATAGAAGAGCTTATAAGCGGAGGAAGGATAATACGTCCTGCATATAAAAATGTTGCTCCAAGGAAAAAATATATTCCGTTAGCAGACAGATAGTATTATGGAAAGATTCACACGAAATATGTGAAACTATCCAGATAAGTTTATAAAAACAACCGACTTTGTGGTCGGATGCTAATATAAAGGTATTCGATTTTTTGATAAGCTCGTGTACCGAAAATATTTTAATTGAGGTTATAGATATGGAACTTGTTAAGACAGGAAAGACAAAAGATGTCTACAAATTGTCCGATGGCAACTATTTGCTTAAATTCAAAGATACAGTTACAGGTCATCCATCAGGAGAGTCTGATCCTGGCGGCAACGTAGTTGTAGGATCAGTAGCAGGAGTTGGCTCAGGCGCACTCAAGATGTCAGTTTATTATTTTGAGCTTTTGAAAAAACACAATGTATCCTCACACTATGTAAGCGCAGATTTATCAAAAAGCGAAATGACTGTACGGCCTGCAACAGCTTTTGGAAAAGGGCTGGAATTCGTAGTGAGATACAAGGCAGTCGGAAGTTTTGTCAGAAGATTTGGCCTCTACTGTAAAGAAGGAGAGGAACTCCCCAAGGTTTTTGAAGTTACATTAAAAGATGATGAGCATGATGATCCTCCGGCAACAAAAGAAATCCTTGCTGCGCTTAAACTTCTAACACCTGCCCAGTTTGATGAAATACAGAAAGAAACAATAAAAATTTGCGATCTTATTAAAGATGATCTTAAAAATAAAGGACTTGAGCTGATCGATATTAAGGTAGAGTTTGGTCTGGTAAATGGTAAAATAGCACTTATTGACGAGGTAAGTCCGGGCAATATGAGAGTGTACCAAAATGGCAAAAAGCTTGACTATCTTACACTCTCAAGCATGATAAAATAATACTTTATCCCCGCCACTCTGGCGGGATAAAGCAATTCTACAAGATAGTTAGGTACTCTGTTTGGAGGATATTTATCTCGCACAGGTGGAATATAGTTTCTCCACCACCGATGAATGAACAATTAACGATTTCGGAGTGTTTGTATTTTATATATATTCTCCAAACACAGTTCAAGACACAGCTTTACGATACACCCCTGTTGCCCACCACAATGTTATCACCATCAACGGAATTATCACAGCAAAACCTATAAGTATTTCAACACTGCCCAGCACCCCTTTGACTAATACCCGCGATGCCTCAACAGTATAGTACATGGGATTAATATGCGCTATTGCCCGGAGCCAGCTTGGCCCAAGAGACAAGGGCAACAATATCCCGGAAAGAAGTGTCAGTGGAAGCTGCATACCAGTTACAACAGCAGCAAGACTCCCGCTTTGTTTTAAAATCAGTCCGAGACTGTTCGACCATGCCGAGACTATAGCTGTCAGCATGGAAAGCAGAACAAGTAACATAAAAAGGCCAACAGGATGAACGATAAATCCAAAAAATGCAGAAATCACGATTACCAAAAATGCAGGTACAAGAAAATCAACAATATCAGTAAGAACAGTTCCCATCATTATAGAGAAGCGGCTGGCAGGAGTAACGCGTAAGCGCTCAATGACACCGCTTTGAAGTTCCCAAATAATTGTCCAACCTGAACCCATGCCAGTAGAGAATGCCAGAAGAGTCAGTATGCCCGGGACAAAGCTATTGAGCACTTCGGCAGTAGTGCGCGGAGGATAGCCCATATTTCTAAGCAAAGGAGAGAACAGCAGCATATACAAAAGCGGTGTTACAAGACCGGAAACAATCCAGACTGGCTGGCGTACGGTTTCCATGATTTTTCGTTTTCCCAACCACTTTATTTCTTTTAATATTTTCATTGTACATCTTCCTTTCCAGTATCGCGGAGCAAGTGCCCGGTTTTTTTAAGAAACACATCATCAAGACTTGGAGCAGACAATGATATTGTTTCAAGCTCTATGTTCCGTTCTTTCAGTAAATCAAAAATATGCGGAAGAGCTTTTGCTCCATCGCTAACATAGAGAAATGCTGAATTCTTCTGCCAGTTGCTCTCGTTTACAAAATCGAGCCCTGTAAACAAATTCTCAGGTTGTTTTGTTTTGAATTTCATCTGAATCACATCTCCTGAAATTTGCCGCTTAAGCGCACCAGGAGTCCCTTCAGCTACTATTTCTCCATAATCAATTATTGCAAGCCGGTCAGCCAGAGCATCGGCTTCTTCCAGATAATGTGTTGTCAAAAAAATGGTTATACCTTTTTCTTTCAGCTTGCGGATATGTCCCCAGAGATTTGCCCGGTTGTGCGGATCAAGACCAGTAGTTGGCTCATCCATAAACACGATCTGGGGATCGTGGATAATACCCAGCGCAACTTCAAGCCGCCGCTTTTGGCCTCCGGAATAGGTTTTTACGATTCTATCAAGCAGCTCTTCGATGTCCAGCATGCAGCTAAGTTCAGTGATTTTTTGTGTAATATCTTTTGGTTTCATTCCATAAAGACGTCCGGTTAAAGTCAGGTTTTCCCGCCCTGTTGCAGGCAGATCTGCTCCTCCAAGCTGACTGATATAACCGATTCGTTTACGAACTTCATGCGGTTTTTTTTGAACATCAAAACCAGCAACTGTTGCTGTTCCGCCATCTATAGAGAGCAGGGTTGTCAACATACGCTGACAAGTTGTCTTGCCTGCGCCGTTTGGTCCCAAAAAACCAAAAATCTCTCCCTGCTCTACAGACAGAGTAACCCCTCTAACTGCTTCTACTGGTTTTGATGTTCCTTTTGGCTTGAAGGTCTTTTTCAGTCCAACTGCTTTTATTGCCTCAGTCATAATTTTCCTTTTTAAATCACAAAAACTTCTTCTATATATAGAGGCTTGCCCATATGCCCATTCCACCAGACAGATATGGTTTTTAAATTTTATTTAATAATTTATCCACACGTTTCTTTTGCGCATCTGTCAACAGATCATGTCTTTTTAGTATTGCTTCTTTGTATTGTTGTGAATTAGTCTTATTTATACAGATGAAAGCTCTTTCTGCATGTTGCCCAACTTCTTTTGGTCTGCAATTTTTTAAATGTTCTATAATAATTGGAAAAACTTTTTTCTCATATTTTTTACCAGCTCTTACCAGTTCAGCAAAAACAGTTATGCTGTTATCAACAGTGATCACACTCCCTTTTTCATATGCTTCTATAATAATGTCCAAATTGTTAAATACTTCATCAGGATTAAGTGATACGATTTTTGACAATGCTGTCATGGAACCCCATACAAGTCTGTTATTCTTTGATTTCAATAATTGAATAAAATTAACAGCATACTCCGAAATAAGTGCTGGCGCTATTTCAGCAATTTCATACAAGACTTTTATGCAATCATTTGCAATTTGTTCTTTTGAATTATTTAACCCAACAACTATTTCTTTTATACCTTTTCTATTTTCTGTTTTGGCTAACTTCTTTGCCAGTTCTATATTGGGTTCTTCATCATTCCTTCCAAGAGAAAATGCCAATTTTTCTATCACCGCTTCCTCCTTGTATTAGATTATTCCTGCTTTCAATTATCTTTTGCCCGCAATTCGATCCTTCTTATTTTTCCGCTAATTGTTTTTGGAAGCTCATTAACAAATTCAATGATCCTTGGATATTTATATGGAGCTGTTACTTTTTTCGCATATGCTTTTATATCTTCTGCAAGCTCTTCATTTCCCGGCTTGTATTCTTTTGCAAGTACTATTGTCGCTTTTACAACCTGTCCCCGCATTTCATCAGGAACTCCTGTTACTGCACATTCAACTACAGCTGGATGCCCCATAAGAACACTTTCTACTTCGAAGGTGCCGATCCTGTACCCTGAACATTTTATTACATCATCAGATCGCCCTACAAACCAATAATACCCACCCTCATCTCTCCATGCCATATCACCGGTATGATAAAGCCCATCAACAATAACAGCATTTTTCCTTTCTTCATCTCTGTAATAACCAGTAAAAAGACCGGATGGCCGTTCCTTTTCTATATTTATTACAATTTCTCCGATTTCGCCATCTTCGCATACAACATTATCCGGAGTTAAAAGACTCACATGATAACTTGGAGTAGGTTTACCCATTGAGCCTGGACGCATTTCCATCCACTCATAATTTGCAAGAGATAGTGTTGTCTCTGTTTGCCCAAAACCTTCTGCAAGCTTTAATCCAGTAAGTTTATAAAATGCGTTATATACTTCTTCGGAAAGAGGCTCGCCTGCTGTTGTGCAGTGCTCAAGGGAGGATAAATCGTACTTTGAAAGATCTTCCCTGATAATAAACCTGTATATTGTCGGAGGAGCACAGAATGATGTTATTTTGTATTTTTCTATCATCTCAAGAAGCAATGTGGGATTAAATTTTGAATTATAGTCATATATAAAAACCGGACATTCGGATATCCACTGCCCATAAAGTTTTCCCCATACTGCTTTTCCCCAGCCTGTATCTGCAACTGTAAAATGAAGCCCGCCTTTTTTTACTTTATGCCAGAAATATGCTGTTGTAATATGCCCAAGCGGATATGTAAAATCATGCGTTACCATTTTAGGATGACTAGTTGTTCCTGATGTAAAATACAGTAGCGATACGTCACTGTTTACAGATGCGTCTTTACCTGTAGGTCTTTTAAACACAGGGGCATTTTCTATTCCCTTATTAAAATTGATCCAGCCATCTCTTTCCTTCCCGCATATAACAAGTGTTTTAAGTTCTGGAGATTCTTTCTTTGAGAGTTCAATATTTTTTATTACTTCATCACTATCAACAGAAACGATCATCTTGACGCTGGCTGCATTATTTCTATAAACAAGATCCTCCGGAGTCAACATGTGAGTTGCAGGAATACATATTGCCCCAAGTTTATGCAGGGCAACTATTGAAAACCAGAACTCATATCTTCTTTTAAGAATAAGCATTACCATATCGCCCCTGCCTATTCCAAGCGAAGAAAAAAAGGCCGCAGTTTGATCGCTATATTTTTTTATTTCAGCAAAAGTAAATTCCCTGTACTCTCCATCTTCATTTGTCCAGACTATTGCTTTTAGGTCAGGCTGCTCCTGGGCAAGCACATCCACAACATCATATGCAAAATTAAAATTTTCAGGAACTTTTACTCTGAAATTTTTACTAAAATCTTCATAAGAAGTAAAATCAAGTTTTGTTGTAAGTTTTTTTATTATTGACATTAAAAGCTCCTATTCAAGTATTGCTGCAAGAAAAACAACATTTTTCCCATCAAGCGCTTTCATTCCATGAGGTTTTGTAGAATCAAAATAAATAGAATCTCCTGCTTCAAGAATCAATTCTTTTTTATCGATTATAACCAGGAGCCTCCCCTCAAGAATATAATTAAACTCCTGTCCGTTATGACCATGTAAAGTTAAATCTTCTTTTTCTTTGGGTTCTACAGTAACGATAAATGGCTCAGCTTTTCTTCCCTTAAAATTGCCTGCAAGAGACTGATATTTATAACTTTTTCTCCTGTCTACCGCAATTCCTCTCCCTTTTCTTGTTACAGAATAATAACTCATAAGAGGTTCTTCCCCTGTAAGAAGCGCTGTAAGTTCAAAATTGTATGCATGAGCCATACTGTGCAACACGCTTACAGGTATATCTTTTTCCCCTTTTTCATATTCAATATAAGTTTCAACCGGAATACTGCAAGTTTGTGCAGCTTCATCAACGGAGACATCCATAATTTCACGAAGCCCTTTCAACCTTTCCGCAATCATTTTTGCATTCTCGTTCACTTTTCTCTCCTTTTTTTAACAAGCTCATTGCCCATTTCCCGCAACTTGTATTTCTGAATTTTTCCGCTTCCGGTCATTGGGAATGAATCAATAAAAAATACATATTGGGGAATTTTAAAACGGGAAATCTTTCCCCTGCAATAATCAAATACATCTTCTTCTGTAATCTTGATTCCTTCTTCAGGAATAATAAAAGCTCCTGCTACTTCTCCATATTTTTCATCAGCAATTCCTGCAACCTGAACATCTTTTATCCCTTTCATTAAATAGAGGAACTCTTCTATTTCACGAGGATAAATATTTTCTCCTCCACGGATGATCATATCTTTTATTCGCCCTGTAACAGAGAAAAATCCATCTTTATCTTTGATGCCAAGATCTCCGGAATGGAGCCAACCATCTTTATCAATTACTATTGATGTCTCTTCAGGCATTTTATAATACCCTTTCATTACATTGTATCCCCTGCAGCAAAGCTCACCGGGAATATCTGTATGGCACTCTTTTCCTGTCTCCGGATCAAGGACTTTTACCTCAACGCCATCAAATTCCTTGCCAACTGTTGCAACCTTTTTCTCTATAGGGTCATCGGCTCTTGTCTGCGTCATCCCGGGAGAAGACTCTGTAAGACCAAAGACAATTGTAATATCTTTCATATTCATTTTATCTATTACCTTTCGCATAACATCCATTGGGCATGGAGAACCAGCCATAATGCCGGTGCGCAGGCTTGAAAGATCAAAAATATTAAACATCGGATGATTAAGTTCTGCTATAAACATTGTAGGCACACCGTAAAGAGCAGTACACTTTTCTTTCTGAACAGAAGCAAGCACCAGCAGAGGATCAAAGCTTTCAAGAATAACAAGCGTACCTCCATGAGTAAGAAGCGCCATAACTCCAAGAGTAATTCCAAAACAGTGAAAAAGAGGAACAGGCAGGCAAAGCTTTTCCGCTGCGCTAAACTTCTGCCGTTCTCCGATAGAAAAACCATTATTTATAATATTATAATGGGTAAGCATGACCCCTTTTGGAAAGCCTGTTGTTCCTGAGGTATATTGCATATTAACAACATCATGATGACTGACTGAATTTTCAATTTTAAGCATTTCATCATCTTCTGTATGTGACCCTACAAGAATTAATTCAGCTAATGAAAACATTCCCCTGTGTTTTTGCGGGCCTATGAAAATAATATTTTTAAGAAATGGAAATTTATTGCTTTTAAGGTATCCCCTTTGAGACTCTTTAATTTCAGGAACAAGCTTATTAGTCATTTCTACATAATCACTATCCCTAAAACCATCTGAGAGACAAAGAGTTGTAATATCTGATTGCTTAACAACATATTCAAGCTCATGCAGCTTATAGTTTGTATTTACAGTAACAGAAACAGCTCCAATACGGCTGGCAGCAAACATGACTGTAAGCCAGTCTGGAACATTTGTTGCCCATATTCCAAGATGATCCCCTTTCTTTACCCCAATAGAAAGAAAACCTTTTGCAAGATTACTTACTCTTTCATTAAATTGTTTATATGTAAATCTTAAATCTCTGTCAGAATAGACTATAAATTCTTTATCTGGATATTCCTGAGTCTTCTGCCTGAGAAGTTTACTTAATGTCACTTCAAACATTTATTTCTCCTTTGCAACACGGATGTTGCAATATAGCGCGAGGTAGTAACACGGATGTCTCGAAGAGATCCCGCGCCGCGACACGATGTCGCAATATAGCGCGGGATCATACAGGCGTATACAAAACCGCAAGTATTTTTGCAGCAGATTCGCCTTTGGAATGAAGATGATGCTTAACTACAGAGTCATAGTAAATACTATCTCCTTCAACTAACGCATAAACATCTTTTCCATAAATAACCTCGATCTCCCCTTTAAGTACATATATAAATTCTTCTCCTTCATGAGAAGATAATTTATATCCCTCTTCTGAGGATTGGTATATATCAATAAGAAACGGCTCCATATGCCTTCCTGCCTTGTTAACAGCAAGAGAATAAAAATCAAGATCAGAATTTGCCGGAGTGTCTTTATCTGAAAATCTTGTAATACTCTTTTTCTCATCTTTTTTGTTAAGCACTGGCCCAATATCTTCCTGATCATCCAAAAAAGTACCGATCCTTACACCCATTACTCTGGCTAGTTTTATTAGAGGAGTTAGGCTTGGTATTAGTTCTCCATTTTCAATTTTCTTTACACCTTCAATAGGAATACCTGCCTTATCTGCAAGGTCTTCGATTGAAATTTTTCTTGTTTCCCTGATAGCTTTTATTTTGCTTCCAAGTTTGTTTTTATTATCCACTTTTTTCCTCCTCTATTTAAAATTTATATGCAACGCAAACCAATATTCTTTCTATTTCCATACAAACATCGTTACCTGATATGGATTTCGCCCTGCTTGTCTGTGGTACTGCGCAATTTTCCAACAGAATTCAAATACCAAAGATTAAAAAAGCCGGACACACACAGAGCATCCGGCTTTTTGCATTATTATAGCACATAAAGCCTTAAATTATGATAGTAGATTATAAGCTTCTGTCATTATTGCAATATTAACAGGATTATGTTTCCTGTTTCTTTCTGAAATAGCTTCATCAAGAGCCTTTGTAAGAGAATCAAATTTTACAAGCTCAGGAACTTTTTTAACAAGAAAACCCAGCGCTGCCATATTTACGCCTCTTGAGGAACCATGCTTTTCTGATATCTCATTTGCATTAATTGCAAGAGTTTCAATATCTGTTCTTTTTGGTTTATCTTTAATAAGAGAGCTGTTATAAATAAGAAGCCCCCCTTTTTTAAGCCTTGGTTCAAATTTAACCATTGATGGAGTATTTAAAACAATACAGATATCAGGATGTTCAACAACCGGAGATGCAACTTCTTCTTCAGAAATTACAACACCACAATTTGCTGTCCCACCTCTCATCTCTGCGCCGTATGATGGAATATGTGAAACATATTTTTCCTCCATCATTGCAGCTATGCAAATAATTTTTCCTGCAAGAATTACGCCCTGCCCGCCAAATCCTGCAAATATTATTTCCTTATGCATTTGAGCTCACCCCTTTGTCTCTGAAAAGTTTAAGCGGGAAATATGGTATCATTGCCTCTTTTATCCATTCAGCAGCTTTTAGGGAGTCCACTCCCCAGTTTGTTGGACACATCCCAAGAATTTCAACAAAACAATATCCCTTATCTTCTTTCTGATATTGTAATGCCTTTTTTATTGCTGTTTTTGCTTTAATAATATGCTTAACATCATGCACACTGCATCTTTCAATATAGTATGGTTGTTCAAGAGTATTTAAAAGTTCACAAGCCCGGATCGGATGCCCGGCATCATTTGTATCTCTTCCTCTGGGAGTTGTAGATGTTATTTGTCCTGACATTGTAGTAGGCGCCATCTGTCCGCCTGTCATTCCATAGATTGCATTGTTAATAAAAATTACAGTTATCTTCTCTCCCCTGTTTGCAGCATGAATTGTTTCTGCTGTTCCGATTGCAAGAAGGTCGCCGTCACCCTGGTAAGAAATTACAATTTTATCTTTATGAACTCTTTTTACCCCTGTTGCAACAGAAGGCGCTCTACCGTGAGGCGCTTCAAGACCATCAACCTTAAAATATTTATATGCCAATACAGCACAACCAACAGGTGCAACAAGAATAGTATTTTCCGTGATATCAAGTTCATCCATACACTGACCAATAAGTTTATGTACAATTCCATGACCACACCCTTCGCAGTAATGGGTATTCACATTATTAATAGATTTAGGGAATTCATATATCTTACTCATAGCTTTTTACCCTTTCCACAATTTTCTCAATCTCAGGAATCATACCGCCAACTCTTCCATAAAAATCAACTTCCTTATTGCAGCCAACACTCAGCCTTACATCATCAACCATCTGCCCCATACTCATTTCAACTGTAAGTATTTTTTTTACTTTTTTTGCAACTTCTGCAATCTGTTTTGATGGGAAGGGCCACAATGTTATTGGCCTGAAAAGAGCTGCCTTGATTCCGCTGTTTCTTAAAATCTTAACAGCTTGTCTACAAATTCTGGCACAGGTTCCATACGCAACAATAAGATAATCAGCATCATCTGTCATAAGTGAATCAAAAATAACTTCATTTTTATTTATCTCTGAATATACTTTTTGCAGAGCTAGATTATGCTGCTCAAGATAATTTTCAGGAGAAAGCCTTAAAGAAGCAATTATTTTAGGATCGCGCCCTTTTGCTCCGGTAAGAGCCCATGGTTTTTCAGGTATAGATTTTACAGGATCAGGAAGTATAATAGGCTCTGACATCTGCGCAAGATACCCGTCTCCAAGAACAATTGAAACTACTTTATATTTATCTGCAAGCTCAAATGCTTTAATCGTATATTCTGCAAGCTCCTGAACATTTTCCGGTGCAAGAACAATTGTATTGTAATCACCATTTCCACCTCCGCGCGTAGCCTGATAGTAGTCGCTTTGTGCGCCTGCAATATTTCCAAGTCCAGGACCACCTCTCATCATATTCACAACTACACATGGAAGCTGAGATCCTGAAAGATATGAAATCCCTTCCTGTTTTAAAGCTATTCCAGGTGAAGACGAAGAAGTCATTGCCCTTGCTCCTGCTGCAGATGCTCCCAGCACCATGCTTATTGCAGAAATTTCACTCTCTGCCTGGACAAAGACTCCACCAACTTCGGGCAGTCTCATCGACATATATTCAGGAATTTCGTTCTGAGGGGTAATAGGGTATCCAAAATATGCCCTGCAACCTGCAAGGATTGCAGCTTCACCAACAGCCTCATTTCCTCTCATCAGTATTTTCTTTTTCATTTATGATTTCTCCGGCTCCTGCTAGAATTTCTCAATTTCGATAGCTATGTCGGGGCAAATAATAGCACAAAAAGTACAAGCAGTACAATTTCCCTCATCAAAACATTCGGGATAATGAACACCCCTCTTGTTTATCTGTTGCGACATTTTTAAAATTTTTTTTGGGCATGCATCAACACAAAGCGCACACCCCTTGCACCTTTCGGGGCTAATTAGAGGTTTACCTTTTGACAAGATTTTTCTCCTCGCTGGAATAAGCTAATAACAATAGTATATTGAGAGCAAAAAAAGGTGTCAAGAAACCACCAGACCTTTTCCGGTATATTTTTTTGGGTGTGCCCCGTACAGCCACTTTATAAAACAAAACTATAGCTGTATTTTAAATCCATCGTAACCTATTTCAATGCCTTCATCATCAAATATTTTCGAAAGCTCAAGTGGAGTAAGATTACTGTGGTCAATATGGGAGATTATTATCCTTCCGGTATGGAATAAATTTCTTAGTGCAATAACGCTTTCAATATCGCCGTGTCCAGTTGTTTCTCCTGTTTTTTCATAGGTACAATCTATTACTATACAGTCCGGCCTTTTGTTTCTCATAAATGCCAGCGTTGCATCAGGAATTTTCTTTGCTGCTACTGCAAAATAATAAAAATTTTTCCCTTTTTCACTTAAGCAATAACCAAAAGAATCTCTTTTATGTACAACACTATCATTGGTTTTAAGCGCTGTTATTGCAATATCGCCTATATGGAATTCCTGGTACTCTTTAATAGTATTTAACTTAATAAGATCATCCAGCCTGCTCTCCTGACGTTGTACAGGGACTTTAAATATTGAAGTAACTGATTTAAGAACATCTTCTCCCAGATAAACATTCATGGGGGAATTTACAACACTCTCATGCGATTTTTTAAGTGAAAATGGGTAAAAAAGGCCAAGTATATGCTCACCTTGCCCTTTAGTAAGTAGAATATTTTCAATTTCAATATCACTAATTCCGCACTGTTCAAGTTGGCTTATAAACTGAGGAGGGATGTCTATAGCTATTTTCTCTTTCTTTTTACCAACAACCAAAGCACAGCTGTTTTTTCTTTTTAGCTTTTTATCATTGCTTTCGCGAGCCTGGGCACATACAGGGCAAACACACCTGAAAGCTGGAATATTATCCCTTGAACCTGTTCCTGTGAGAATTATATCCATAAATATCTCCGTAACTAAAAGAAATTGTAGGTTTCGATATTCATGATATCAATTTTTATTTTAACAGAAGCTGTATATAATCCTGCGGCCTGCTTAATAACAGGAACTTCTTTAAAAACAAAATTCCCTGTTATGCTTCTGGGTTTATTATGAATTCTTCCCCTCATGTATGTTCTCACACTCTCTTTTACAGCCTGTTCCATAGCTTCGATTCTTGACGCTGCCCCTTCGCTTGCAAAACTGGTCCCGGATCCGCCAATAACAGGAAAAGTGCTGCTGTTCCAGTAACTCAGCCAGGACTGATGGTGATTTTCACATCTATATTCCAGTCTTACAAATGTCTTTGCTTTTTCCTTTCTGGTTGCTTTAACACTCATTGCAGGGTCGCCATATTGTATTGTTGCAGTAGGAACTATTGAAAATTCTTCTTTTACCCCTCTTTTTTGATCACTGGGCGTATAAGTAAAAGTAAAACCATATATCATTCCTGAATAAACAAAAACAGCCTCATCCAGAAGATCTTTTATTTTTTTATTCATATCTTCTTTTTGTTCATCCTGATCTTTTTCTATTACATAGAATACAGGGCTGTTTTCAGCAAAAAACCAGAATTCATTATTAAATACAGGAAGATCTCTTACCTGAGCCCATGCTCCAAAGCAAAAGAGAGTTAAATAAATTGATAAAATTAAATATTTTCTTATAGAAATCACAGATTAACCTTTTTCCCGAAATTGGCGATAGACGCCCTATTTATATTATCGGCTCATGGATAAAATCTGTTACCTTCTCCTGAAAAAAATATCTGCCGGATTGATTCCTAATCGTACCCAAATATAAAGGTATGCAAAGGCAAATCCTGCAAGATGGGTAAAATGTGCAACACTTGAATACCTGTTACCAAGTTGTGAAAAAATTTCTATAGCTGTATATATAATTACTACCCAGGTTGATTTTAAAGGGATAATTCCCATTATATATATAATTGCATTTGGAAAAAACACTGCATATGCAAGAAGAACTGCATAAACAGCCCCGGAAGCTCCAAGCAAAAATACTCCAACATTTCCTGTTGTCACATAAAAAAAGAAAGAAAAAATACCTGCTCCAATACCACAGAAAAAATAGAAAAGGAGAAATTCCCTGCTTCCCATTCTTCTTTCAATTGAAAAACCAAAAAAGAAAAGGCCAAGCATATTAAAAAGTATGTGGGATAAATTTGCATGTGTAAACATATATGTCACAAACTGCCAGTAGGCTTGAAAATTAATAATATTAATAGGTCTCATTGCCAAATAAGCCATATAGTTGCGGTTAAATGATGTTAAAAGAAAAACAAGCAAATTGATTGCAATAATGAATAAAGCAAAATTGCTGTAACTATAAGCAAATGGTTTTTTAATAATATTTTTCATAACATTCCACCTTGTGCTATATTATACCAGCCAAGACCTTCACCAAAATAAGTTCCAGCCAGCATTTTAATTAAAAGAATCAAAGATAAAAGAAATAAGATCCCTTGCTGTTGATTTCTCATATTTACTTTCAATTGTTTTTGCCGAACTTTTTAAAATCTCCAGAGCTTTTATCCTTGCTTTTTCTATAGAATTACTTTTTTCAAGAAGATTGATTGCTTTCTCAACAGCTTTTTCTTTCTTATTTATATCTGTATCTGCTGCATCATTAAAACAACAAGCAAGCTCTTCTATATCCCCTTTATCCTGGCAAAAAAGTATTACAGGGAGACTTTTTTTCCCTTCGATAATATCATCTCCCCTTTTTTTACCTGGATTGCCTTTGGTAAGATTTACTACATCATCAAGGATCTGAAACCCCACCCCCATCTCTTCGCATGCAAAAGATACGTTATCTATTTCTTTATGCGTTCCACCGGAAGCTGAGAGAGCAATCTCTGCAGAAAGCCTTGAGAGCGCTCCTGTCTTGAATCTGCACATCTGATAATATTCTTCTTCCTTGGGAAAAAAAGAATGCTCTTTATGCCATTGTATATCAAGCCCCTGCCCTATATGGAGATGAGTCATTGCTTTTGTATAATAATGATAAAATGAATATTTTAGCATATCGTTAAAATCAGAATTATCAATTGCATTAAAAGCAAGAAAGTACAAAAAATTCGCGCTATTAATAGACATATCAATACCATGCAATATATGTATTGCTGGTTTTCCTCTTCTTAAATCAGCATTATCTTCAATGTCATCTACAATTAAGCTGCCATTATGCGCTAACTCCACCAAAGGGGTCAAAGGAACTATTTTTTCTATATCGCTGTTTTTAATCTCATATAAAAGGAGCATAAGCATTGGACGCCATCTTTTACCGCCTCTCTCCAAAAGATCCAGCAAAGGGATATTAATGTTACAAATATATTCCAAAAAACTTTTGCTAAAACTATTTTCAGAAATATCCGCTGTATTTGCAGCCCAACTGCTATTAGAATAATTTTTTTGTTTTGGCAGAACAGTATAAAGATGTTCTTCTATTTTTTTCAGCCTGAGGTTATAATCATTGATCATAAATATACTTTAAAAGGAAATAGAAATAAGTCAATATGGGCAAAAAAGATAATCCCCATACAAATGATTATTATGCCATAAAAGCAAAAAAAGAGGGGTATCCCGCCAGATCTGTATATAAGCTGATGGAAATTCAGCAAAAATTCAAAATCATAGATAAATCTTCGGGAATACTTGATATTGGTGCAGCTCCGGGAAGCTGGAGCCTTTATGTTCTTAAAGAACTTAAAGGGGGTTTTCTTGTTTCTGTAGATATTGTCCCTATGGAAATTAATTATAAAGGGAGCAATTTTATCTTTCTGCAGGGAGATGCGTTTGCAGAAGAGACCCTGGCTAAAATCAAAGAAAAAGGGCCTTATAAAACTATTTTAAGCGATGCAGCCCCTTCCACAACAGGCAACAGGACTGTAGATACTGAACGATCTCTGCAACTGGTAGAGTCAGTTATAGCTCTGGCAGAAAATATGCTTTGCCAAGGGGGCAACCTTGTTATAAAAATATTCCAGGGCGGCGGAGAGAAAAAAATTATGGAACAAATGAAAAAAATGTTTAAAAATGTTAAAACATTTAAACCTGATGCTGTAAGAAAAATTTCATTTGAAACATATTTGATAGGAACAGGAATGACTTCCCAGCCTTCGGGGACCCCTGCCGCAAAGGAACAGTAATTGAATAAAATTATCGCTATTTGCTCTATTATGATTTTATCTCTGTTCCTTGCTTCCTGCGCAATGCTTCCTGGTTATTCGGAAAACACAGTGGGAAAAAGGGCAACCACTGATAACGCTGCTAAAACAGATACAAATAAATTTATCAAAAGAAAAAGCGCAAAAGAGATTGAAAGTATAAGGAAGAAACTTATTGAAGGGGCTGAACTATTTAAGGGAGCAAAAAATCTTGTTGCAAGAGGCAGAAGTTTTAACATGGATTGCTCAGGAATCGTAGCTGCAATTTATTATTATGCTGGAATCGATTTGCAGAAATATTACCCTCACTACAGCGGAACAGGGACTGAAAGAATTTATGCTACTCTTAAAGAGAGGAAACTTCTTAAAAAAACATATCTTCCGGAACCAGGTGATATAATTTTCTGGGATAACACTTTTGACAGAAATAGAAACAAAAAGGATGATGACCTTCTTACTCATATGGGTATGGTGGTCTCATGCGACAGACAGGGAAATATTACATACATCCACTAT
>Ga0123353_10005539_pt1 | contig 16596 bp, 11 predicted proteins | sample TergutLab28metaG_3_FD_92763 | JGI IMG/M metagenome (GOLD analysis project Ga0123353, IMG submission 92763) | Labiotermes labralis P3 segment gut microbial communities from Petit-Saut dam, French Guiana - Lab288 P3 | ecosystem: Host-associated > Arthropoda: Insects > Digestive system > Gut ...
AGGCCGAAACATGTAGTTTACTTCATCCTTTATTAAACATCTTTTTTAGATATTGTTGTGTTATTGACTGATCCCACACCTATTGTTTATATACACACAACGGGGATGGCTCATTTTAGAATGTGTTGTGTATTTGACTCAATAACTTCATTTCTGCCGCTTCATTTCTTCGTCTTTTTGAGGCTGTTAGAGACGAAGAAATGAAGCGGCAGAAATGAAGTTATTGAGACCTCTGGCAGGCTACACCCTTTATGACCACAAGACAAACGACTACATACGCCGCGATCTACAGATTACAGGCATACTAGAAAAGATAAATGAATAGACGGAACTGGTTTCAACACTTGCAAAGAATGCCACAAAATCGAACCCCTTTGAAATCATACCACTACAGACCACAAGGAAGAAGAACAATTGGAAGACCGACTAAACGTTGGAGAGAGCAGTTGTAACTTTGGAGACGGAACGGATCAAAGGGTCCAATCCTTTATGTTTATGATGATGATGATGATGATGATGAATTTTTTTATAACCGAACGTAACGGGATGCGATCTTAAAACTTTATTCCCTGTTATAAAAGTCAGTCAATTAATGCTGTATCGGGAATCACTGTTTGTCTGAAAATCTCTACATTATACATAAACATATATGTACTGTGTGGGCAGACTGTAGAATTTTATGTTAAACTTGGCGGTGTTTGAAGTAACCGCTAGGCTTAAAACTGTTAATGAAGACTTTAGTTGTGTCAGACGTTACTTTAGCGTTGTACTGCTTGCCACGCCTCACCTGTCTACCCGTTCTCTAGGCTGAATTAGGTAATCACACGTACAAGCTGGCGGCGATCTACACAAGCGGTACTTTACTTGCGTGTGTGCTGTGCTTTCTCATTCACAGCTCTGAATACCACAATGTAACACTGCCCCTAGGGCGCAGTTACTGACGACATACGAACATCCTGTCGAATCCTTAAACATTTCAGCCGGGTGTAAAGGAAAAGTTCCTCAGGAGTAATAACCTTAATTAATGTGAAGACTCTTTCTTCAATTACAACAATACTTGACTAATTAATAAGCGAATTGTCACACTCTTTTTAATTGCAACATATACAGCTGTGGGCAGCAGTTACTTCCTATGAGAAACGAGTGTCAAATAACGCTTTAATAGAATTGTCCCGCAGGATAATCTATAAATATTTCGCAATGGTGCCAGACCGGCCACAGATTACAATATTATAAAGCGCATGCACATTGCGTACTGGATAACCAAGGCTACACACAAACACATTGAGAGTATGTAAATACGTATTGTTTTTCCACTGCAACAGTGGTTGCGTGAACGCGTGTCAGTGTCACGTTACACGTACATTGCCTTTCTTGTTTAGAATCACACAACAAAAGATGGAAATGACACGTTGTATGTATAACCTCATTCTCGTTTCTTTCATTAACTTCATACCATTTTATCTCCCCCCCCCGTGACGCTGCGGCCCATCGGGGTCATGGCCTCCTCATTCTTGAGGTTTCTTGATCATACACAACGACGCACCACACTCGGTAGGACTCCTCTGGACGAGTGATCAGCCCGTCGCAGAGACTTCTACCTGACAACACACAACACTCACAACGGACAAAACATCCATGCCCCCGGTGGGATTCGAACCCACGATCTCAGGAGGCGAGCGGCCGTAGACCGCGCGGCCACTGGGACCGGCCAGTTTATCTTTTATTGAACTAAACATGGCGGCACCTACAGCTTTCTGATAATACCGAAAATCTGGTACTCCAAACGATTTCTGTTTTGAAGATCACAATTTTCTTCGGTGTGACGCTGTGTTGATTGGTAATGAATGGTCGAGGTAAAGATAGTTAGGCCTTCTTCAGGGGTGCGAACTTGTGCAAGGAGCACTTCTTATAGCTTCATTATCGCCGTTACGTGAATATCCACATTCCGGGAAACCGCCGCTAATGTATGTTTCAGTTCTGGCTATACCCTTTCGTACTCGGAGAGTCAAGATTCCAGAGGCATATCCCAGAATTGAATCATTTCGAGCTCATTGGGACAGACGTCAATAAGGCCACGTTTTGTTAAATTCCATTCTGTGTATTTTTGGGGGCAAGACACATAGTCACACCTTGTTGCAGGACTTTTATATATTTGTATAAAGTCTGGGAAAACTATATATTTTGTGTCTTCACGGAGTGACTGATATTTTCTTCACAGATGATTGACGTGAAGTCTGGATCCAACTACAACAGCGGATTCCCGGTGCTTGGGAATCCCTCCGTATTCATCTGCCCGCCGCATCGCCCCGATCCGTATACGTCACAGGACCTCTACAATCCGGTTTATGAAGAACTGTCCAACGGTGAGTGCATATGAAGGATCCTGGCGTCGAGGACGGGGCTGGTATTCCGAAAGTGAACACCCGTTTTGAGTAACTTGTGTCACAGGTGATAGGGAGTTTGTTTAAAGCGAGTTACACAATTAGTTGCAAGTACGATTAAAGTTTTCGGGTTAACACGATGGGTATTCATCAGAGGGTTTTCTGGATTTTGATACCGCGTATTATAGGTGGATACCGACGTATCGGGGAACGTGAGGGTTAAAGTATTGGGGCCATATTTGAGACTTGAGTGCATTCAGTTTGTTCCTTCGAAAAGTCGGTATCCGCCTTTGCTGTGAAAAACCAGCAGATCACGGTCAATAATAAATGTGTTCCTCCGGTGTCAGTGTTTAGGATCATTCGTGAAAGGAAAACGTTAAGCGCTGTACCAAATACAGGAAGGCAACAGAAGCTGTCAGAGGGAGTATTACAAAGCTTAGTGTAGTAGTATGCGCAGGGAAAGTTTAAGCACTTTTTGACAAAACAGAAGGCAGAACTGTAATGCAAGTATAACTGACAAATCCTTTCAAATTCTGGTATATTGCTGGCCTCTGGGAAGGAAGTTAACATATCAAAAATGCATTGTCTAATGTATTGAAATTAGATAATACAATGGAAGTGCATGTCGCCAGTCAGTTCATAATCTTGGCTTTCCCGCGCGCTGTCTAAGAGTGTAAAGATTAAAATAAACAAAAGTAATTTTGTGTTTCTCGTATTTGTTATGGGTGTGAAACTTGGTCCATCACATTAAGGGAAGAACAAAACCTCAGAGTGTTCGAGAACAGGGTGCTGAGAAAGGTACTAGGACAAAAGAAGGATGAAGAAAATGAGACTGGAGAAAATTACGTAATGAGGAACTTTATGATTTTAATACTTTAGTAAATATTATTTGGATGAACAAACGAATGAGGGTGAGATGAGAGGACCGTGGGAGAAACGAGAACAACATAAAAAATTTGGTAGGAAAACCTGCATGGAGGAGGTTAGTTGGAAGAGCTCAGATTAGGTAAGAGAATAGCAATAAAGTGGATCATAAAAAGGGGAGGAAGGCAAGATTGCGACTGGATTCATGTGGCTGAAGATAAGGACCCCGTGTTGCGTACAACGTAGGAAATTTCTTGGTTAGTGCAGCGACTATTAGTTCAGTTAAAATTCTGTTACATGCAGTTGTATTTATACGTGAATTTGTCAAAATTATACATCGCTCGGACCGTGTGGAATTACTAGGTTCTATGTAGACAGAATTTTAAAAAGTTTGACGCAGGATGTGTAGAAGGTTGAATTCGTGTGGCGAATTTTATTTGAAACTAGTCGTCCCATCGATATTTATAGCAAAGACAAAAAGTTACGGAAAGTCTCTTGTCATTCCTTAGGTAAAATTCTCATGAGCTCATTTTTCATTACCTAGACTGAAATTTGTGGAGAAAATTAGATACTGTATTCCATCTGTAAATCTACTGTGAACGTATTGTTGTCGAGAGCACGGTCTTTTGTAGCATACAGCGATCCTTTTCAGCATGTCTTTTCCTGTTAGCCATACAGAAAATAACTGCATACGTATCTTATGATGGACAGGATCAGGAGACCGAGGTGAGTCCGACCCAGACAGTGAGGGTGCAGCCCCCGCTCCAGCGAGTGAAGATGAGTTCGCGGAAGACGAACTGAGCCTCGGCGGGGAGTGCGAAGGAGGCTGTGAACCCGGTCACCCGCCACACCACCCCGAAGACATGGACAGGGGCGGTCCCCTCAACTCCGGTACCAGTTCCCTCCAAGGCTCTACCGGCAACGACCTGTGCCGTGACCTTGATTCCTCTGACGCTGACGACCGCAGCAGGTTCCTCATGAGCACTCCTCTTCCTGGACTTGGGCTCGGTCCGGGAGGCAGGAACTTCAGCCTTCCTCCGGCTTACCGTAACCGAACAACCCGCGCGCCCCAATCTCATCAGCACCGTACCCAGCACGCACCCCCCGAACAGCGGCGCCCCAGGAGTCTTGACCGGCGTCGGGGGTGGCGTGGCAAGGGCCAGCCGCAGCAGATATCGCCTCAATCGCCGGCTCGGCATCAGGACTGCGGTGAGTTCCACGAGGGTCTGCTACTAGACGCATTGCTGCAGCTTTACCCCAATGCAGTGACGAGTGGTGGCGGTGGCACACCCAGATCGGGGCGCAGTGTCAGCAACACCGCCCCACACCACCACCCCCCAGCCGTCCCCAGTGTGACTCACAGACTACCTTACATCCTGCAACCTCCCGTCCCACCCCCGCCAAATCGCAATCACGCGGTAAACCCGTATGAGTCTGTGCCAGTGTTGAATCACCTGCACCAACATCATCACGGCTCGGGATACAGCCCCCGGCAGCAACAAGAGCTCTTCTCCACCTTTCGGCGTAGCAAGACTCAAAGCCAGGACTCGTCGTTTGGCTCAGATTCGGGTTATAGCAATAATACATCCTCCAGAGGACGAAGCTCGAAGGATGCACACAGACTTTCTGCGCATAGTGGTGATCTTGTGTTGTCATAGTAGTGCGCATATATAGCGCTATGGTTTGGTTGAAACATTACGTCTGTCCGAGGGCCACTTCTGTAGAATACGCTTGTGTCAGCATCGCATTTTAAAGAAGATTGTTCCATGCATTATGTCTAGAAAAAAGCAGCAGTATCACACCACTGAGACACCCACTAGTTTGACGTGTGATCTCGTGTGCAGTCAGTTGTGGGATGTTGGTTTTACAGGAACACACCACCAATCCTGATGCAATCAAAATATGTGCTGTGACGTCACACACCGTATCTGTTCACACGTAAAAAGAAATATTGCCTTTCGTCTTTTATATGGTCAGTTTCTTGACGGATGGTGTACTCACACCATTCTGAATGACATAGCTGTGAATCACCTTGAAGCAAATGACTGTTGCCTGTTCATCTTAAGACACTTCTCATTTTCGTATAGAATCCATATCTGCATGACACTTCCACAGCTGAAAGAAAGAAGATGCATTAAGAGAGAGGCTGGTAATACTCATTTGTCAAACTGTTAAGAGTGAGAATGAAAGACAATGATTATAAAGTTTATCCATTTGTTCTGGCCATGTGTCCCGCAGCTAATTATATCAGTGACATCATTTATTACTGAGAATGAATTTTGGAGGTATGCATGTCTGTTAGGCGAGAGATTAGAAACGTTTAGGAAAATATGTGCGTACATTATCAAAGTTTTATTTATTCACCAACTGATGCACTAATGAGTTGTCTTAAAACAACAATATTAAAATGTACATTAAAACAGCTCCAAAACATGTCGGAATTATTTTAATGTAAATTTTAATATTGTTTTTTTTAAGACAACTCACTAGTTCATCAGTTAGTGAATAAATAAAACTTTGATAATATCAAGATGCATGGTACGAATGTGAAAATTATGTGCGTACATGTTATTCTCATATGCTCTTAAACATATGCTAGCATAAATCAAACAATTGTGATCTCTCATTCTAATACCTTCTGCACATCAGAATGGTTCCCATTCGCAAAGTAGGAAACATAGCTGGAAGAAAGTTTGCAGAAATATAGTAAAGAGGATTGAAAACATTAAAAGTGTACTTTAACTTTCAAACATGTCAAATATTTAAAACCAAATACAAGCAGGGTTTCTTCTCGATAGTGATTTTTCTATAGAATGAGTTTTAAGAAAGACTCTCTGTTTTGCAATCCTGTGATCTATGACTTGTTTGCTGTATATTTATAGGACTTAAAATAGAGACAAGAATAATAGTAAAATGAAATAATTATGTACTTTTCTCAGAACTTATTCAGCAATACAGCACTCACCTTCTCATCAGACAGTTTTGTTGTAGGCATTATAGGTCAACAAGATTGTATAATTGATTGATTTTGTGCGTTCTTGTTGATGAGATTTGTTAATATTAGTTTACTGTGAGTGAAACTATAGAAAAATGCATTATAATTCACATCATAAATAATCTGGGACATTGAACCACACTTGTAATTGTGTTCGTGGGGTACCTAAATTGCAGTTGAGATGGATAGTTTCTGTGAAATTTCAAAGGAAAGTTTGGAAGCTAGTCCTTACCTATTAATTACCATAATTTAAAGTAACAAAATTGTATTAGATTAATAATAGTATTACAAAAACTACTAATTCCTACGTGTTTCGGCCCTTATTGGCCCATCATCAGGCAGTACAATAATTGTATAAATGACTGCTTAATATATTGGTCTCTTGCATGTGGAAGAACTGTTGAAACTTCTTTGGTGTAAAATAAGTATAGTGGACAGAACTGTGCACAGTAAGTTGGGGCAGCTTGTTGATACTTAAATGTTCACAGTCCTACTAATATATCAAGCAGTCAAATTATACAATTATTATACTCTCTGATAATGGGCCAATAAGACCCAAAACATGTGGGAATTAGTGGCATTTATAATATTGTTGTAAATCTAAAATAATTTTACATTTTTTGGTTGAAATTAGAGTAATAGAACTGAAATGAGAAAAATGGAATGTGTGAAATTCCATATATATTACTTAACCTAACTTGAAATTCACATTCAAAATTGTACTTTCTTATGGAATCATTATTTATTTTGACATAAAGAGTTAGGTGTTTTTACTAAATTGCCATGTTTGCTGCACAAACTTTGTCCAATGTTGTATAGAAATTCACTGCCTATCTTCTCTCTTTAGACAGACCATTATTAATTCATTGATGATTTGTGGTATACAATGTGGATAACAAAGTACAGGGTCATTAAAGGATACTGCCCACCATTTCAGTGCTTTGATAAAACTAAAATTTATGTAGGCACATTCATGTGTAGGCATGCAGATTAATTTGTTACACACAGAGTGCTGTGGAAAAGAACCCCTTCATCTGTTGTATGTGCACTTTACCAGTCAGTTTGTTGCAACCTACATCAAACAATAATTGAATTAATTAAGGTATATATCATCTGATTTCATTATTTGTAAATCAAATCCACTTTATTGTTAGACACATTTTACAAATAATGGGGTATGAAGCTCTAAGTCCTTTTTATGTGTGTAAATGATATTGCAGTGACTCCTAGAAAAGTGTGATCATTAACAGCAGTGGTTTCAAACTGTCTTAGTCAGAGGCTTTTTGGATAAGAGTAGAAATTTTTTAGACCACTCAGTGTACAAAAATGATTTAGAATGTGATTTAGTCATTTAAAACAATAATTACTAATGTTCCTTAACATTATCTATGAAGTACTTTTCTATTATAGTTCAATTTTTATCAGCTTATTTTTAATGAATTAATTCAACATGTTGGCACCTGGTCCACTGTTTGGTGGTCACAGAAGTCGTCCTAATTTTGCTCTGCTGATTTACACAACCATCAGCTGTGAATATGGTCTAAATTTTCTAGTTGGGAACATCCCATAAAATTACAGAATACATTGCAACCTGCAGTACAAGGAATAAAGACATTCAAAACACACAGTTTTTATGATGCAGTTTTTGTTTCTTCTGTGTAAAACATGTTAGAACACTGCACTGAAATAGTGAACACTCATACATAAAATCATCCAAAATTACCGTTCAGAAACAGACTTTTTTGTGTGAAATTTGCAGTGCATTTATATACAGCTGTGCAACAAGCTACATCATACACAGTAAGTTGAAAATCAGACAAATTTGTGATTCTATTCACATGCCTGATTGTATTAATCTTGAAGGGTTGCATATTCACCCTTTATGGCAGCATTTTCATAACCTGAATTTTTCTTACTTATGTTATATTCCAAAGTGAAAGGACACAAGATACATTTTGTAAAATAGTGATGGTGTTTGTTTATCTGTACCAGTCATAAATTCTAAATTCTTAGTTAGCAATTCAGAATGAGGGAGGTATCTTGCTCTTAATTACTGTTTCAGAAATAAATAATTTGAATACTTTTATATTTAGTGTTCAGGTATCTACAGGAACAAAGATAATTTTTCAGTACTACTGATTCAATTCATAATTACAATTATAAAAGTCATATAATTACACTTTTATTGAATCCCTTACCTTGACTGCACTGTATTAAACCACATACAGATATGATCCCATGTTCTGTATTAAGTACTACTATGTAATATATTAGCTGAAGTGAAATGAAACAAACAGAACATGGGAATTTGTTCAAAACGTCTCTGAGGTCCATTGCTGTGTTTAGATTGTGTTGGAAAACTAATTGCTGCAAATTTCCTGTCTCTCATTTTTGTGGGTTTGACAGTATGACATTTATGAGTGTACTTGCCAAGCTGCTTGGAAGGCAGTCAGAAAATGTGGCTCAAGGTATGTTGCTATTTGTATATAAGACACAACAGCACAAAATTTCTGGGTCTATCCTCTGAAACTTTGCAGTTTTACAAACTCAAAATTTCCAGTGGATATAAATCTTTACATGTGCTGTACACTAATTTGTGTAAAAGTACTATGCAATTCAAAGAAAGCAAACATAACATATTTTGCCTAAAGGAAAGATTTGTTTCATGGAATATTTAGTTATAAAACTGAGCTGTGAAAGAGTCAGTGTCAGAGTTATGTTATGAATGACAGTCCATTTTGATGTCCAGACCCTCCTGGGGTTCATGACCAGATTTTAGCCTTTATATTTTATGTCGACTACCGTTCAGTCTCAGAGCACCCTCACAGATGAAAGTGCAGGTCTGTTTGTTGCCAAAATATGTGTCATCTGTTCCTATTTACCTACACACATTTTTTTTTGTGTTTCCCTTTATTCATTTTTTGAAACTATGTTCTCATGGAGTTTTTCAGCCATACATTATCAAAAACCCATCATATTTTTTAAATTTAAGATCAGTTTTCATATTGTTCATTGCTATCTGTTTTAGAGTATTTAATGTATGACTGACATACATATGTGTCGCAAAGAAATCCATTCAAGTGTCAGTTTATGTTAAACATTTTCTCTTAATATGATGTACACACATATCATTTAACTTTAAATGATTCTGGAAGTGGTACATGGTTTTAGTCATGACTGAAATTTTGGACATTATCCATCTTAGGCTAAATATCCAGGGTTTTAGGCCAGATCTTTCAAATGGGCCCACCTGAGTAGCTTCTTCCCTTTCTCTGGTCCATTTGAAGATGGAGAGGGATTGAGCCTCCAGAATACTGTGGGTTTGTTTAGTCTGAGATGATGGAAAATATCCTAAATTTCAGTTCCAAAATGACAATATATCATGTTAAAATAGTAGGGTTTCTGAAGCTTCAGGTTGTTAGTCATAATGGCACATGTTATTTATTTAATTTGTCTGGAGAATAGAAATATTAACTTACTGCAGACTACGGTATCTCGAAACGTGACAAGGCCAATAACTAATAGTTTCTGTTTTTAATCCCACCTGTTTCAATAGAAATGAAAATGCACTTTTTCAGAAACATGATAGCAAAGGACATTGCTCAACACAGAATTACATATTCTTTATACTGAAGTAAAAATACTTAAGTAAATTTCCAGCAAAGCTGGTTACTGAGTTGAATAATAAAAACACGCAGTTCTGAAAAAAAAAATATGTGCACATTAATTATTTGCAATTTAAGAACTACTTGAACTACATAAACCTAACTTTTTATTTTGACAGGCACAATATGTGGTTTCATTTCCTTTTGTTTTGAGTCTCTTCAGATATGAACTTACTGCTGTCCTGAGTTTGTATACACTTATATATATTTTGACAAGTAAACTTATAGTAAACATAACATCAGAATTTTGAGAAAATTTTAAATACATCATTGGTCCTCTAGAGGAAATTAGCAGCAATAGTTCATCCAAGACATTAAAGCTGCAGACAGAAAAGTACTTCTTAGAAGTCACCACTCAGAAATGTTCTGCTTTAGAAGTGGAAGCTCCCACAAGACAGTGCTGCTTAGGAGTAATTGTTAAAATAAATTTTATATATATAATTTGTATATATTAAGGTCGCTGATGATTTTACTAGTCCTTGTGTTGTGAATGAGTGTATATATATATATCTAGGCACTTTCTATACTAAGATGCATACTGGAATTAGTGAACTGCAGTTGTGGTGACGTTACAGAACTGCTGGGGTGTTGGTGGTCACAATACTGCATATAATTATATATTGTGTAAATGAGGGTTTGCTCTTATGTATACATGTGTACTGGTAATTACTTTTATTACGTACTGTTTTTAATGAAGATGGTGAGTTTTCCTTCAGAATCATCCAGGTACTCTGAAGCATGGCTGTGCATGCATTATCTATAACTAATAGAGCTAACCTTGTTGTCAAATAAAGATGTCCTATTCCCAGTGTAACAGTTTCAGTTCAAGGTTAAGCAGTTGATTAATGATTATTCAGGTAAAGTTCAGATTCAGTGATAACTGCTGATAAGAATGAAGTTTAAAAATCAAGTGTCCAATATCAACATTGGTTGTTTTTCTGAATTATTGCAGACTAAAGGAAAGGGATGCTGTGAAATTGCAGACCATTCAAGCTACCCGTCACATATCATGCATGGTCCTGTGTCATTATATTTCATAATTTAGAACAGAGCTTCCTTTAACATTGTGGTATTGTCTAAATTTGTGAGATTTCAGGTTTTCACAAAAGTGTTGAAGAAGATCCATATTTTCCGGGATGCTATGCCCTGTCGACTGATGGATAGTTACCAGAGTGACTTTGTACAGTCTTGTCCAAATAATTTTGTAGATTGATCCTGATACATGTACTCTGGGCAGAGTTCATTACAGTGTACCTCTTGCTCTATTAACTTGCTTACTTTTCCCAGAAAGTGTTGGAGGTAAACTGTGTATGTTTTCACACTGAATTCAAGCATCTATTTTTAATATAAACACAATGTACATACTTACTGGTCACAGAAACAAACGGTCTGTGAGAACAGTAACAACATTCCTTACAGTGTGTGAAGATTTGTGAATAATTGCTGATATTTCGGATAAGCTTCCTGTTTTCATCTTCAGCATGGCCCAAAAACAGTCAAACCTCAGAGAGCTTGAATATTCAAGTTTAATTAAGTAAGAGTTTGCATTTGTTAATACTGGTTTATGTGCAATTATTTTGTCAGGATACATGTAAAAGAAGAGTAGTATATTTTGTGATTTGTAACATTAACAGAACAAGATTAACTCTTTTAAGTCTAGATATTTTTTATTGGGGGGTGGTGAAGTCAATTTTTGTGTCATGCCCCTGCAGGTATGTGATGACATCTGTACTGCAGTTGCTGCAAGTGGAAATGATTATATTTAGATAAATTATTCCAACACACACCAATCATTAAAAATATTTCTTACCAGAAATCTTTGTTTACTGATTTTAATATGCATGTTTCTCACTCACCCATGCTCCTTTCCAGTGAGATGAAGTCTTATGTTATGAAGAAATTATTTTTTGATACTAAGGTACTTGTACTTGGCTTGAATCCTGAAGATTACTATTTTTACATTTTTAGTGATCTTTTTGATGCATCTAATCAGGTGAATATTGGACTTAAATTGGCCCATTTACTTCTTAATCACTTGAATGGCTTTGCCTGCATTGTCTTCACTGGGAACGTACTGGAAGTATTCATCTTCAAAGAGTACAGAAATGAACAGAACATTTAAGTACAAGTGGAAGATGGTATGTGCATTGGAAAAAATTAACACTTTCCTAAAACTCAGATTTGAATTCCTAACAACAGCATCACGCTATTACATTTCTCACTCGAGTGCTCTAAATTCAGCAATATTGGATTTGTTGTAGGCTATGCAGTTATTGTTCCATTACATGATATGATTATAGGCCTTGTGAGGTTATCATAGGTGGTGTAAATGAAGACTGATGACATGGGACATGACCTCTTGTAATCTGGTGGAGAGTTACAAACGTTTCAGAGAAAGCTGCCTACATCTTCAGTGTATAAGGATGAAAAAACAAATGCAGACCAGCTGTGAGGCATACCAAGCCTCCTATTTAGTGAGTACCAGGTACTTCAGCAAGGGGTGCATGTGCCAGGGCATAGAGTTGACTACTCACTTCTGTTTAGTGCTGAGGTTATGAGTGAGTGCTCCCTCTGTATACCTCCATGATGTGGGAAGGGACAATGTTACTTTTTATGTAACTCAGCCATATAGGTCTTACTTTGAAAATACTTTACCCCATCCATAAAAACTTAGAAAATGTTGTATAAGGGAGGATGCTATCTGGTTCACATAAAGAGATAAATTGTAGTGTATGGTCTTTTCTTACTGCTTAGTCCCTCTCCTGACAGCTAGCAGCTAATATGTGTTCAAAATAACTGAACAGCATTGTGCATTATAGCGATAATATGTGTTACTTACAGCAAAATTATAAGATGAGGACTTGTAGTCTGATTAGCTTTTGTGTTGAGTGTGCAGAGAACAGTAATGCAAGTAAATCAGTGACAGGGTTAAGATGAATTGAATATCTGAAGAAACAGCGTGTGGCCAAAGTTTTAAATTCCTGTAGGGTAAGTATTCAAGTGTGTATTCAATTTACAGTTCTCTAAAGTAAGCTCTGCTCATTATTTCATCTTACATTTGGGTTAATACATTCTTAATTGGACATTTCATTTACTCTGATGTCAACATAACAATATATTCTTATAATAAAACCAACTAGATGCACTAATTTCTCAAATTTATTTTTGGAATAAATCTGTATATGTTTCGGACAGTTCCTCCATCCATCATCAGGAGTTTTTCACTGTACACACAGCAAAACCTGTATGACATATACCATTGCTGTGTGTACAATAAAAAACTCTTGATGATGGATAGAGGAACTGTCCGAAACATGTAGAGTTTTATTCCAAAAATAAATTTGAGAAATTAGTGCATCTAGTTGGTTTTATTATAAGAATATATCACGATGCACGGTCATCTGAATGTCAAATAACAATATATCTATATAAAGAAACGTGTAACCTCAAAACCTAGCCTTGTAGCTGAACCTGGAACCTGAAAGTCTTAACGTCTCGTTATAAAATGAAACCTCTGTTCCTGTGAATTAACTTCCGTGAGTGTGACTGTAAAATGTAACCTCAGAGACTAACTGTAGAGCTGTAAATTATATAATTTATATTATGTAGACAATATGCATATTATCTTCAACTTAAGGGCCTAAAGTTTGTCACAAAAAAAAAGAACTATCAAAGCCTAATATAATACGTTCATGGTATTGTAATGTATTGCGACGGTATACGCACGTGCCTAGCGGGGGGTGGTTCGGCCGCCCCCGACAAGAGTCTAAGGGCTTCAAAGTGAAAATTTCAATTGAAAAATTCCAATTTTTTTCGTTGAAAGAATTTTAATTCATGGAGATGAAATGAAAGGAAATCATGTAGATGAGTTTTTAAGTTGGTAAACTGTTAGGAGCCGGTCTCAGTGGCCGCGCGGTCTAAGGCGTGGGTCTGCGGCCACTCGCCTGCTGAGATTGTGGGTTCGAATCACACCGGGGGAATGGATGTTTGTCTGTTGTGTGTTGTCAGATAGAGGTCTCTGCGACGAGCTGATCACTCGTCCAGAGGAGTCATACCGATTGTAGTGCGTCGTTGTGTGTGATCTAGAAACATTTTGAATGAGGAGGCCCTGGCCCACAAATAAACTGTTAGGAGATGTCACTGCGATTACCCACCACGGGAGCCAAATAATTCGGCTACGCCACTGAGTAGACGTGTTGAAGACAAGGTCGAACCTATATACTGGGTGTCAAGATGCTTGACGGAGAAAATTATGTACTGCACTGTGATTACTATTCTTCCTTGGATACTACCTGGCACCTACTTTTCCTTCTGCTACAGCCCTGCAACTCGTGCAAGCGCTGACCGGGGAGCGTATCCTGCCAAATAACGTCAAATTGCCAACAAGTTTTGAATTGGGTAATAACCAATACCTTTATTATAACATAAACCTGGGAAACAATAATCAAGATAGTCGGATCCCGCGTTTCTTCCACAGCTGGAAACACCGCAGGTACTGACTTTATGGAATGGCTTGTAGGACGGTAAGCCATTTTACCTTAATTTCAGGGGAATCCTGGAAACGACGCCCTCCTAGCCCTGATTTAATTCTCGTAAATAAGAAGAAATGACAGGCGGACAAATGAGTCAAGTAAGGAGGGCAGGAAAACAAGGCCATATTTTAGCGGCCAAAAATCTCGGCTCTCACAAAGAAATTTAAAGGTAAAACTATCCCTTCGTTCTTCGGGCGGTTGTGGCTCCCAGGAATTCTAGACAATCGGCACATGAAGGTGATAAGGTTGTCAGCCCAACGAACCGGCCGCCTTTACCTCCCAGAAAATATCCCTGGTAATCATTTCTGTTAGAGGCTGAGTCTACCCCAGGGCCATAGGGCGGCCGGAAGGATGAAGCCAATGAAAAATTCCAGTGACTCCATCGAGAATAGAACCCGCGACCTTCCGGTTTGTGGAGCAGTGTCTCAACAACTGCGCCACCGCGAGCAATGTTCCCTAATATATTAACACGATAAATCAGCTGTGATGCCCATCATTCCTGACGTCATCGGCGAGATTGCTTCCACATACGCTGTACAACGTCTCTTTTGGCCTGGAAGAAAAATGCTTTTACATTCAAAAAATATCAACAAGCTCTTGATGTTCTTCCATACTTGCCTTACTTTATACGGACATGGAGTGCACCGGATTCCAGTGAGGTTACTGCTGTTTGAGTTCCGGTTCGTAAACGTAAACGTAGGTGCCGTTAACCGTTGTGACCCCAATTGTGTTCATTTCTGATTTCGTCCAGCATTTTCTATATACATGCTTCTGCTCGCCGGTAAGGAACAGAGACACAAATTTCGCGGTATACGTCACATTTTCAAACTCTTCCTAACAATTCTCAGGTATATTAGGAACGAGAGTTGATTTTCGACCAGCGATCTCCGAAATGGTATTTCGTTCATCTCCGTCGACGACTTTTCGATCTTTATGCACATCTTTTTCTCTGTGACCTGTGGTATTACGACCTGGACGATTAGAAATTTCAGCTAGTTTCTTCTCGTTTAAATCGAGAAAAGCACACAGAAGGTGATGTTCTTTCCGCGGAATTGCCACCAGAAGCTGTTTTTTAGGACTTCATGGCTTTCCTAGCCAATTTTCCCGGGTCTCAAGTAAATTTCAACTCAAATAATTTTTCCCAAAATTAGCCATTAGAAAATCGCGGATCGCGCTTAACACGTAACAAATTAACAGCCCTTGAGAGGGAAGGCGGGGTGTTGTGGGTCCACAGTTCTTTGGACGGCCTCGAAAGATAGCGATACTATGACACCTAGTGGAAGCAGAAAGCGGTGTTATTGGTCTTTGTCGGTCCTGTCCGCATGCTAGAAGACTTGGGGTAATTTCGTCTTATTCATAGAGAAGGTCTATATACTTTATCGTCATATTTGTTGCACAGATTTATTGGAAGGAGGAATACTATGCGTGACGCAGAAAATTTTTCACTGATTTATTTAGTTCACGTGGAAAATACATGCTTATTTACGTTTGGTTTGGAGGCCTACACGCAGTTGTGAAGGAAATTCTTTCTAAACTTCATTTTCAAGCGCGTTTGCAAAATTGCGAAGAACGACTATTTGCTTCGTCATGTCTTGCCTGTCCCTCTGTCCGTCCGCATGGAACAACTCGGCTCTCACTGTACGGATTTTCATGATATTTAATATTTGGGTGTTTTAGAAAATCTGTCGAGAAAATTCAAGCGTCATTAAAATCTGACAAGAATAACGGGTACCTTAACCCTTTAAACGCCAAGTTAAATCCCATCTACCCTTTGCTAGCATTATTAGGAGCTCACCATATTCTCCACGTTAGCAGGATAAAGGTTAAATGAAGACCAATGTACATTTTTTTATCACATGTCCCTCATTTCTTCTTAAAATTAGAAATGTGTAAGACGAATTTGAAGAGAAACTCGAAACACATTTTATGTTCCATGAAAGTTTTCTTTTTTCCGAAGATCGTGCCTGTATGAGATAATTTATTTTTATATTTATTTATTTACTGCAATTGGGTTGTTACCCGGTGGCAGTGGTTATTTTACGTGTAAACAAAACATGAAATTGGTTACTACTAGATTTAATTTGGGAGGGCTATATGAGAAGCATGTAGTGGCAACTTGGAATCTTGGGAACTATCTCAGCATTTGCTTTTAGACA
>Ga0123353_10005540_pt1 | contig 16594 bp, 17 predicted proteins | sample TergutLab28metaG_3_FD_92763 | JGI IMG/M metagenome (GOLD analysis project Ga0123353, IMG submission 92763) | Labiotermes labralis P3 segment gut microbial communities from Petit-Saut dam, French Guiana - Lab288 P3 | ecosystem: Host-associated > Arthropoda: Insects > Digestive system > Gut ...
CTTTTTACTTTTTAAAAATAGTAGAATATATAACTATTTATGCGCCTCTGTAGCTCAGCGGATAGAGCACCGGTTTCCGGAACCGGGTGTCGAGGGTTCAATTCCCTCTAGAGGCGCATCTTTGGTTTAAAGGTGCAGTGTGTCCGCGGTGAGGCACATAATCTTACGTAAAGGAGATCAGTACCATAAACAACAAACATAAAATAATCGAAATCAGATGGCACGGCCGCGGTGGTCAGGGTGCAGTTACTTCGGCTGAACTTATCGCTCAAGCGGCTATTGTTCAGGGCATGTATGCCCAAGGTTTTCCCAACTTTGGTCCCGAAAGAAGAGGTGCCCCTGTGCTTTCTTTTAACCGTGTGGCCGTAGACGGCAGCCGTATCCGCAATCGTGCCGGTATTACTAATCCCGATATTGTGGTAGTTTTAGATCCTAGTTTGGTTGAAGTAGCCGGTGTAACCGACGGTCTTAAAGAAGGCGGCTTATTGGTGGTAAACACTCATAAGTCTATAGACGATTTCTCACAAGAATTTATTCGAAAATATAAAGTAGCTACTGTTGATGCTGGTAAAATAGCTCGTGAAGAACTGGGAGTAGAAATCGTTAACACTACTATGATAGGTGCTTTGCTTAAAGCTTCCGGTGTAGTTGAACTAGACAACGTATGGAGTCCTTTGGAAAATCGTTTCGGACGTTTAACCGAGAAAAATGCCAACGCTTTGAAACGTGCCTATCAAGAAACTGCAGTAAAGGAGAAAGCTAAATAAAATGGTTAAAAGTGATAAAGATATGACTTGGCATGAGCTTAACCTAGGCTGCATGATTACCGATGTGGGTAATACTATGCAATATAAGACCGGCGATTGGCGTTCACAGCGCCCTATCTATAACTTTGAGCGCTGCATAAAATGCGGTGTATGTTATATTTTCTGTCCAGAAGGTTGCATTTCACGTAACGATGCTGGACATTTTGTGGCTGATTTGTTCTTTTGCAAAGGTTGCGCTATTTGTGAGAGGGAATGTCCCACAAAAGTGATTACTATGATTACTGAGGAGGATAAATAAATGAGCAACAAACCTGTAGGTATGGAGGTATCGGTTGCTTTGTCGGAAACAATTATGCATTGCGACGTAGATGTTATTGCTGCTTATCCTATTACTCCCCAAACTCATATTGTAGAACACTTAGCCGATTTGTTTGCTGATGGTGAAATGGATGCTGAGTATATACCGGTAGAATCTGAGCATTCGGCGCTTAGTGCCTGCATGGGCTCGGCAGCTGCCGGTGCCCGTACTTTTACAGCTACAGCCGCTCAAGGCCTGGAGTATATGCACGAAACTTTATTTATAGCTTCAGCTATGCGTATGCCTATAGTAATGGCCATTGCTAATCGTGCTCTGTCAGCTCCTATCTCGGTATGGGGTGACCACTCCGATGTTATGGCTGCCAGAGATACCGGCTGGATTTCTATTTTTGCCGAAAACGGCCAGGAAACAGTTGATTTAGCCATTATGAGTTTTAGAATTGCTGAAGATCACAAAGTGCTTTTGCCGGTCTTTTTGAATCTGGATGGTTTTCATCTTTCGCACATGATTGAGCCGGTACTTATTCCCTCTAGAGAAGAAGTAAAAGCTTTTCTGCCCGAACATATTTATCCGGCACCGCTGCATCCTTCCAAACCTGTGGCTATGGGGGAGTGCGCCGGTCCCAATATTTATACCGAAGCTAAAAAACAACAATGGGAAGTACTCGAGAAATCGATTGATATTATACGTCAGGTTTTTGCCGATTTCGGTAAACAATTCGGACGAGAGTATCATTTGGTAGAAGAGTATAAAGTAGAAGGCGCCAAAACTTTACTTTTAACGATGGGTTCCTATTCCGAAACAGCCATGACTTGTGTAGACAAAATGCGTGCCCAAGGTAAAAAAGTAGGCCTTATCCGTCTGCGCTGCTTCAGACCTTTCCCCTTTGACGATTTGCGTAAAGTTGTTAAAAATGCTGATACTTTGATTGTTTTGGACCGCTCTTTAGTGATGGGTGGTCCCGGTGGTCCGGTAATGAGTGAAGTACGTTCAGCTCTCTTTGGGCGTAAAGGTATGCCTAAAGTAAGCGGCATTGTGGGTGGTCTTGGCGGACGTGATATCACCGTAGAAGATTTTGAGAAGATTTATGATTTAGGTGAAAAACTGGCAAACGACCAAAGCCGAGAATTTGCTATGTACGGGGTGAAAGAATAATGGAAAAAATGACTAATAATATGCAAAATTATAACGTCTTTGTGCCTCGTATAGTGGACAATGACGAGCCTTATTCCTCAGGACATCGTGGCTGTGTAGGCTGTGGCGAAGTACTGGCTATGCGCTTGGTGGCTAAAGCTATCGGTCGTAACGCTGTGGTATGTGCTTCTACCGGTTGTATGGAGATTATTTCTTCGCAATTTCCCTATAATTCTTGGAAAATACCTTGGATTCACACTCTCTTTGAGAATTCGGCAGCAGTAGCTTCTGGTATTGAGGCTGCTTATAAAGTTATGGCTCGTAAAGGTAAAATTCCCAGTGCTGACATCAGCGTGGTGGCTATGGGTGGTGATGGCGGTACTTTTGACATAGGATTACAAGCTTTATCTGGTGCTTTAGAGCGCGGGCATGACTTTTTGTACGTTTGTTACGACAACGAGGCCTATATGAATACCGGCGTGCAGCGCTCCTCGGCTACGCCTTTTGGCGCCTCAACTTCAACTTCTCCGGCTGGCAAGAGACGTAGCGGTCAGCATGCCTGGAAGAAAAATATGCCGTCTATTGCTGCTGCCCATAACATCCCTTATGTGGCTACGGCCTGTCCTTCCTATCCTTATGATTTGATGGAAAAAGTGAAAAAAGGTTTGGCAGTTAAAGGACCGGCTTATATACAGATTTATTCTTCCTGTCCTACTGGCTGGAAGTGTGACAGCGCTGATGCGGTCAAAGTAGGCCGTTTGGCAGTTGAAACCGGTGCCTATCCTATGTATGAAATAGTTAACGGCCAGGTTAACATAACAATACCTACGCCGGAATTTCGTCCCTTAAAAGAATATTTAGAGATTCAGCGTCGTTTCCGTCATTTAACAGAGGAAGATATTGCTGTTATAGAAGAACGTTTGCACAAAGAATACAGAGAATTGGAGGAGAAGAGCAAGTGTCAAAACAAGTAGAAGCTTTGGATATGCAGGAAGTTTTGGCTAAAGTTAATCCGGTACTGGAAAAACACGGCTATGACGACGGCATGCTGGTGGGCATATTGCAGGATGTGCAGGCCCAGTTTAATTATTTGCCTAGAGAAGCTTTAATAGCTGTTGCCCAGCGTCTGGGTATAGCTTTATCTCGTGTGTTCTCGGTAGCTACTTTCTTTAAGGCTTTCAGTCTTACTCCGCGTGGCCGTCACCAACTGCAGGTTTGTATGGGTACAGCTTGTCATGTACGCGGAGCAGCCCGTATTTTGGAGAAATTTGAAACTCAGATCGGCATTAAAGCCGGACAGACTTCCGAGGATATGAAATATACCTTAGAGACTGTGGGCTGTGTAGGCGCCTGTGCTTTAGGTCCCTTGGTAGTATTGGATAACGAATTTGAAGGCCATCTCACCGTTGATAAAATTGAGCCTATTTTGGAGCGTTTAGACTAATGATTACGAGATTAAACGCCACACAGGAACTAGAAGGCCTGCGCCAGCAGATTTTAGCTTCCAGAAACCAAGATACCTTGCGCATTACGGTATGCTGCGGCACCGGTTGTATTGCCCAGGGTGCTAAGAAAGTAGTTGAAGCTTTTAAACGGGAATTGTCTGCTCAGAATGTTAACGCCGAAGTGGCCGAACTTAAAGAAACCGGCTGCCACGGTTTTTGCGAACAGGGTCCTATTGTAGTTATCCGTCCGCAGGATATTTTCTACAAAAAAGTACAGGTAGAAGATGTACCCAAGATTGTAGCGCGCACCATTATTAACGGCGAGGTCATGGAACGTTTACTGTACAGTGTACCCGGTAACAAAAAAGAAAAATGCACTCAGGAGAGTCAGATTCCTTTTTATGCCAAACAGGAGCGGGTGGTCTTTAAAAATAACGCTTATATAGATCCCACTTCCATTGAAGATTATATTGCCGTAGGCGGTTATGCTTCTTTAGTTAAAGTTTTAACCACCTTACAATCTCAGCAGGTAATCGATACTATTATTGACAGTGGTCTGCGAGGTCGGGGAGGTGGTGGTTTTCCCACTGGCTGGAAATGGCAAAGTTCCAAAGATGCTGCTGGTGATATTAAATTTGTGGTTTGCAACTGCGACGAAGGTGACCCTGGGGCTTTTATGGACCGCAGTATTATGGAAGGTAACCCGCACTTGGTGCTGGAGGGCATGCTGATTGCCGCTTACGCTGTAGGTAATGTGTCGGAAGCCTATATCTATATTCGTAACGAATATCCTTACGCCTTAAAGCATGCTTATAAAGCTATAGAAGATGCCAAAGCCTATGGTCTTCTGGGCGATAATATTTTGAGCACTGGATTTAATCTTGATATCAAGATCTGTCGTGGTGGCGGGGCCTTTGTTTGCGGTGAATCTACAGCTCTTATGGCTTCTATTGAGGGTAAAGTGGGCGAGCCGCGGGCTAAGTACGTACACACTTCAGAAAAAGGTCTGTGGGGCCGTCCTACGGTGTTAAATAACGTAGAAACGTTAGCTAACGTGCCGGTCATCTTTGAAAAAGGCGTGGAATGGTATAAATCAATCGGCACTGAGGGCAGTAAAGGTACCAAGGTGTTTGCTTTAGTAGGTAAAGTTAACAATACTGGTCTGGTGGAAGTACCGATGGGTATATCTTTACGCGAAGTTATTATGGACATTGGCGGCGGCGTGCCTAATAAAAAGCAGTTTAAAGCTGTACAGACCGGTGGTCCTTCGGGCGGCTGTTTACCTGAGAGCAAACTTGATTTGGCTGTGGACTTTGACGAGCTTACCAAAAATGGTTCAATGATGGGCTCGGGGGCCATGGTGGTTATGGACGAGCGTAACTGTATGGTGGATACCGCCCGTTATTTTATCGAGTTTTTGGAAGAAGAATCTTGCGGTAAATGTACTCCTTGCCGTGAAGGCTTACGGGCTATCCGTAATATCTTAATGGATATCTGCAGCGGCAAAGCTGAATTAGAAGATATCGACCGTTTGGAAAAACTGTGCTTGGCTGTTACCGAAGGCTCTTTATGCCAGTTGGGTGGTACGGCAGCTAATCCGGTACTTTCCACCCTCAAATATTTTCGCAGTGAATACGAAGAACATATCACCAATAAGTATTGCCGGGCTGGCGTCTGTAAAGATCTGATAGCTTTCTACATTAAAGACAACTGTCCGGGATGTGTGTTGTGCTATAAGGCTTGTCCCACCGGGGCTATTATCTACAACGGTAAAGGTGTGCCAGTGACGTTAATACAGGATAAATGCACTAAGTGCGGTGCCTGCCTTGATGTCTGCAACTTAGATGCTTTGGAGGTTAGATCAGTTTATGATAACCGTTAATATAAATGGTAAAGATTACAGCGCCGAAAAAGACGAAACCGTGTTGGCAGTAGCTAAACGCAATTTTATATATATCCCTACCTTTTGTCATAACGAAGCTGTAGCTGATTACGGTAGCTGCCGTATTTGTATGGTGGAAATCTGGACTAAAAAAGGCAAAAATAAACTGGTTACAGCCTGTTTATTTCCGGTAGAGGATGGTCTTAAAGTGGAGACCAATAATGAGCGGGTATTATTTATCCGTAAGAATATAGCCGAGCTTTTACTGGCTAAATGTCCGGCTTCTGCTGAAGTAGCCGAGATTGCCGCTCAGTTGGGTGTTTATGAGACTAAATACCGCATTGAAAAAGACGGCAACAAGTGTATTTTATGCGCTTTATGCACCAGAGTTTGCGATGAGGTAGTGGGCCGCAAAGCTATTTCTTTGGTTAACCGCGGCATCAACCGCGAAGTGGCCATTCCCTTCTATGACAACGCTGCGGCTTGTATTGCCTGCGGTTCGTGTGTTTATATCTGTCCTACTAATGCTATAACTATGACTGATAAAGACGGCATACGCACCATTACTATGCCTAACTGTGAGATGAAATTTGCCCTGCGCAAATGCAACTCCTGCGGCAGAGAATGGATACCCGAAAAACAAGTGAAATATTTCTTGTCTTCAGCCCCCGGCCTTACTATTGAAGAATTTGACCTATGTCAATCTTGCCGTAAATAATTTTTAAGATCGGTTTTAAGTTTTATCTTCGTCTGCGCCAAGTACTGTTTATGGTATTTGGCGCAGACTTATTTAAGCGCGTTATATCGTTTTTGGTTTTTAATCTTTTAAGCAGCCGATCGGTACTATAAGCACTCCGTCATCTCTTTAATAGGCAAGTTTTGTTGCTGTCAGAATCATCAAAAATGACGGATTGCACATTTTATCGGTGTTCACTTTGTTTTTGAGTTGAGTAAGATATTTGGCAGTTTTTTCAATCTCTTTTGCCCCCAGCTTCATCTCAACGGCTGCACAACGATCGTCATAGTGACTACAATATTTTGCATAATATTTAGCAGAAACACCGCCTAATTGGGCGGTGTTTCTGCTAAACTGGCACGCTACGAAAGGGCCTAAAAACAGGGCAGGCAACTTAAAACTTGGTAAAGTGAGCGTGTAATTTACGGTTATGGCCTTTCTTGCCTCTGCGGCTTTTATTTTTCTCATTTCGGCCAAATGTAAATTCTTCGAAATGAAATCCCAGAACACGGATCTTGCTATTTTCAAGATTATTACGCAAACTCTCTCTCATTGGTTTTGGCCCGCAAAAATATATGTCGAACGGGTTTTCAGCACTTATCTTTTCTTGAATTTTATCAACAGTCAAATAACCTTGTTTGGTGCTGTCAATTAGGTGAATACACAGGTTGTTTTTACCTATTGCTTTTAATTCGTTAATATATGCACCTTCTTCACCGTTATAAGCGTAAAAGAAGTCTATGGAAAACTCCTTTGGTATATCAGTTTGGCAAAAACTCCTGAAAGGAGTTATGCCTATGCCGCCGGCAATCCATATTTGATGTTTGCTGCCGGCAGTATAATTGAACTTCCCATGCGGCTTAGTCACAACAAACTCATCACCGGTTTTGACAGTTTCCATAAGTTGAGTTGTATTATCGCCAAGTGCTTTTATAGAAAATTGAATAGAATCCTTATGCGGTGCCGAGCTGATTGTAAAGGGATGAGATGAAAATTGAGCGTCGCCTTTTGTGATTTTCAAGAAAGTAAATTGCCCTGCACGATGAACTATATGCTTGTTTATTGCCTGGCCTGTTATTTCAAATGTCTTTTTTGCTATGTGCTGAACCGATACCACTTTATACTTGTAGGGAAAAGCAATTCTCTCATACAGAAAAATACTGTAAACGGCAGATATTATACCGATAAAGTTAATGATATTTAACCAAATCCCAAACGGGGCAAGCTCAAAGGGATTATATGAAGATGCACTGTAGTAATGTGCCAGTCCGAAGATATAAGGTAATAGCATAAATTTGTGGATGGTTTTCCATGTTTCGTATTTTACTTTTTTCGCAATAATTGCAGCCAGGGCCAAAGCAATAAACAAAACCAGACTGGGGATACCGGGAATATGAAATGCCTCCGCAGCTCCTAATCCATCCAATCCATTTGTTGAAGCGTGTTCAGAAGCTTGAAGTATTATTATGTGAGCAATAGCCAAACCGACAGAGCCAATACCTATCCATTTATGCGCTATGTATGCCCGATCCAGTCCGCCCCATAAACCGTCAAGCCATGGGTGGCGTGTTGTAATAATGAAACTACAGGCAAAGCCCACAAGAGCCAGTGTGCCAATCAACTGTGCAAATAAATAGGTGAAATTATCGTCAGTTACCGGAGACGTGAAAATCCAACTCAGGATTGTTACGGCGAACAGTCCGCACACAGTAAATATACCTTTTGTCATGTTAGATATTCTCCTTCTATTTGTGTTTAATTTTTGCCATAGTCAACAGGCATAACGGTTTCTCCTTCTAACGCTGCTCTTAATAATTAGACATTCAATCTATGTTTTCAATGGCATAGCCACCCAAACCAGCAACTTCTTGCAGCATAAAACCCAATTATTTTGATGTTCCTTGCATAGCCTTTTTCTCATGACTGTGGTTTATAAAATACTCACGATAGGACTTGGCTGTGAGCAAGCTTTTTACTCTTTCCAATTTTGAATAAATATCCCTAAAAGGCCGATGCTTTTCTTCGTAGTCCTGATGAATAATCCGGTCATGTACCAGCTCAACTTCCAGGCGTGTAAACTGTAAGAAGTTATCGTAAAGCTTGATATCTTGCATCCTTATTCCCATAGCCATTAATCCTTTTAAGGCTTCAGTTATAGCAATATCAAATTCATTAAACTGAAGGTCTCCAATTACAAGAGAAGGAGAAATTATCCTCATATGAATCAGTTGGTTTAATTCATGTTCTGTAAGGCCAGTCTCTGCTAAGAAAGATATTTTATCAAATTGTCGACTTGCTATACCTTCCGAGGCTTGGTTGAATAGATGCTCATGTAAAGCAAGGTGATCTTCTTCTATAAGATTGTTGCCATCACGCTTAGCTTCCAAAATTTCTTTGATTCTTATCAAAGGTAAATAACGTTTCCCCTGTAGTTCTTTTATAAAGCGTATATCGTCTATTGTTGATTCATCATAATAAGACATGTTTTTACTAGTGTGTACTGGGGGCAGTAAAAGTCCTTCACGTAGGTAGAAATGAATCGTCTGCTTGGATACGCCGGATAAGTTTACTAGATCTTTCATTTTGTAGCTGGTGATTTTTTGTATCATGATATCATCCTCAAGCATTATATAGTATAGTGTACATCTATACTATATACTTTGTCAATGGAGAATAAGTTTATGGCACGAAGGGGATAGCATTCTTCAGTTATGCCCGCAGGGATTATCAACCCTCCCTTAGAAGAAGCTATATTGGCTAAAGTAAAATTACAGAAAATACTTCGACTTTTGTATGCTGCTTCTATTTCGGGCAGTGAAATAAAACTGTTTTATGTTATAATACTAGAGTTTATAATCGGGGTGTAGCGCAGTTCGGTTAGCGCGCCTGCTTTGGGAGCAGGAGGCCGACGGTTCGAATCCGTCCACCCCGACCAAAAATCCGGCTTTTCTGAGACGTTGGACTGCTTGTCTTCCTTTATGCCGCTTCTTTTTTAACTTTACGTTAGGATTTTTTGTCAAGAGAAACTTTTTAAGGCTGAGAAATATTTGCCATAGAAAAGTCTTTCTGTTCTCTTATACGAGTTTACAGGCTGTTAAAATATGGAAAATGACTAAGTATACATTTATTCCTTAAATGTTTTTTAGTGCGCTTTAATTTTCTTCATAGCCTAATCATAATGACTGGCTGTTAAGAGACGGGTAGATTTTACAGTCAGTTATAGTAGAGGATGTTATAGCATAATCGCAATTATTCGGAGGTTATTTAATGTTTGAAAAACTTATATCAATGAGTGAGCCGTGGTTGCATTATGCGATCCGACTAAATCTTCAGGGTGAAAGCAGAGAGGATTTGCTTGACTTGAAGAAAGAAGTTTTGAAAGACAAAAAAATCCTATCGTATCTTAGCGATATTACAAACTTCCATAATGCAATAGTTAGAAATCATAAAGACCCCGACTTATCAATTAATAAGCTATTATTCCTGCTTGACATTGGGCTTGAAACGGATATACCTGAGATTGAAAGCGCAGTTAAGCAGATAATGAGCCACAAAGACAAGAACGGTGTATATCAGTCCATGACAAACATTCCGCCGCACTATGGCGGAAAGGGCGAAGATGTGTTTGGCTGGTGCCTATGCGACGCGCCTTTATTGCTTATGGCATTACTCAAAGCCAAAGTTGATTATGAGCAGCATATCAAGCAAGGTGTGGAACACCTAATAAGCCTATACAAAGAACAAGGGTTTCCCTGTTTGGTATCAGAAGAACACGGAACATTCAGAGGCCCCGGACGGAAAGACGATTGTTGCCCGTATGCAACGCTTATCATGCTAAAGCTATTATCTGAAATCGACGAGTATAAAAACAGTGAAGTTGTAAAGAGCGGGATAGAAGTTATCCTATCTTTATGGGAAAACAGCCTTGAAAGACATCCGTATATGTTTTATATGGGTACAGACTTCCGCAAGCTGAAGGCACCCGCCATGTGGTATGACATTGTGAGTGTTGCCGACTTATTGAGCAAGCATGATTTTGTTAAAAACGATTCACGGTTTTGTGAAATAGTTGACCTGATAAAAGGGAAACAGGACTCGGACGGTATGTTCATACCCGAATCAGTCTACCAGAAATTCAAAGGTTGGGATTTTGGGCAAAAGAAAACGGTATCACCCTACTTATCATACCTCTGTATTCGGCTATTGAAACGCATACACGGTTAAACAGAGCAGGATACTGTAGACATTTACCGTTTTTTGACAGCCTGCAAACCCGTATGAATATAGGCTTTTTGTTGTGCTAAAACACTGTTTTGTGAGGTATGATGAATAATACCTCACAAACTACCCTCCCTAAAAAACGGTCTTATTTTTTCTATAAGGCGCATTTTGCACCCTTTTTGCGGAAAGCAGCAATAAAACAAAATTTACAGTTGGCAAAATGCTTCATGGGGACTCAATCATTTCATTCATTGAGCAATCATGTGTAAACTTACCATCTTCAAAACAGTATTGGCAGTAATCCTCATTATTACTTCAGTTTTTTTGATTGCTATGTTTTAAGTATATCAGACATAATGTAACAACAGCATATCATGTTATGAAAATTATCAACAAACGATACTTTCAGGTTACAGACGGTTAAAAAATTAGGTTTGTAAATCTTAAGGATTATGATATACTAACATCTATTATATTACATAAATATAAAAACGGGAGGAGTTTAAGTGAAAACATCGCAGACATCAGTTTATACTTGGCTGTGGCGTGTTTCTGCGTATTTCACTGAACTACGTTCTGTTTGAGTTGTAATTTATAACTAATATACTTAAATAAATATAGCGTGTCAGTGAAATACCGGCACGCTATATTTTTATTTTCGGAAGGATACTATGAAACTTAAGATATGCGGATTAAAAACTTTGCAGGATATAGACTATGTCAACAAAGCAGAAGTTGATTATGCCGGCTTTGTTTTCACGCCTCACCGCCAACAGATAAGCGTCGAAACGGCACGTATTCTGAAAAACGCATTAAATCCCCAGATAAAAGCAGTAGGCGTTTTTATCGGCGAACGGTATCAGTTTATAAAGGATATCGTTGATGCCGGCATTATTGATCTAGTACAGTTTCACGGCAATTGCGAATATGAGATGCCCTGCCAGACTATTAAAGGGTTTAGGATAAGGACGCAGGCGGATATTAAGCCTACCAGCTGCGATTTTGTATTGTTTGATTCTTTTAAGAGAGGGACCAAAGGATCAACCGGGGGTATGTTTAACTGGCGTTTTATAGAAGGCTATAGCTCAAAGCCGTTTTTTCTGGCCGGCGGCATTGATACCACCAATATAAAGGTGGCAATGGGGATGAGCCCGTATTGTATTGATATATCAAGCGGTGTCGAAGAAAATGGTAAAAAATCCTTAAAAAAAATTATGGAGGTGGCTTATGAGTGCAAGATTTGGTGAATTCGGCGGGCAATATGTGCCGGAAACTTTGATGAACGCGGTAATAGAGCTTGAACAAGCTTACGGACACTATAAAAACGATAAAGTGTTTAATGATGAACTGTCTGAGTTATTAAAAAATTACGCCGGCCGGCCTTCGCTTTTATATTTTGCCGAAAACATGACCAATGATTTGGGCGGCGCCAAAATTTTTCTTAAACGCGAAGACCTAAATCACACCGGCTCGCATAAAATAAACAACGTACTCGGCCAGGCTCTGCTTGCCAAAAAGATGGGTAAAAGGCGCTTAATAGCCGAGACTGGTGCCGGACAGCACGGGGTGGCCACTGCCACAGCCGCCGCCCTTTTTAAGATGGAGTGCGAGGTTTTCATGGGCAAAGAAGACATAGAACGGCAGGCACTCAACGTGTACCGTATGAGACTTCTGGGAGCCAAAGTTCACAGCGTTACATCAGGTACGCAGACCTTAAAAGATGCTGTAAACGAAACTATGCGCGAATGGACCAGGCGTGTTAGCGATACTCACTATGTTTTGGGTTCGGTAATGGGGCCGCATCCTTTTCCAACATTGGTGCGCGATTTTCAAAGCATTATCAGCTGGGAGGCGCGTAGGCAACTGCTGGAAATTGAAGGGGAACTGCCTAAGGCAGTTATAGCCTGTGTCGGCGGCGGCAGCAACGCTATAGGCGCTTTCTATCACTTTATTGCCGACGAAAGCATAGAGCTTATCGGCTGTGAGGCAGCAGGCCTCGGCATAAACACTCCTCAAAATGCAGCTACCATAGCCAATGGTACACCCGGTATATTCCACGGAATGAAATCGCTCTTCTGCCAGGATCGATACGGGCAGATTGCTCCGGTATATTCTATTTCTGCCGGGCTTGATTATCCCGGTATAGGGCCGGAGCATGCTGATTTGCATTACAGAGGCCGCGCTAGGTATGTGGCAATTACCGACAATGAGGCAGTGGAGGCTTTTGAGTATCTTTCAAGAATGGAGGGCATTATTCCGGCCGTTGAGTCAGCTCATGCAGTAGCTTATGCTATGCAGACGGCTAAAAACTACCGCGGTTCAATTATTGTCAATATTTCGGGGCGCGGGGACAAGGACGTGGCTAGTATTGCCAGGTATAAGGGGGAGGATTTGTATGAGTAAGTTTGTAAGTTTTATTACGGCAGGTGATCCGTCATTGGAAAAGACGAGGGAATTTATCGACGTTCTTGCCGAATACAGCGATATTATCGAGATCGGTCTGCCGTTCTCTGATCCTATTGCCGAAGGGGAGGTTATACAGGCTGCCAATATGCGTGCTTTGCAAAACAAAACTAATGCCGACAAAGTGTTTGAAATGCTCAAGACAGTCACCTTTAATAAAATGGTTATTTTAACCTATGTCAATCCTGTTTTCGTCTACGGGTATAAGCGGTTTTTCAAGCGCTGCGGAGAATGCGGCGTATACGGAGTTATTATTCCCGACCTGTCTTTTGAGGAACGCGGCGAAGCAGCAGTTTATGCCGATGCATATGGCATAAACTTAATTACCATGATTGCGCCGACCTCAACAGAACGCGTGCAAATGCTGGCTGAGAGTGCTAAGGGGTTTATTTATCTGGTTTCGTCGTTAGGAGTGACCGGTGCCCGCAGCCAATTTGAAGTTGATCTGGCTGTTATCGTAAAGCAGATACGGGAGGTTACAAGAGTGCCGGTATTTATCGGCTTTGGCATATCCACGCCTAAACAGGCGCAAAAAATGCGTAGTGTGGCCGATGGCATTATCGTAGGAAGCGCCTTTGTGAAGATTATTGCCGAACACGGCGACAACAGCGCGCCGCACATTAAAAAATTTATTAAGGAGATGTTCTCAAATGTATAAAGAAGTATTATCGAAGGTAACGGCTCTTCAGGAGATGACCGGTGAAGACATTAACGAGTTGATTGCATCCATCAATGCCGGCAGTGTGTCCGATGTCCAAATTGCCGGATTTCAGGTGGCACTGCTCATGAAAGGGGCTACCAAGGACGAACTAGTACATTTTGCCAAAGCTATGCGTAATAACTGCATAATGCTACGACCTAAGGTATCAGGCGAACTGATGGACACTTGTGGCACGGGTGGCGGTCTTTCGACCTTTAATATCTCTACAGCCACAGCTATCGTGGCTGCTGCTGCTGGTATTCCCGTGGCTAAACACGGTAGCCGTTCCCTTGCCAGTTTGTCGGGCAGCGCCGACGTTTTAGAAGCCTTAGGGGTTAATATCAACCTGACGCCTAAGCAGGTCGAAAAAATGATCGAAGAGATAGGAATTGCCTTCTTATACGCTCCTTTGTTCCATCCCGTCATGTGTAAGGTTTTGCCGGCTGAAGGTGATTTAGGGATCAAAACGATTTTTTACACGATAATCGGTCCGCTGATAAATCCAACCTTTGCGCCGCGCCATCTGCTTGGTGTTTACAAACCTGAGCTGCTTGATACGGTAACATATGTCGCCAAAGAATTAGGATACACAAACGCCATGTTCGTACATGGCCTTGACGGGTTAGATGAAATCTCGTTGCTTGGCAAAACGCGCATTAATCATCTGCAACGCGGCAAGGTTACCACCTTTGAAATACAACCGGAAGACTTCGGACTTACGCGCTGTCGGCTCAAGGATATTCAATCCAGCACGCCCGAGGATAACGCAGCGGTAATTAAGGGCGTGTTTAATGGTAAAATAAAGGATTCAAACAAGGATGCCATCGTACTCAACGCAGCAGGGGCTTTAGTAGTCGGCGGTAAGGCAGACGATTTCAAACAGGGTGTGGAACTGGCGCAAAGCATAATTACCAGCGGTGATGCCCAAAAGAAGTTAAACGAACTGAGGGAAATGTCAAATGCTTTCTAAGATCATTATAGACTTTAAGCCGTTCTCACCACAGCACGGCGACTTATTCAAGGGGAGGGATCCCTTGGAAGTCGCCGGCCGGCTTGAAAGGGCGGGAGTTTTGGGATTATCGGTTGTTACCGAAAATAAATACTTCGGTGGCTCGCTTAACCTGCTGCGCTCTATCACCAAAGCTGTCAACCTGCCAGTTTTGCGCAAAGACTTTATTCAAACCGAAGATGATCTGTACCAAACTCTTGACTGCGGCGCTAAAGGTATTTTGCTTATCTGTGCCAAAACAGACAATATCGGCGAACTGCATGAAAAGGCGCTGTCTATCGGGTTAAAGCCTGTCGTTGAAGTGCATACACACGATGAAATGAGCCTTGCAAGAAGCATAGGCGCTAAGATAATCGGTATCAATAATAAGGATATAACCGTTTTGGAAGAAGATGGAGGTACGGTCGGCCTGACTCTTGAACTGATAAAGACAGCACCCAAAGGAGCTTTTATTATCAGCGAAAGCAGTATATCTTGCCGTGAAGACGCACAAAAAGTGTTAGATGCCGGTGCCAGCGCGGTTATTATCGGGACGGCTTTTTGGCAGGGCAAATTTGACATAATGTGAGTATTGTTAATACCTTCTTTACAGTGCACAGTTTATATTTTCAATATCGGCACCTGAAGCTTCTATCAACTGCTTCTTTTCATTTTATTTATTCCGGATACCATTGATATAGTTTTTTTGTTTTATAATAATAGAGGAGGGCGTATGCTGAGATTAACTAAATTAAATGAAAATAAACAATATGTAGTGGATAAACTTTACATAAAAGAAGAAAAACAATGTTACGGCGGGCAGGCTATAGAACGTCTTGCAGCTTATGAAAATCTTTACGAAAGTCTTTTGCGCTATCAGAATGAGATAAGTAAAGATCTGGAAATGCTGCGTCAGGCCAATAAAAACAAATCAGTAAAGTTCAAAGAATTGCTGGCAAATAAAATTGTCAATAACAACCTAATAGATTTACTGGAAAAAGCTGTTTTAAGTTAAGTAAAAACATCTGCAAAACATGAATAAGTGCTAGGGGATATAGTTTTTTTGTGCTATAATACTAGATTGAAAAATGCTTATAGCTTTGCAACCCTAAGCGAAAGTAGCTCAATTGGCAGAGCTCCTGCCTTCCAAGCAGGAGGTTGCGGGTTCGAGCCCCGTCTTTCGCTCCATAAGCTAGGTACAAGTAAGCAATATTATAAACGTAAGATGTCTTGCAGTATATCTGCAAACGTGTTAAAATCATTTTATTTATTAGCAAACCCCATAGGGAGGATACCACAGTGCCTATTTATGAATATATGTGCTCTGCCTGCGATAAGAGATTTAATTTAATGCGCTCTTTTCAAGACAGTGATCAAGATGCCACTTGTCCGGCTTGCGCCAATTCTGCCCAGAGATTAATTTCCAGAACTTCTTTTTACTCAGCTTCGGCTCCTGACTCAGCGGCTACTCGACGTGATCAAGCAAATGAAAAAATGTGGCTGGCTGAACGCCGCGGGGAAGATTGGAATAAAAAACACCCCGATCCGCTTAAAGCTTGGCGTGAAGAACGTGAGAAAGCCTGTGGCAAAGGTCCTGAGGCTTGGGTTGAATATTCTAATGAGCTTAAAGCCAAAGAGCAAAAAGAAAAAGATTACAGTACGTATCAAGGCGGCGAATCTTAAATTAAGGGCTCGTAGCTCAGTGGTAGAGCCGGCGGCTCATAACCGCTTGGTCGTAGGTTCGATACCTACCGAGCCCACCAGTTAACAATAAGTGTTCTGATAACAAAATCCTCGCTTAAAAATTAAGCGAGGATTTTGTATAAAAGATCAAAAGATAAAGTCTAAATTCTAGTCTTTCTTATTACGAATAATAAGCAGCCAGTCTACTACGCCTATAATAACGGCAATTACTCCAAAGATAGCAAACCCTATCCAA